>Ga0099364_10005287_pt1 | contig 19230 bp, 16 predicted proteins | sample TergutTh196P3_FD_73070 | JGI IMG/M metagenome (GOLD analysis project Ga0099364, IMG submission 73070) | Microcerotermes parvus P3 segment gut microbial communities from Pointe-Noire, Republic of the Congo - Th196 P3 | ecosystem: Host-associated > Arthropoda: Insects > Digestive system > Gut ...
GAAGTCTCACTGCCTGGCTTCTCCTCCGAAATTGATGACGACGCTTTTCTATCCCGCTATTTCGGAAACCTTAACGACGCGGCCTTCTTGCGCGGAAAGGCTGCCCGCTTCGAGCACCTGAAGTATTTTGACGCCGTCCCACAGGTTGGGAGTGACCTCGCCGCCGGTTTTAACGGCCTGGAGAAAGTCTTTTACCGAATGCACGAATGTGTCGGCGTAGCCGATAATGTGGCCGGGCGCCCACCATGCGCCCATAAACGGGTGAGAACCGTTTGTAATCTGAACGGTTCTGAAACCCTGCTGATCCGGAGGATCGTCAAAGCTAATATACTCAAGTTCGTTCATCCGCTCAAGGTTAAACAGGATGCTTCCCTTACTGCCGTATATCTCGAAATAATTGTAGTTCTTGCGTCCGCCCGCAAATCGCGAGGCTTCAAAGGAACCGAGAGCTCCATTTTCGAAGGACGCCAACATAAACGACGCGTCGTCCACAGTTACTTCGCCTTTTTTGTCCGACTCCCCGCTCGCGCCTGATTGGAAGGTTCTAGCTCCGGCGCCCGGAAGCGGTCTTTCCTTGATATACGTTTTCAGCATCGCGCTTACGCTCTCGATTTCGCCTATCAGATACCGGGACAAATCAACCGAGTGTGAGTTTAAGTCAAAATGCGGCCCTGCGCCGGCGAACTCTTTTTGAAGGTGCCATGTCAGGGGGAAATTCGGATCCATTATCCAATCCTGAAGATAGGCGCCGCGCCAGTGGTAAATATTGCCGATTTTCCCCTCGTCGATAAGCTGCCTGGCATATGCCACCGCCGGCGCCCGGCGATAATTGTGATTGAGGTAATGAACCACGCCCGCCTTGTCGGCGGCGGCAGCCATCTCACGCGCTTCCGCTGAAGAAAGGGCGCAGGGTTTTTCACAAAAGACATGCTTCCCGGCAGCAACAGCCGCTGTTACAATATCATGGTGGGTTGAGGGAGGCGTGCATACGTCGACAACGTCAATATCGGGACGTTCGACCAACTTGCGCCAGTCGCTTTCGGTCTCCGCGTATCCCCAGTTTTCGGCGAAAGCTTCTGTAGAGGACAAATCTCTGGCACAAACAGCTTTAAGCACCGGCGTATAAGGCACGTCGAAAAAACGAGGCGCGTCCAGCCATGCGCTCGAATGCGCCTTCCCCATGAATTTTGTGCCGACTATTCCTATGTTAAGTTGCTTTTTCAAGTGAAACCCTCCTTAATTTAGAGCTTCCGATATGGCTCGGAGCGCCTTGACGCTTATGCTGACGGCTTCATCCTCGCAGTCATACCAGTCGGGATGGGGGTGATCGATTTCCACTGCCAGAAAGCCCTGATAATTGTTTTGTTTCAGAATCCCGGCCAGTTTTTTGTTATCAATGAGACCTTTGCCCACCGGCACCCCGGAGAAGAAAAACCAATCGGTCGGCTTTGCAAAGGGGTTTACCATAAGATCTTTGATATGCGTCGCAAAAACGTGCGGCGCGAGTTTTTCCATGCCGCCAATCGGGTCGTCAAGCAAGCGCAGGAAGTTGCCGGTATCGAAATTGACTCCGAAATTCTTGTCGTCCACGAGCTCCAAAAGCTGCAGAATTTCATCAGCGGTATAATCAATATGATTTTCCACGGCAAGCTTTACTCCGTAATCACCGGCTATCTTCATGGCGTCCTTGAATTGTCTGCCCAGAGCCTCGATCTGCGGGCCGTGGGGCTCATGGCGGAACATGAGGCTGCTGCCGCAAACGCGCATCACTTCGGCGCCGATTGAATTGGCGCGCGGGATATTTTCGATCATGTCTTTATAGGCTGCGGGATTCTTCCCGCGCTCCAAACCGTCCGGATGTCCCCACGCGTAAACCCTCTCCAGCTTATATTCATCCAGTTTTTGCTTTAAATCTTTTAAAAAAGCATTGTCAAAACTTGGAAAGAAACAACTTTCGAGTGAAACTCCGTCTACTTCCAATGCCAGCGCCCTGTCAAGAAAATCATCCATTGTCATTTGCCTGGCCGGAGCTTTCTGGCCGTCGTAAACCTCGCCGAAAAATCTGTGATAGCAGTAACTGTCGATTCCGATTTTCATGTTTAGCCCTCCTTATATTTCTTAATAATTTCGCGGAATGCGTTTTTAAAATTCTATAGTGAGCTATAGCCATAGCGCGGAAAAACAGATATATACTTACGTCGCAACAACCCCTCCATTTATGCGGTTATTGATTCGTAAGCAATATCAAACTTAATGTAATTACAAGTATCACCAGTGAAGCATTATACGGCGGTTGATTTAAATTTACAAAAAAATAATAAGCAATTTATCGGGCGCTGTCAATACTTTTTTTTGTTCTTAGATTGATAAAGATAATAATAATTTAATGTGGTGAATAAATAAAAAGCGCGATGATTATTGACAAAACAAAAAGTTAATGATACGTTATTTTAGCCGTGCTACAGATGTATTTTAATTTTATATGCATTAATTTACTTCACGACACGAATTAAGCGGAACAGGAATCATCATTACAAATTTGTTTATGGGGTACGACAGTACTTATGATGACTTCAGAACAAGCGGCCAGGATTATTGATATAAGCGCGGTTCGCACGGAAAACACATATAGCGATATTAAGGCGACCGTGGAATTTGCCAAAAAGTACCGTTTTATCAATGTGCATGTCCTGCCCTCATGGGTCGGCGTTCTTTGCGGGATGCTCAAAGATGTGCCGGACGTTTACGCAGGAGCGCCCGTAGGCTTCCCCTCAGGAGGGCATAGGATGGAACTCAAGCTGGAAGAAGCCAAAATGTTGATAGACGACGGTGTGCAGGAGATGGACATCGTGATGAATGTCGGCCGTTTCCGGAATAAGGAATACGGTTATGTATTGGACGAGCTGAACCGTATCATAGAGATTACTCCGAAAAACATACTTACTAAAGTTATCATAGAAATCAACACTCTTGACGACTACGAAACCGCGAATGCCTGCGAACTTGTCATAAAAAGCGGCGCTGATTATGTTAAAACCGGCTCAGGATGGATCCCGGGCGACGCGAATATAGAGCGCATACGAAAAATCAAGCAAATTTGCGGCTCAAGAATAAAGGTCAAGGCAGCGGGCGGCATCCGTACGCCGCAGGAATTTATAGAACTTTTTAACATGGGCGTCGAGCGTATGGGCATCAACACGAGATCCGCAATCGAAATCGTGGAGTATTTCAAGCCGGAATGCGCGGCGGAATGATTCTTATTCGCGATTTTTCAACGGGAAGCATGCGGTCGGTATTTTCCGCAGATCCAATGTGCAAATGATACAAAAGGAGAGCGCGATGGAGAAGTTGGTTGAAATGAAGGGAATAACCAAGAGTTTCTACGGCGTCAAGGTTCTTCATGAAGTTGACTTTGACGTGAACGCCGGAGAAGTTGTCGCGCTTTGCGGAGAAAACGGAGCCGGCAAGTCGACTCTGGTAAAAATACTGGCGGCTGTTTATACCCGCGATGCGGGCACAATAAGTTTGCGGGGTGAAAATATCCATCACTCCACCCCGTTCGACATCCAGCATAAAGGCGTGTCGATGATTCATCAGGAACTTAACCTTGTCGACGACATGACAGCCGCTCAGAATATCTTCCTTTCACGCGAACCAACCAACAAGTTTGGACTGATAGATTTTAAAAGAATGAACAGAGAAGTAAAAAAACTGCTCGAAAACCTGGGGGAAAACATCGAGCCGACCACTAAAGTACTTAACCTTAAAATCGCGCAGAAACAGATGCTTGAGATTGCCAAGGCAATATCCTTTGACGTTAAAGTTATAATCATGGACGAACCGACAGCCGTTTTATCCGGCAAGGAAACCGAGATACTATTTAATCTGATCAAAACTCTTTCTCAGCGAGGAATTGGGATAATCTACATATCTCACAGACTCGGAGAGGTCAAGGAAATCGCCGACCGCGTAACAGTGCTGCGAGACGGACGCCTTGTGGGAACCAGAAATGTCGGCGAGGTCACCGAAAAGGAAATTGCCAGCATGATGGTCGGGCGCGACGTTGATCATACCGTTGCCTCGGAGTTTGAAGGAGACCCGTCCGACATTGTGCTTGAAGTAAAGAACATCACGGGCGATATCCTAAAGGATGTCAGTTTCGCCGCCGCTAAAGGCGAGATCATCGGTTTCAGCGGACTTATCGGCGCCGGCCGCAGTGAACTGATGGAAATGATTTTCGGCTTACGGAAATTTGACGCTGGCGAAGTGCTGCTGCATGGTAAACCCGTTACGATCAAAAATGCCAAAGCGGCTATCAAAGCGAATTTAGGTTTTGCCACGGAGGATCGCAAAGCGACGGGACTGGTGCTGGACAGAAGCATTTCCGAAAACGCGGATTTCGTCTATCGCGTCAAAACGAAAGGTAACATTCTGATGCCCAAAGCCATAAACGCAAGAGCGCGTAAGAAAATAGAGGAACTTAGAATCGTATGCACCAGCCCGAGCCAACTCGTGAAGCACCTTTCCGGCGGCAACCAGCAGAAAGTCGTTCTCGCCAAATGGCTTTCGTCACAGCCTGAGATTTTCATTGTCGACGAACCGACCCGAGGTATTGACGTCGGCGCCAGGCAGGAGATATACAACATCATCAATGAACTTGCCCAAAGCGGAAAAACAATTATAATAGTATCTTCGGATATGACCGAGATTCTGAGCATCTGTCAGAGAGTGATAGTCATGCATGAGGGCGCAATAACCGGGGTGCTCACAGGCAGAGAGCGCACCGAAGACAATATTATGCACCACGCTGCTAACGTAGTGTAGGGAGGCGCAGGATATGTCAAGTGAGCTTGAAGCAACGAAAGAAAACGCGGCTTTACGAATATGTAAGTATATTTGGAAAGAATACAGCATAATCGTTGTCTGTATTGTTCTTTTTACCGCGATTGGGGCCTATCAGCCGCGATTTTTAACCGTTAATAATCTGCTCCTCATATTGCGCAACTCTTCATTCGTGGGACTTATTGCTCTGGGCATGACATTCGTCATAATAACCGGGGGTATAGACCTTTCATCCGGTCATGTACTTGCGGTTTCCGGCGCGGTGCTGATAATGATCCAGCGCAATCCGAACATTCCGGTGGAGACTGCGATACCCATCGCGATTGTTGCATGTATAATAACGGCGACATTGCTTGGTCTCCTGAACGGCACGATAATCACGCTTTTCAATATTCCGCCTTTTATCGTGACGCTGGCGATCGGTATTATCGCTAGATCGGTAACCAAGTACTTCCTGCAGGGGGCTACCGTACAGGGACGCGTTGTCCCGGAGATTACCCGGATTGGCCGCGGCGCCTTTGCCGGTATTCCTTATTCCGTGCTCATCTGGTTGATAACGGCGGTAATACTCGGTTGCATACTGAAATACACTAAATTCGGGACGAATATATACGCTGTAGGAGGAAACGAAAACGCGGCGAGATATTCGGGTATCGCGGTTAATAAAACCAAGATACTGGCCTATACGTTAACCGGTTTATGCGTCGGGATTGCAGCCACACTTGATATTTCCAGGATGGTGTCAATCAATGCAAGTTCCGCAGGCGAAATGTACGAATTTGACGCGATAACTGCGGTGGTCGTCGGCGGCACGGCGCTCTGCGGCGGCCGCGGCGGAATCCTGGGTACGGTTATCGGCGCTGTAATGATTACCGCTGTTATCGGAAACGTTATGGTAATGATAGGAATTTCATCATATTTGGCAGGTTTGATAAAGGGCGCCATTATCCTTGCCGCTGTCTTATTGCAAAGACGTGATAAATCAGTGTAAGAATCTCCGTTTCTTATATAAAAATATATTAATAAAGTGGGGAGGAATTTAATGATCAAAAAAATCTTGTCCGTTCTGCAGGCTAAATGTACGAATTTGATAGGAGGTATTTAAAATGAAAAAAATCTTGTCCGTTTTGTTAGTCGTTTTCCTTATTACTCTCGTCGCGCCGGCAGTACTCATGGCCGCCGAACCGCAGCAGTTCAGGGTAGCGTTTTCGCTGCCGCCGATCCGCAACGATTTCCACGGCAGAATGCGCGTGGTTATTGACGAGGCGATAGCGGATGTCCTGGCGGAAAACAACAACTTTGAGTTTACCGCCATCAACGCCAATGATGATAACCACCAATACGAACTGCTGGAAATGTTCATGAATGACAACTATGATCTGATAGCGATCATGCCCAATGACGCGACTCTGCTCGCCCCATTAATCGCGGAGATCTACAATTCCGGCACCCCGGTCATTGTCATCAACCGCAATCTTCCGGAGCCCACCTACACTCACTTCATCGCAGGCGACAACACAGACGGCGGACGTGTCGCGGCACGGTACATCGGTAATTTCTTCACCGAGCCTGCCGATATCGTCATGGTTCGCATGAATGTCGGCACCCCGATTGGAGAAGAACGCCACAGCGGTTTCATGGAAGAGATCGCGAACTTCCCGCATATAAACATCCTCGGAGAAGCTGCCTCGGCTCCGACACGCGAGCGGGGACTCGAAGACATGGCAAATCTCCTCTCGGCACACCCGCACATCGACGGCGTATACACCCATGACGATGAAACGGCGCTAGGCGCCATAGAGGCCATTCGTGACGCCAACAGAACCGAAATTCAAGTTATGACCGGCTTCGGCGGCGTACGCAGCGTGCTTGAGGGATATCAAAATGCCGATCGGCCATGGCCGGAAAGCGTTCTTAAAGGAACCTCTCTCTACTCTCCATATATGGGCGCGGATGCCGTTTGGCTCGCTGTTGACGTCCTCAATGGCGTGAGCCATCCGCAGCTGATCATCCAGCCGTCGATCTTTGTAACCTCGGAAAATGCAGACGAGTACATCCATCTCGGTTACTAAGCTTTAAGCGTCAACGCATCACGGCAATAAGCGCGCAAACCGGTTTGGGTTTGCGCGCTTTTTTTAATAAGGAGCGCGAGATATTCGGGATTATCGTATTCATTAATGGTACAATATTATGGAAAATTTCGGTTTATTCTATTAAAGTTGGCAGGGAATTATAAATTTAAGGGAGATGGGATAATGAGCAGTCTGCAGGTAAAAATAGGCAGTCAGACTTTTACCAGCCCAATAGTTGTGTCCTCTGGACCTCTGACGGACAGCGCCGACCTCATTAAAAAAGCGGAGGACTGCGGCGCGGGGGCTGTCAGCACAAAGCTCACTCTATTCAAGCAGCCTGTAAAAGGCTACAGAAGAATGTTTGCCGCCCGGGGTTTGTATAATTTCAATTGCAGCGATAAAAGGAATGATTTCGAAGAGGGCATCGCCCTTGTGCGAAAAACGAAAAAGATCACGAAACTGCCTGTATTCACCAACATTGCCGGGCACGGAGACGATCTTGAGAGTTGGCAAACAATCGCAAAGGCCATGCAGGAAGAGGGAGCGGACGCGCTTGAACTCAATTTTTGCTGTCAAAATATGGCATTCAGCGAAGACGCAAAATCTGCGGGTATTGCGGGGCAGCAAATAGGCAAGCAGCCTTCCGTCATGCAAAAAATAATAAAGGCCGTCAAGGAAGCCGTTAAGATTCCGGTTATAGCGAAAGTGTCCGCAACCGGCGTCGATTTCGTGAAATCGGTCAAGGCGGTGGAAGAGGGAGGGGCGGACATGATGGCCTGCCAAGGGTCGCAGATGTCGGTTCCTCCTATAGATATATACAACGGCGGCAAAAGCAGAATGGCGAACTTGGAAAACAATGCCTTTGGATCGGCGTGCGGACCTGCCAACAAGCAGTTGGGAAAGAAGCTTACGGCGGATGTGGCGATGAACTCGAAACTCACGGTAATAGGCGGCGGCGGCGTTGAAACCTGGGAAGACGTTGTTGAGTCCATTATGTTCGGCGGCACGCTGGTTCCCATGTGCACAAAGTTGTTATGGGACGGTTTCGGCGTCATAACGAAGATAAACGAAAACCTGCTTCGCTTTATGGAAAGCCAGGGCTATAAAACGCTTGAGGACATGAGAGGGATTGCGCTCAAGCACATAACCACTTCCGACAAACTGATAACATATGATACGCTTCCCCATGTAGACGAAGAAAAATGCATCGCCTGCGGCAAGTGCGCCGATGTGGGAAGCTGCGACGCCCTGACGCTTGTGGATAAAAAAGTCGTTGTCGAAGAGAGCAAGTGCTCCCGTTGCGGTCTGTGCGGGTGCCTCTGTCCAAAAAGCGCGATAAGTTTTCCAATACCAGCGTGATGTAGGAGGAGAAAGAATGGGAAAAACTATTACCGAAAAAATTCTTGCAAAGGCGGCGGGAAAAGAAAACGCCAAAGCCGGGGAGATAGTTGTTGCCAACATAGATCTTGCAATGGTGCACGACGCCCTTGGCCCTATCAGTTATCCCCAATTCAGGGAACTGGGCGTACCGCTGTGGGATCCCGATAAAATTTTTGTCGTCGTGGATCACATGGCGCCGGCCAGCTCGCTGCAGCGCGCTGAAATGCTGGCTCCGAACCATGAATTTATCCGGGACTACGAAATCAAAAACTATTTTAACGTACAGGGAGTCGCTCACCAGATTATACCGGAGGGCGGGTACGTAAAGCCGGGGGATGTCGCCGTGGGCTCTGATTCCCATACTTGCACGTACGGCGCTCTGGGAGTGTTTTCAACCGGAATAGGCTCAACGGAGATGGTCAGCGTCTTTGCGACAGGCAAGCTCTGGTTCCGCATACCCGAGACGATAAAAATCACGCTTACGGGAAAGCTGCCGAACCGGGTTATGTCAAAAGACGTCATGCTGAAGCTCCTTGCTATGATAGGAACAAACGGCGCGACGTATAAAGCGCTTGAGTTTTGCGGGGAGGCAATTGACGAGATGAGCGTGGATTCCAGGCTTACGCTGTGCAACATGGCTATCGAGGCGGGGGCCAAGAACGGCATTATAGCGCCTGACGAAAAGACGGCGGCCTATCTTTTGACGGCGGGCGTAAAGCGCGAAGAAATCGAGATGCTCAGGAGCGACGACGACGCGAATTATTGCCGGGAGATATGCATCGACGCGTCCGATCTTGAGCCTTATGTTGCCATGCCGCACAGTCCGGCAAACGGCGTACCCATAGGCGAGGCGGAGGGAATTCCGCTGACGCAGGTACTCATCGGCACGTGTACCAATGGGCGAGTGGAGGATTTTGCCATGGCCGCCGAAATTATACGCGGCAATAAAATTCCCAATTCGATGCGCTGTATAATACTTCCCGCGACAAATCATATTTTCTCTGAAATAACCGGACTGGGCTACACTAAGGAGTTCATAGACGCGGGTTGTATCGTAATGAATCCTAACTGCGGCCCGTGCGGAGGCATGCATCAGGGCCTCCTGTACGGAGGAGAGTCATGCCTCGGCACTCACAACCGCAATTTCCGAGGCCGCATGGGCAGCCCCCAGGCGGATATCTACCTGGGTTCGCCTGCCACGGCGGCTGCAAGCGCGTTAAAGGGATGTATAACGGATCCGCGCCTGATATAGATTTATCGAGAGGAATGATCGTTTAACATGGAGAATATCCGAAGAAAAGTGCTCACCAAGTTCGGAAGCCATATTAGTACGGACGACATGGCGTCCGCCAAGTATATAACCAGCCGCGAGCCTGCGGAACTGGCAAAAATATGTATGCGCGACATAGACCCCGACTTCCCTCAAAAGATGGCGCCGGGCGGTTTTATTGTAGCCGAAAAGAACTTCGGCTGCGGCTCGAGCCGCGAGACGGCGACCATAGGCGTAAAGACGGCAGGAACACATGCCGTCATTGCGGAAGAGTTTGCGAGGATTTTCTATAGAAATTGTTTCAATATCGGCGTTCCGTGCATTGAGTGCCCGGGAATACACGCTGCGGCGAACATAGGAGACGACTTGGAAATTGACATTGCCGGCGGTTGGGTCATAAACCACACGACCGGGAAAAAACTGAAGTGCATTCCCGTTCCGGAGCCTCTGCGGCGCCAACTTGAAGCCGGCGGTCATATACCTATGCTTAAGGAAGAAATAGAAAATCAAAGAAAACAGAAGGAGAATCAATCATGAAAGGGCACACTGCATCTGAAAAGATTCTCGCGCTGCGCGGGGGAGTCAAAGAGGTTTTTCCGGGGGATATCGTAACATGCGATGTCGACGGCGTATTTGTTCACAGCCCGTGGTTTTTTCTCAGCAGATGGGATCAGATTGGGGGGGTAATGCGCCCGTTTAACCCCGATAAGGTGATATTCGGGCTTGGCCACCACGTTTGCTTGCCGTCTGACGATCAATACGCCGAGGATCTTGTTATAAGCCGTAAAGCTGCTAAAAAATACGGCCTCAAACATGTATATGACATGGGCACCGGGAACGGGCACATTATAATGCTTGAAAAAGGACACGTGCGTCCCGGATATGTGTATGTGGGAGCAGACTCTCACAGCACTATATACGGGACTCTTGGGGCGTTTGGATCGCCTCTGTCCGCAGAAATAGCCGAGGTTCTTCTCACAGGTAAGTGCTGGTTCAGAGTTCCGTCCACGATACGGGTCACGATGGAATCCAAGACACGCAAAGGCGTATCCGCCCGTGACGTCGCGCAGCATCTTCTCAGCACAATAGGCGCGGACGGCGCGCTGTGGAGGGCATTGGAATTCTCGGGTTCCTACACCTATTCCCTGAGCGTATACCAGAGAATTATTTTCACTCTGCTTGCGATTGAAATGGGAGCCGTTACGGGATTCATCGAGCCCGATGAAAAAACTCACGAGTTCCTCCAAGGCCGCGTGAAAGGTTCTTATGACGTCTATTACAACGATGTGGACTGTGAATTCGAAAAAGAGTACTTCTTAGATGCAGGTGAAATAGAACCGCTGATCGCGATCCCGCCGAGACCGACGGAAACAAGAAAGGTTGCGGATGTCGCAAAGCAGGACATAAAGGTCGATCAGGCCTTTGTAGGCGGCTGCACAGGTTCGGCGTTCGAAGATTTCGCCATGGCCGCCGAGATACTCAAGGGTCGTAAGCTGCATCCCGAAACGCGCCTTGTCATTGTTCCCGGTACCATGGAAATACAGAGCCGGCTTATAAAAGAGGGCCTCCACGAGTTTTTCATAGACCTTGGGGCGATAGTCAGCCCGCCATACTGCGGGCCGTGCCAGATGTGCTGCTATGGAAACCTTGGAGACAATGAGACAATGATAGGAACGCATCCGCGCAACCAACCCGGGCGCGCCGGTAAAAACTCCGGCATATACCTGGCGTCTCCATACACAGTGGCGGCGTCCGCCGTCTGCGGCAAGATTGTCGACCCGCGCGGGTTTCTGTAATTCTACGGAAAGGAATGGTTGATTATGAATACGTTAATGCGAGGGAACGCCTGGGTTTTTGGCGATCATATCAATGCGGAGAGCATTATGGCAACCGGAACGGATTTTAATCCCGCGCTTGCCGCAGCAACCTGCTTGGAGCACTATGACCCGGAATTCGCAAAAGGAGTAAAAAAAGGGGATATTCTTGTTGCCGGGCGCAATTTTGGCAATTCTTCGTCAAGGGGGGCGGGCAACGTCCTGAAGTATCTGGGCGTATCCGCTATTGTTTGCGAAAGCAGCGCGCACATATTTTTCAGGAATACGTGGAATTTTGGTCTGCCGGTATTGGAGTGTTCCGGAATAACTAAAATGATTTCCAAAGGAGACGAGATCGAGGTCAACGTCGAGACGGGAGAGATAAAGAACATTACGACCGGCAAAACGGCTCAGGCGGACAAAATTATCGACCTCCTCGTGGAGAAATGGCGCGCCGGAGGAATGATCGAGTGGGTCAGGCAAAATAGGAGCCGATTTGACACGCTGGATCAGGAGTATACTGCATGAGGAACAGTTATCCCAAAGAAGAGCCAGGTATTAGGTATGCGCGCATAAAGCGCATGATGAAAGAACTGGAGCTTGACGTTGTCGCGATGTACAGCCCGCAATGGAAGCCCGACGTCATTCATCATGTCTCGAACCTTCGCCTGCTGGGCAAGGATGCGTGCGTTATCCTTCCGCAGACAGGCGATCCGTGTCTTTTGACCGGTCAGGCGTGGGATATACACAGGATTCGCGAAGAATGCTGGATAGAGGAGATCATCGTCTGCCGGGGCGATCTCATGAGCAAGGCGGCGCATATTGCCGCAAGCAAAGGGAAAAGCGTCGGCGTCATAGGCGTCGAGCATATGACAATTGTTGATTACATGGCTTTTGAAAAGGAGCTTGCCGGTAAAACAATAAAAAATGTATACGCGGAATTCGATGAATTGTGCAAGGTAAAAACCCAGTGGGAAGTTGAAATTATGCGCCGCTGCGCAGAACTTGCCGACCTTGCGTATATGACGGAATTGGATGTCCTGCGGCCTGGAGTCAGCGAGTATGAGGTCATTGCCGATATGGAGTTCGCCATGAAACAAGCCGGAGCGGATGAGAATTTCCAACTGATCGGCATGGGCAGAAACCTCCCCAGTATGAACCGCGCGAAGGAAAATTATCTTAAAATGGGAGATTTGGTGCTCACTGAGATAACGCCGATAATAGGCTCCATCACATACGCGACCCAACTTTGCCGCACCGTGAAAATGGGAGAGGCCACGCCGCTTGAGAAGGAGAAACACGGCCTTTTGGTGAATGCTCTTGAATATTCCCTTGGTAAGATGAAAGCCGGCATCCAGGCAAAAGATGTCGCAATATGGCAAAACGAGATAATAGGGGCCGCCGGATATGAAGAATACTGCCACCCGCCTCATATGAGATCGCGGGGACATAACTTCGGCTTAGGTTATATCGACCTCGCCGAAGATAACGAAGAAATCCTGAAAACTGATACCGTACTTGTAATCCACCCGAACCAGATGATTCCCGAGATCGGGTACTTGGCATGTGGACTGACAGTAAGGATCACCGACGACGGAATCGAGCGCTTGAGCGATTTGAGCCCGCATCTGTCCGAAGTCGTATCTGCTCAGTGACGGGATGAAAGGAGAATAAGCGTTGGAGTTTTCTTATTTGACAGTGTTGCCCCGCGGAAGGCAGGTATGGGACGACGTTATATTCCCGCCGGAGGAATTTATCCGCCGTAAAGAAAGAGTCGTGAGCCTAATGGACACGCTTGATGTCGACGGCTTGATAATTTATTCCGACGGACTTACAAGGCGTTATGCGCGTTATCTCACGAATTACGTCAACAGCGTTGCATGGGCCGTTTCGCTGTCTTTGATACTGAGAGACCGTGAACCCATTGTTATGTCGACAATGGCGCCCAGAGACGTCGCATACAACAAACGGCATCTCGCGCCGGGGCTTGAGCTTAACGCAGTAGGTCTGGGACTTGTTTCGAACCATCATGTAGCGGAGAAAACGCTTGCGTATATAAAAGAGAAGGATCTTGCCGGACTCCGTTGGGCGGGCGTCAATCTGAACAATCTTCCTTCGGCCGCCTTTAACCCAGTCAAGGCTGCTTTCCCCGGCCTTATTGACGTAACCGGGGATTTTGACAAAGTACTTGCCCGTAAGAGCGGCGAAGAAATTTTCGCCATAACGCAGGCGACGGCGATTGCCAAAAAAGCCGCGCTGGATTATCTTAGAATGGCAAAACCCGGAGAAAACGAAAGGCGCGTTGCGGCGCGCATAGACAGAAACCTCAGAGCCTACGGTATGGATAATGTATCAATGTTGGTTTCCGCCGGGAAGGGCAACGTCACGCTCAGACAGCCGGACGACTATATCATTGCCGAAGGCGATACGGTTTCAGTGCAAATTGCAGTGATGTATCTTCAATATCTTGGCTTGTTTGGTTCGACAATCGTCAATTCCGGAAAAGAGAGCGGGCGAACCGCGTATCATGATTCCTTCATGGATCGCTGGAACACGCTGAGGGAGAAAATAAACAATTCAAAATCTCTTTCGGGAATTTGTTCCGTTTCTGAAAAAGGATATGTCCTTGCACAGGGAATAGGTCCCGACGCCGCCGAAGCTCCATTTGATTCCGAAGGCTTGGACGCAATAGAAAACGGTTCGGTGTTTAATTTGACGATGTGTGAAAACAACAATGAATTCGGCGGCATTTTCCTCAGCGACACTTTTGCGTGTTCGGACGGAAGAGTGTATCCCATAGGCGGGGAAGGGGGGAGCAGGATACATAGCAGATTTTACGGCTGTGAATGAATTAACGGGCTTCATCATACTGCTCTCAGTATGCGTTGCGGGCTGGAAGTTGGGTCAAGCTATAAAGCTTCCGGCCGCTCCAATGCTCGGCGCTATGATAGCAGTAACGGCGGCAAGCGTGCTATCCGCCAACCTGCACCTGCCGGGCATAGTGCGTTCGGCGTCCTCCATAGGCGTGGGCATGGCAGTGGGCTGTAGATTCAATTTGAAGATTGATCGCGGAATGATATGGCATATTTTGGCATTCGTCGGGTTTATTTTTTTAGTCAGTCTGGCGTTAGGGTTCATATTAATGGCCTTTGGAATAGATAAGCATACCGCGATATTTTCGGGAATGCTGGGCGGTATAACAGAGATTTCGCTGATTGCGCTTGAATTTGAAGCAATAACTTATCAGGTATCTCTTTTTCATATGGTCAGAGTGATAACCCTGATGCTGATAGTCCCTGCGATAGCCGGACGTTTGCCTGCCCCGGAAATAGGGGTGAAAGCTTTAACCGTTACCGGAAAAATGGAAAGAAAAAATTGGGTCGTCATGGCGTCAATGTCCATTGCGGCAGGCTTACTGGGCGGCTTTTTTCAAATTCCGGCGGGCAGGATGGTAGGTGCGATGGCGGTCAGCGCGGCCTATTCAAAGAAAAATAACGTTAACCCCAAGATGAACAGGACTCTGCACAATTTTTTACAATGCATCGTGGGGGGAGCTATAGGATTGGGGGTGACGCCGGAGAGTGTAGTTCAAATAAGAAACCTCATCATACCGCTTATTGTGCTTGACGCGTTGGTACTTCTGGAATGTTTTGCTCACACGCGGCTTATGTGCAGGCTGGCAAAATGGGATAAACTTACAAGCCTCCTCGCCTGCACGCCTGGGGGGCTTGGCCCGTGTGTACTTCTTTCGGTTGAAATGGGGGCGGATCACAGCGTAGTAACGATGTATCAGGTGATCAGGTATTTGTCGGTAATTCTGCTGGCAGTAGTCCTTGGTTCATTTATGGGATTGTAGACAAAAGCTCTAAAAAAACAGGAGGGAATATTGATGAAAAAGGGTTTTTTATTGGCGCTTTCTCTAACGTTAGTAGCTTTGTTCGCGTATGCGGGCACGGCGTCCGACAATATAGAGCTGACGGGCGGTAATTTTGACCTAGTATACGCCACCAATGCCGCCGGTACAGGCTTTTATACCATTGCGGCGGCTCATGGCGCCGTCGTCACCGCCGGAACCGGCGGCTCGGTCAACGTCACCGTGCTGCCGACAACGGGATCTGAGGGAATTGTCGCCGCTATGCAGCGGAAGGTAGCTCATGTCGGCATTTTGAGCGCGGGCAACATGAGGCTGCTCTGGGGCGATGGAGTCGAGCAGAACGTGCGCGCGCTGTTCAATGGCGGTCAGACGCCTTTCTCCTTCGTGGTCAGAGGGGACGCCGGTATTGAAACAGTGCCCGACCTTAGAGGAAAAAGGGTATCGTATGTAAGCAACAACAGCACTTATATCTACGCTGCCGAGGCTATACTGAGAGGTTATGGGGTCGATCCTGACAACGATATCAGGCCCATTCCGATGACGGACGCGGCGGCCGCGTTTCAGGATCTTGTCGACGGCAGAACCGACGCGGTCATTGCGACCATACAGGGCGCGAAAATGGACGAGCTGGGATCCAAGATAGAATACAGAGTCCTCGTATTCGACGAGGAGCATATTGACCAGATTCTGGAGGCGTCTGAAGCGGCAGGTTATTTCGTAAGGCATAATCTGGCGAGAGATTGGCCAGGGGCGAATGCAGGCGATCTGAACATCGCGACTTCCGGCCAGGTGAGTTGTATAGTCGACAGCGAGGATGAGGCAACATATTTTTTTGTAAAAAACATCATAGAGAGCTATGACGAACTGGCAGCCGTAACTCCCGACCTTGTAGGCTGGAGGACAGATTTGGCCGTCGGCCCCAATATTTTCCCCTTCCACCCCGGAGCCGTCGCTTATTATAAGGATGCGGGAATGTGGTCGGATGAAATGGAGCAGTGGCAGACCAGAACTTTACAGGAACTTGGACAGGACAGGTAAAAAGCGTATCCGTTAATAGCTGATACCTCGAAATAACCTGCCCGCCTTGCACAATTTGCACACAAGCCGGGCAGGTTTTTTCAAGCCGAAGGAGGCACGTTTGAGATATGAAAGACAACCCTGAATTAACTGAAATGCCTTCATGGATGAAGGTCAAGCGCATAATCAATATTTTGGCCCTTTCTTTTCTGCCAATTTTCGGTATCTTATTCCAAGAGCTGTTATGGAGATTCAACATATACTTATACAAAGAACAATATGCCATGGTAGCAGTAGGCGTGGTTCAGTTTTTGGTTTACATGAACTATCCGGCTTCCGGGAAAAGATCCAAAGAGGAGTACCGTCCCAACATAGCGGATATAGTAATGAGCCTTATCGGCCTGTTCGGCGGCCTGTATGTCGCGTTCAGATGGGATTACGTCTTTAGGCTGGGAGGGCTTGGCGGGACGCCCTTCGAAGAATTGATGGGGTGGGCGTTCATCCTGGTGGTGCTTGAGTCGGCGCGCAGGCTGGTGGGGTGGCCCCTTGTCGGTACCGCGATAGTTTTTCTGCTCTATGCCATCTTTGGGAACAATCTGCAGGGAGTATTTCGAACGGCGAATTTCAGCCTCAGTCATATCGTCGGATATGTATACCTGTCAGGTATAGGTATTTTCGGGCATGCGGCTCAGATTATAGCTATAGTTGTTTTGGCCTTCACCTTATTTGGAGTGATCCTGCAAGTGACGAGGGCGGGCGAATTTTTCCTCAATATCGCTCTGGCGCTTGTCGGGCATTTGCGCGGCGGAGCGTCCAAAGTGCCGATTTTCGCCTCTTTTTTGTTTGCGACTATGACCGGAGAACCGGCAAGCAACCTTGGCATAGTTGCGCCACTTTCGTACCCTCTCATGAAAAAAATGAAATACGAACCTTTGTTTTCGGGGGCAGTGCTGGCGGTTTCCTCATGCGGCGCTTTGATCACGCCGCCTGTAATGGGCGCGGTCATATTCCTGATGGGAGAGATGACGGGGCTGGGGTATCCAAGAATAATGCTCGGCGCGATTATACCGGCGTTCCTGTTCTATTTTTCGCTCTATATGCAGGTCGATTTCTACAGCGCCGATAAGAATTACCCAAGATTGGAAAAAAAAGATCTGCCTAACTTGAAGGAGACGTTTAAATCAGGATGGTATTTCCTGATCCCGGTCGTGGCCCTCGTCTATTTATTGCTGGGTCTCAAGAAGTCCGTGGCTTCGGCTGTGTACTATGCGGTAGTAGTGCTGATTATAATATCTGTCATAAAAAAAGAGGATCGTAAAGTTTTCTTTTCAAACATTAAGAGTATCCTGCCGGACTCCGGGAGGGGGTTGGTGAGCGTTCTGGGAGTGACAAGCTGCTCCGGAATAATATTGGCGATTTTAAACCTTACCGGGCTGGGACTGCGCGTTTCCGCCCTTCTGACGACGCTCTCAGGCGGGAATCTGCTTATCCTCGCGTTGATAACGGCCGTAGCTATATACATAATGGGAATGGGCGTGGCGCCTATTGTCAGTTACATAATTATGTCCATACTGGTGGCCCCGGCCCTGGTGGGTATTGGCGTATCCGTGATCGCGGCACATTTTTTCATAATTTATATGGCTACGTCAGCTTTTATAACCCCTCCTGTGGCAATGGCAAGCTATATCGCGGGCGGAATAGTGGGAGAGAGCGGAGTTAAAGTTGGGTTCAGGGCAATGCGGCTTGGCATAGTATGTTATTTAGTGCCTTTTATCAGTCTTTGGTCCCCAACCCTCCTCCTGGAAGGCGCTGTTTTTGATATTGTGCATACCACAATAACGGCGATTTTTGCAGTTGTTTACCTGGCCGCCGGCTTTGAGGGGTTCATGTTGGTAAAAGCGCAAATCTGGCAGCGAGTCTTGTTTACTATAGGCGGTTTTTTGCTCTTCTCGCCAAGCTTAACGATAAGTTTAGCCGGCGCCGGCCTGGGTGTTGTGCCGCTAATTTTTCAGTTTAACAGCTATAAACGGCAAAAAGCATCCGATACTCCCCAAGTTACCTAAAACGCATACTGCCATAGCGTCTGCCGAATTTCTAAAAATACGCTGACGATGCATAACGCACTAAGCGTCAAACATAACGAGCAAAGGAGAATGGAATTATGACAGCAAAATACCCTGCGGAACCTTTCCGTATCAAAACGATCGAATACGTGAAAATGAACACTCGCGAGGAAAGAGAGAAAATCGCTCAGATTGCCGGTTACAACACGTTTCTTATCAATTCCAAAGATGTTTACATAGACTTTCTGACCGATTCCGGCACAAACGCAATGAGCGACAGGCAATGGGCTGGTATGATGGTGGGCGATGAAGCCTACGCGGGCAGCCGGAACTGGCATCATCTGGAAACTACCGTCAAAGAGCTGTTTGGCTTTAAGTATGTAGTACCCACTCACCAGGGACGCGGCGCGGAAAACCTGCTCAGCAAAATAGCCATCAAGCCCGGCCAGTTTGTACCTGGAAACATGTATTTCACCACCACCCGCTACCACCAGGAAGCCAACGGAGGTATATTTAAAGACATCATAATCGACGAAGCTCATGACACCATGATTGACCTGCCTTTTAAAGGCAATGTCGACCTGAAAAAGCTTCAGGCCATCATTGACGAGCACGGCGCGGATAAAATCGCTTACGTTTGCGTGGCAATAACCGTCAATCTCGCGGGCGGCCAGCCGGTATCGATGCAGAATCTGCGCGAAACCTCCGCCCTGTGCAAAAAACACGGCGTCAAGATGTTCATGGACGCCACTCGCTGCGTTGAGAATGCTTACTTCATCAAAGAACGCGAGTCGGGATATGAAAATAAAACCATCGAGGAAATCGTGCTTGAGGAATTCAGCTATGCCGACGGTTGCACCATGTCCGGCAAAAAAGACTGCTTGACCAACATCGGAGG
>Ga0099364_10005288_pt1 | contig 19227 bp, 15 predicted proteins | sample TergutTh196P3_FD_73070 | JGI IMG/M metagenome (GOLD analysis project Ga0099364, IMG submission 73070) | Microcerotermes parvus P3 segment gut microbial communities from Pointe-Noire, Republic of the Congo - Th196 P3 | ecosystem: Host-associated > Arthropoda: Insects > Digestive system > Gut ...
GAGGTATCGTTGCCGTTCGGGTGGGGTTTCGTCGTGTCCGTTTTTGATGATTTCGGCGGCGTGGCAGTGCGGACATTCGACACCTTCTTTCCAACGCAGGTGTCGAACCATTTCGTAGCACTTGGCATTGTCGATCAATCCTTGAAGGGTGACTCGCATCGTGCAAAAGGAGGTTAGGTAAATTGCCTAAGTCGCCAAATCACACAAATTGTACCAACTAAAGGAAAAGAAACGATACCAACCCGGAACAGGAAGTGAGCCAAAAGAATTAACTGCAAAGGGCGCACCGTGTTCACAGAGCCCGAAACAGAGCCCGGAGCGGCAGCTCCGGCGAGATAACGAAAACGCCGGAGCTGCCGCTCCGGGCTCTGTGAACATTGGACTCTGTGAACAGTTCACACCAGCACTGTAAAGGGAACTCCGATAATGCAAATTCCTTGCGCCCTTTGCGCATCCTTTACGTTCTTTGCAGTTCAATCTTTCTTTTTTAACCGCAAAGGGCGCAAGGAACGCAAAGTCCCATTTCATGCCGTTTACAGTATATTACAAAGCACTAGCGTTGTAAGGTATAGTTCCCAATATCCCCGCATTCCGGCATCAGTTCTTTGAAGAGCCGAAACTGTTCTTCGGCTTCTTCGAAGCGTTCCTGCCGTTTGAAAAGCATACCGAGATGAAGCCGTACCTCGGCATAGTCAGGGTGGAGTTTTAACGCCCCCCGAAACGCCGCCAATGCCAAATCGTCCCGACCTAATTCCGCTAAAACACACCCCAAGTTGGCACGCGCCTCCACGAAATCCTCATCCAATTCGATTGCCGAAAAATACCGCTCACACGCCGCTGATAAATCCCCCTGCCGGTACAGAAGTTCCGCAAGGTGAAAATTAATCAGCGGATTTGCCCCTCCCGCCGCCAATGCCGCCCGGTATAAATCTGCTGCTCCCTGCAAGTTGCCCCACGCTTCCAACTCACACGCCGCCTCGCACAGCACCGCCGGATCGTTCGGCACCGGCTCCGGGGAAAAAATGGAATCAAGAATCGCCAGCGGATCAACCATCTCCGGCGTTGTCAACGGTTCAATTTCCTCCACAAAGGAAAAAAGTTTTTGTCCGTTCTGGTCAATACTGCCATTATCAGACGTACAAATAAGGTTTTTGCCTTCGATACGGACTGCCTGAAACCAAAGATGAACATTACCGTCCGGTTTATACCGACCGATTTTTCGCAAATGTTTGAGTGCCGAAGGAATCGAAAGTCCCGCCGCCATCATATTTTGCATAATTTTCAGCGGCAGAATGACTTCCCTATCGAAATAACAAAGTTTGAAAACCTGCCGCACCGGCACAATGAACTGCTCCCGATGCAACCGCCGGAGAATTGACATCGGCAGTCCCGTCAACTTTGCAAGCATCGCAGGCGTGTAGCGCGTTGGCGATGATTCCGCCGTTTGTTTACCATATTTTTCCCAAAATTGAGTTTCGGAAATAATCGTGAGTGTTCCTTTTTCAAAGGCTTTCCGGGTATCGGCATCAAGTTGGTCGTTCCAGAGGTTCCAATCTTGTTGCAGAATGTTTTCGTCGCCGACGACAATCAAATCGACGTTCGCGGACAATCGGCTTGCAACATTTCCGCCGGCAAGCCGCACGACTTCCGTTGCTTCTTTACGATTGGCTCCCGATAGTTTTCCGAGGAAATAGACCTTTTTCATTTCTTGTGAATCTTGTAAACCTTGTCAAAAAATATAGTTTGTCGTCTGTTTTCGTCTCTTAGGAAGTGTATCGTCATAACATATCCAAAGAGCCGCAAGTGTCGCGTAGCGTAACTTGCGGGTGCACAGCGAACACGTCCGCCACCCGCAAGTTCCGGCGGAGTACCGCCTACACTTGCGGCTCCTTGGAAAGATGTGAATGTTATTTTGATACAGTTCCTTACAGAGCCCGTGGCGTAAGCCAGGGAATCGTTCGGTTATTCCCTAACTGACGTTACGGGCTCTGTAAACATTGGCTCTGTAAGGTCGTGTGTAACAGTATATCACATCATTTCCATTTCCTGCAGGAGCAGTTGGATATCGTCCCAAGTATCCTTTTTTGCCGCCGGATTCCGCAATAGATAAGCCGGATGATAAGTACAAACCACTTTGATACCGTTGTAATCCCAAACTTTGCCGCGTAACGCACCAATCGTCTTCTCCGAAGCGAGCAAATTCTTCGCCGCCACAGCACCAAGACAGCAGATAAACTTCGGCTTGATAATTTCTAATGTCCGATCCAAAAAGGGGCGGCAATGTTCCGCCTCGTCCGGCATGGGATTACGGTTGCCCGGCGGTCGGCAACGCAAAATGTTGCAAATATAAACGTCCTCCCGGCGCATTTTCATTCCCTTCACAATAATGTCGGTCAACAGTTGTCCCGCTCGCCCCACGAAAGGTTCTCCCTGTTTGTCCTCGTCTGCACCGGGAGCTTCGCCGAGAAAGACCAAAGGGGAATCAGGATTGCCGACTCCAAACACGGTTTGTGTTCGGTATTCTGCCAAATCTTTGCACAGGGTACATAGAGCGACTTCTTCGGCGAGGTAACGCAGTTGCTCCGCTTTGGGGAGAGCAGCAAGGTTGGCCGGGCGAGGCGCAGGAACTATCGGGCGTACGCTCTCCGGTTGTGAAGCCGGTTGAGGAGACGATTGAGGAGCCGGCAGCGTTCTTTCGGGCAGATTCACGGGGGGACTCGTGCTGCTCCGCGCTTGTGCATTGTTCCGCGTTTGTGCATTGTTCGGCAATTCTTGCACGGGCAGTGTTGCAAGTCTTGTCGGCTTTTTCAATTCCGACACTCCGGCAAGCCGCATGATTTCTAGGTAGTCCGCTATTCCTTCGTACATTTTTTGTTTGCGGTAAGGGAGCCAATGCTACTGCCCATCGCTTATTTTCACCGCTCTCAATGGGATATTTTAGCCTGCTTTGCCCAAATAAATAGAGGACTCACCACGAGGATTGCACAGTAGGGTGTGTAGAAAATGAGTGGAGATTTTACTTTGTCTTTGCGTTCCTTGATGTAAAAAAGAGATTTAACCGCAAAGGACGCAAAGGGTTGCGCAAAGTGCGCAAAGAAAATGTCCCACTTGTCCCCGTGTAAGGTATATTTCTATCAGGCCTATTTCTGTCTTGGACAATCTTTTTTCAGCGGACATTCGGCACATCGCGGTTTTCGGGCATTGCAAAATTGGCGGCCGAGCAAAATGAAGGCGTGACTCAAATAGACCCATTCAGACTGCGGGAAAAGTTGCATCAGTTCCTGTTCGACTTTCTCCGGCGTTTTGCCTTGGGCGAGTCCAAGCCGGTGAGATAGGCGGAATACATGCGTGTCCACCGTGAAACCTTCGCTCCGCCCAAAACCATTGCCCAGCACGACATTGGCCGTCTTGCGTCCCACGCCGGGAAGAGAAACGAGTGCTTCCATGCTGTCGGGAACGTGACCGTCAAACCTTGCGATGATTTCCCGACAGGCGTTTTGAATGTTTTTTGCCTTGTTGTGAAAAAAACCTGTCGTGCGGATCAGTTCTTCCAAGTATTCAATCGGCGCAGCCGCATAATCCTGTGCCGAATGGAATTGCCGAAACAAGTCCGGTGTAACTTTATTGACACGAACGTCGGTACACTGAGCGGAAAGCATCGTCGCGACGAGCAGTTCCAAGGGCGAACGAAACACCAGCGAACACCCCGCATCGGGATAGGCTTTCTTCAAACCTGTGAGAATTTTGGCGGCGTACCGGGATGTTGCGGGTTTCATGTGGTGTCATCCATCATTACGGGCGAGAGGATTTGAACCTCCAAGCCTTTCGGCACCGGATCCTAAGTCCAGCGTGTCTGCCAATTCCACCACGCCCGCTTACGTATGTTCTCCGTATCCAAAGAGTAAATCATAGAGTTCATTAACCGCATTGCGATTTGAAAACAAACATCTACGGGAGACAAGATAACATATTCAGACCCAATTGTCCAGTGGGAGTCTGTCCGGCTGCAAGTTTTGGGGTTTAGGATGCTTGGATACCCCAATAGAAGGTATATACAACAGCAAACGAGCGTCTCGAATCTTGCCCCTCTGGATTCCGGCTTGCGGCGGAATGACGAAGGCGTGTCCAAATCAATTCAGGACGCACTCTAACTCCATTGCAATTTGCTGCGAGGCGGTTGTTCCGGTTCGGTTCGGAGTTTTTCCAGTAACGCCTTGTCGGCATCCGACCAATTTTTGGGCAACACGACCTGCAACATGGCAAACATGTCGCCCGACCCGCCGGAGGACGACGCAACTCCGCATTGTTTGATCCGCAACTTCATGCCGCTCGACGCACCGGGCGGAACCGTCAACGTCACGTTCCCTTTGGGAGTGGGAACATCAATTTTTGCACCGAACACCGCCTCCTTGAGTGAAATGGGAACATCGACATATAAATTGTTTCCCCGTCGGCTAAAATAAGGATGCTCTTCGACATGAATAACAAGAAGCAAATTTCCTGCCACGCCTCCCGGAATGTTTTCCCCCAATCCCGGCAGACGAATCTTTTTACCCTCTACAATGCCGACGGGAATCGTTACCGAAACCATTTGATTACCGATCATGACATCTATTTTTCCGCCGGTGATCGACAGTGTAAAAGGTATCATAAGGGTTTGTTCGATGTCCCGACCTTGTCGGGGGTGACGACCGGCGGTGAAGAGGTCTTCGGGCGAGGCACTACCGAAACCGCCTCCGCCGAACATGTGCATGAAGTCGCCGATGTTATCGAAATTAAAACTGGCTTTTCGTCCTGGCGCACCGCCGCCGAAAGACCATTGAAACGGACCGCTTCCGCCGCCGGAGCCCATCTGGTCAGGCGAAACTCCGAATTGATCATAGACTTTCCGCTTTTCGGGATTGCCTAAAACATCAAAGGCTTCCTGAACTTTTTGGAATTTTTCCTTTGCTCCTTTCGGATCGTTTTGGTTGAAGTCTGGATGATACTTTCTGGCGAGTTGCCGATACGCCTTTTGAATTTCCTCCCGCGATGCCGTCTTTGCAACGCCGAGGGTTTGATAATAATCGTCCGCTTTCATGCTTCTTTATTGTAACCAATGAGTCAACATGAAAAAACGGGGGGAGCGCAACGGCCCAACGCATTCAGACTCTCAGGAACACGCTTGCTCAAGTGATATACAGTTCACAGAGCCCGTAACGTCAGTTAGGAAATTGTTCGGTTGTTCCCTGGCTTACGCCACGGGCTCTGTGAACATTGGGTACTGTGGTAGTGTTCCAAATTTGTTGAATTGCCTCCTGCAACCCTACAAAACAGGCGTGGTCACCCACCGCGTCCACAAGTTTGTAACAGGGTGTGTCCAAGTTTAGTGAATAAACGTTTTTTTGTTACTACGTTATCTTCTTTGCGCCCTTTGCGCAATCCTTTGCGTACTTTGCGGTTAAATCTTTTTTAACCGCAAAGTGCGCAAAGGTTTTTTGTATTATTAGAGGTTCCCTTTACCGTATACCGGCACTCCCCGTAACAGTGGGGCACTCCCAAGCACCGAAGCGTTGACCGAAGGAAGTGTTGTTCGCCATTCCATGAATCGGGGATTACTCTTGACCGAATCGGTGAAATTCCCTATCATCACGCACCCGTCAGGGAATTCACCCCCTTATGAAACACAAAACCCTCTTTGTCGTCGTTGTTTTGTTGCTGACCGGTTTGCCCTCCTGGGTTTTTGGTCAGGGGGTGACGTACAACAATTACAACCCCCGTAACCCGCCGGAGGGACGCTACGCCGCCCGAACGGAACCGTATTATTGGAATACACATCCCATTCACCATTACGATTCCAATAATGCCGCCGTGGACCGATGGATCGATCACCCCTTCCGTTCCACCCATGTTTCCGATCCCCCCTATCCCGAAGCGTACGCAGAACCCGGCAGCATGTCGCTCCCCGTTCCCGTGCAGATCATTCCCGGCGAGGAGTTTTTGCGCTCGCCCGACGGATTGGTCTCTACGCTTCAAATCATGATACTGCTCACGGTGATCACGCTTTCACCCTCCATCATGATTATGACGACTTCGTACATTCGCGTGATGACGGTGCTGGCGATTCTCCGGCAAGCCATCGGCACGAACCAACTCCCGCCGAGTCAAGTCATCACGGCACTATCCCTTTTTGTGACGTTTTTGGTCATGATGCCGGTCTGGTCGGAAGTCTATATTGAAGCGGTCTTGCCGTTTCAAGAGCGGCGTATCGGTTTGGAAACGGCATGGAACAAGGCGGAGTTGCCGATTCGGTCTTTTATGGCAGCACAAATTGAGCGTTGCGGCAACACGGACACGGTCATTGCGCTCTTGGGATATGTTCCTGACTACAAAGCCCCGGAAGTTTTAACGTGGCGGAACATCCCTTGGGCGGCACTCCTTCCCGCTTTTATGATGAGCGAATTAAAGATGGCCTTTACTATTGGATTCCAACTTTATCTCCCCTTTTTGGTGCTTGATATGATTATATCGAGCGTGATGGTCTCGATGGGGATGATGATGCTTCCGCCGGTGATTATTTCACTCCCTTTTAAGTTGATGCTGTTCGTCTTAATGGACGGCTGGGAATTGGTTATTATCATGTTATTGGATAGTTTTGAGCATTATGTTCCCGGCGAAGTGGTGATGTATGCAGGACATGGTGTACTGGGCTTCGGATAGCAAAATACATTGCCCCGTAGGGCATAGGAAAATGGCACAGAGTCCAATGTTTACAGAGCCCGTGGCGTAAGCCAGGGAATCGTTCGTTGATTTCCTAATTGACGTTACGGACTCTGTTCCCTAACTGACGTTACGGGCTCTGTGAACGCGTATCTTTCTTTGCGCCCTTTGCGTACTTTGCGGTAAAACAAGAGTAACCGCAACGGATGCAAAGCCCTGTTAATCATTGAAGGCGCAAAGTTCGCAAAGAAAAATGTCCTATTTGTCCCCGTGCCTATTTGTTCCCGTATAAGTACCTAGCCGCCTGATGCTGTCCCGCCCTGTCGTCTGCCGTATGCAAATTCTATTCCATTATCTCCGTTTAATCCGTTTTTCACACACGCTTTTTGCTCTTCCCTTTGCACTGCTTTCTTACGTGATGGCACATTTTGCGGAGCCGCCGCTCCCCTTTCGTTGGTTTGACCTTGTCGGGATTATGCTCTGTATGGTCTTTGCCCGAAGTGCGGCGATGGGATTTAACCGCTTTGCCGACCGAAACATTGATGCCGAAAATCCTCGAACCGCCAATCGGCATCTGCCGAGCGGACTCCTTTCCCCTCAAAATGTTCTGTTCTTTGTCGCTGTCTGTTCTGTCTGTTTTGTTGGCTCGACATTGCTGTTTTTGCCGAAAACCCTGCCTCTGTTTGCCTCTATTCCCGTATTGTTTTTTCTGTTCGGATATAGTTATTGCAAGCGTTGGACGGTTGCCGCCCATTTTTGGCTCGGAACAGCACTGATGCTGGCACCCCTTGCTGCGTGGGTCGTAGTGCGTCCCGAATGGCTTCCCGTGCCGATGCCTCCGCTCCTTCTCGGTTTGGCAGTGCTCTTTTGGACGGCAGGATTCGATTTGATTTATGCCACTCAAGATGCTGACATCGACAAAACGCAGGGACTACACAGCATACCGGGCAGATATGGTATCGCTGCTGCTTTCCGCCTGTCGGCAGCGTGTCATGTGCTCGCCGTGGTGCTCTGGGGAATGATACCGCTCTTCTACCCGCCGTTGGGAATGCTCTTTTGGATCGGTGTCGGAGCGGCCGCAATCATTCTGGCGGCGGAACATTACCTTGTGAGTCCCCGCCGCAACCATCCCGTCGATTTGCAACGGATTAACATTGCCTTTTTTCAACTGAACATCCTCGTTTCACTGGGACTTGCCGTCATTGGAATGATTGAATTGCTGATAGGGAGGCTCTACTAGGGCGTGTTCTCTAACCTCCAACCCGCCATTCCTGCGCAGCCAGGAATCTTGTATGCTAACCGTTTGCCCTTGCGGGGCAAAGTTGGCATACTTTACACGGGGACAAATGGGGCGTTGTTTCTTTGCGTCCCTTGCGCATCCTTTGCGTTCTTTGCGCACTTTGCGGTTAAAAGAAAGGATTTAACCGCAAAGTACGCAAAGGGCGCAAAAGCCAATTTATACCGTGTTGCAGTATAACCGCAAAGTGTGCGAAGGGGTACACAAAGTACGCAAAGAAAATAACGCAATAAAAAAACGTTTACCCACTCATTTTTGACACACTCGGGCGACTGGGTGTTGCAAAAACACCCTTGACAAAAGAGGATTTTATCCTAAAATAGCGCGGGGACTGCGGGATGGTGTAATGGCAGCACGAATGGCTCTGAACCATTTAGTCGGGGTTCGAATCCCTGTCCCGCAATTGAAGAATGGATGCACCTTGAGGTGCTCAAACACAAACACCATTCACTGATGTTTCCTCTGTTTCCGCACGCGGGAGCAACCCATTTCCGGGGTACGCGATGATTAACCAAAAAACTGCACTCATCACCGGCGGAGCCAACGGTATCGGACTCGGCATTGCCGTACAACTCGCCAGCGAAGGATACGCCCTTGCCCTCACAGGACGCTCTGCCGAAGAGAGAGTAAAAGAAAACATCGACAAAGTGCAATCCTTCGGTACGCCCGTGATTTATATCAGCGGCGATGTTGCTTCAGACGAAAGCAGAAAAGCCGTGATGCAAAAAATCGACTCGGAATTCGGTCGGCTCGACGTGCTGATCAACAATGCAGGAGTTGCCCCCAAAGTCCGAATGGACATTCTTGCGACCACCGAAGAAAGTTTTGACTACGTGCTGGACATCAACCTGAAAGGCACGTTTTTTCTGACGCAACTCGCCGCCAATTATATGGTGGAGGAAGTTAAGAAAAACATCGGCATTACTCCGATAATCATCAACGTGTCTTCCATCTCCGCTTACACTGCTTCCACCGCGCGCGGGGAATACTGCATTTCCAAGGCGGGAATTGGGATGATCACTGCCCTGTTTGCAGATCGGTTGGCGGAATACGGCATCAATGTTTATGAAATCCGCCCCGGCATTATTGCGACCGACATGACGGCGGGCGTGAAAGAAAAATATGACCGGTTGATTCTCGCAGAGGGACTTTTGCCTATCAAACGATGGGGCGTTCCCGAAGACATCGGCAATGCCGTGTCCGTCCTTTGTTCCGGCAAACTTACCTATTCGACCGGTGAAGTCATTAACGTCGACGGCGGATTCCATGTGAGGAGGCTTTAAGACGCTCCCACTGTATTGACTCAATCCCCGCTTGCCGGATTTGCCGTTGCCGTCAGCGAAACGGTCTGTTCTGTCCCCTCACGCTCGAAAGTAATTGTAAGCGTGTCCCCCGCATACCGTTGCCGGATATTTTTCGTTACTGCCAACGCGTTCGGCATCGAAACATCATCAATTTTCATGATTTTGTCCCCTGCTCTCATTCCTGCATTTGCGGCAGGAGAATCGGGACGCACCGCCGCAATCACTGGTTCGCCGATGAATATCTGGTTGTCCCTAAAACCGAATCCCAGAGAACCCGGCAGAAGGTCTTTGCCCTCTTTCAACTTCGGCAACAGTGCCATTGCGTCTTCCCACGGAATTGCCATTCCGACACCCGCATCGTACATTTCCGCTCCCGCCGCGACATCTTGCGACATCATCGACAACGGCACAGGAATAGCGAGTGCATTTCCTTCGTAATCAATTAAAAGCCCCCCGTAATTGTTCGGACCAATCGCCGCATCTGTTTGTATCGCTTTTCCCCAAATACGGTCTTTGCCGCTAATAATTCCCAGTGCAACATTCGACTCGGTAGAAAAGACAATCCCGACCGCAATACAACGTTCGCCGATTCGGATAGATTCTTTGCTCCGCATGGGCAAGGGTACCAGTTCGCCTCCGTCAAAATCATGGGCTTTGAGCAGCGTGAGCATCCGCAGGCGGTCGGTGGCGACTTTGTTTGCGACCTTTTTCGTGCCGTCGGGAAAGACCAGCAAAATCGAGGTGGGATCGTGCAGAAAATTGAACGCACCGGTAAGGACGTAACCCTCTTGGTCGAGCAGAATGCCGGTACTGGTTCCTTCGTTGGCAAATTCTCTTCCCACTTTTTCGTGTCCGCCGATGGTTTCAATGCGTATCAAATACGGCTCAGCAATTTTAAGAGCGCTCGGAACATCTGCCGCCGCACAATCTGTTGCCGCACAAAGGGGCAACAAAATCAGAACTAAAAATGTCAAGACGAATCGGCACATCATTTTTACGATATAACAGACTTGCTCCGCAACCCTGATATTGCGATAACTGCGGAATTACAGGGGCGCACGGAATTACAGGGTGTATTGTAGCCAATTTTCCTTTCCCTATCAAGGTGGACAAGTCAGTCCGACTGCAAGTTCGGGTGTGTCAAAATTGAGTGGGTGTTTCTCCTTTTCTTTGCGCCCCTTGTGCATCCTTTGCGTTCTCTGCGGTTAAAAAAGAGTAACCGCAAAACAAACAGAGCCCGGGGCGGCAACTCCAGTATGAACGCGAAAATACCGGAACTGCCGCTCCGGGCTCTATTTGTTTTGCGTAAAATCTCCCCCGGCGGGTTACTCTCTCAGTAACTCTTCCGCTTCTTCGACCAATTCCTTTGCCCAGCGGTGATGTTGGTATAGTTCGACAATTCCCCGGCGGACGGCTTCGGCACGGCTCCGATCCTTTGAGTCCCAATCCGCCGCTTCGTCCAACCGCCCCCGGAGAACCTGTTTCTGCTCTTCAAAGCTTTCGGCGGCTTCCTGTTCCAACTTTTTCAACCGCCGACGTGCCAACTCCACGCAAATATCGACGGGACTCGACGTAAAACGGTAAGGAGTTGCCGACTCTGCCGCAAGAGAGGGAGCCGTCTGAAAGACGGCAATGAAGGCCTGTAACTTATCGATGGTCTGTTCAGGATGATGCGGCGAGGCGGTCAGTATTTCGACATAAATCCGCTCCACCGGACTCAACGCACGTGTTGCCGAATAGTGCATACGGCGTTCCAACCGGCGTTCGTGATCCTGTAAGTCCAACTCATCCTGAAAACTCCGAACCTGATCCGCCGAGGGATGATGAGGATACATCGACAAAAATTGCCGAATATCATTTTGTGCCGAACGCAACTGCGTGAGTGCATATCCCCCCCTCACCGATTCACGCACCTTGGCGGTAATCCGTGCAAAAAGCACCTCCGCCGGAACCGGTTGCAACAGGTAATAGACAAGCAAACCCGCTATCAACAGTGTAACAGAAGCCAGAATCGTGGGAAACGATAAAACGGGACGCGAACGCTCCTCTTCTTCAAATGGAACAGAGCCTGTGTTCGCAACAGCCGTAAAGTGAGTCGCTGATTTCGACGGGCTGTCCGCAGTCTCCGAATGGCGAACCGCTGCCGGTGAGGGAGCATCGCTATCCGTAACCGTCGGCAATGAAGAGAGATTTTCTCTCTCTCGCTGCAAGACTGACGTGGATGCAACCGTGTCGGCAAGGAGGTCAATCCTTTCGGAATCCAGCGCCCTTTCGGAATCCCCCGTTGCGTTGGTCTCCGCTACGTTGGTCTCCGCTTCGCGAAAATCAGGTGTTTCCGGCAGCATCGGCATCCGCGAAACGTTCAAGTCCGCTCTCTTTTGTGCCAAAGGTTGCACAAAGGGGGGCTGTACAAGGGATTGTAACCGTTTGATGACAAGCAGAGCATTGCGCGGACGGTCATCAGGGCGGAGGTGCAGGAGATCGGCAATAATGTCCGCCAATTCATCGGGAACATCCTCCCGGAGCCTATTGACCCAAATAGGAAGGGTGTCCCGATGCTGGCGGAGCAGTTCCGGCAAGGTTTTGGCAAGAAAGGGGGGCTTGCTGGTCAAGAGAGCATACAACACGCAGCCGAGAGAGTATAAATCAGAGACCGCAGTAACCGTCTCCGCACAGGCTTGTTCCGGGGACATATATTCCAGTGTCCCCACGATAGAATGGGTTTCGGTAATCGGTTGAGCACCGAAGAATCGGGCAATTCCAAAATCGGACAGTTTGATATTTCCCTTGCTGTCCAAGAGGATGTTTGCCGGTTTAATATCCCGATGGATCACTCCCCGGTCGTGTGCATGCCGGAGAGCCTGACCGATTTCGAGTCCGATTTGAGCGGCTTCGTGCCATTGGAAAATCCGTTTCTGTTGGAGTTCTTGCCGCAGGCTCGAACCATCGACGAGTTCCATGACGTAATAGAGTTGTCCCTGCTCTTCACCGAAGCCGGTGAGGCGGACAATGTTGGGATGATGCAGGCGTTTGAGGGTATCGATTTCGGCCTCGAATCGGCACCGGTCTTCTGCACTGTTGCCGAATGAGGTGGTTAAGACTTTGAGGGCAACCCGCGAACCATCCCTTTCGGAAATTCCTTCATAGACCGCACCCATCCCGCCGCGTCCGAGAAGACGACCGATTGTGAAAGGGCCTAATTTTTCGGGTTCCATCATTGCCGAAACAAAAGGGCGGGGAATACAGAGCATAGTATAGCACGGAATCGCACGTTGGGATGCGTTACGGGCGGGAGCGCGGGAGCGGGGGGAGTGTGCGGGGGCTTGACGAGTCGGGCGATGCCCGTTATAATAGCACCGGATTTCAGTAAGCGGATATTGTGATAGAGTAGCCATGATTCAAATGCAGACCCGATTGGATGTTGCGGACAACACAGGTGCCAAAGAACTGATGTGCATCAAGGTTCTGGGCGGCACCCGAAGACGGTTTGCCGGACTTAGCGATGTTGTTATTTGTTCCGTAAAGTCAGTAATACCCGGCAGTAACATCAAAAAGGGGTCGGTGGTCAAGGCAGTAATCGTCCGCACGAAGAAGTCTGCCCGTCGGGAAGACGGCAGTTACGTCAAGTTTGATTCCAATGCAGCGGTGTTGATCGACAACAACAGAAACCCCATCGGCACCCGCGTGTTCGGAGCAGTTGCCCGGGAATTGCGAGGGAAGGAGCAAAAGAAAAAGGGGAAAGGCAAAGTACGCGGCGAAGAGGGCTTCGTCAAGATTGTAAGTCTTGCCAGCGAAGTAGTTTAAGTATCACGTTTGCGTTTGAGCCGCACAGTTTGAGCCGTATAACGGAAAAAAAGAGAATATAGACAAAGATAAAACAATCATGCGTGTTAACAAAGACGATCAGGTGATCATTCTGTCGGGAGCGAGCCGAAACAAGATAGCAACCAGCGATAAGCGGTATCGTGTTCTCGCCGTCGATAAAGCGAACGGAAAGATAACGGTCGAGGGGGTGAATGTCGTTCAAAAGGCGGTGCGCCGTAGCCGCCGGAATCCCCGAGGCGGAATGCTGTCGATGGAGATGCCGATTGCCATTTCGAACGTGCAAGTTGTCTGTAATAAATGTAACAGGCCCACACGGGTGGGGGCGCGTTTCGCCGATGATGGGGCAAAATACCGCGTCTGCAAAAAATGCGGTGCCGATATTGGACAAATCGGGCCGGCACGGGTTAAAAAGTAACGAAAGGGAACCCCTAATAACACAAAAAAATCTTTGCGTTCCTTTGCGCCTTTAATGTTGTACCCTACACGGAGACAAATGGGACGTTTTTTCTTTGTATCCCTTGCGTCTCCTTTGCGTCCTTTGCGGTGAAACAGTCTTAACCGCAAAGTACGCCAAGAGTTACGCAAAGTACGCAAAGAGCCGATTCGTTGCGTTTTCGGCACAAAGCAATATAAAGATTTGATTTTTAGAGGTTCCCTTTACTATTTACGTCAGCATCCTCCCGACTTGATATACAAGCACTGCCAGACCAAACGCCAGTACATTCGTATAGAGAATCGCCGCCAGCATATATTTAACATGTCCCGTCTCACGCCATATCACCACACACGTCGCCAAACAAGGACTGTATAACATTACGAATAATAACATCGCGAAAGCTTTCCATGCCGACCAACCGTCTTCGGTACGCAATCGCTCCGCAAGCGGAGCCGCTAACATTTCGTTGCGCTCCGCAGGCGGAGCGGCTAACTCCACTTCGTACATCGTGATCATCGAACTGACGATAACCTCCTTTGCCGCAAAGCCGCCAATCAACGCAACGTTGTCCCGCCAATCGAAACCGGCGTACTGCGAGACCGGCACGAAAAACCGCCCCATCTTCGTAGCGTAAGATTCTGCCCCCTTCGGATAATACATCAACGCCCAAAGGATCACATTGACCACCAAAATAATCGTACCCGCCCGCTTGACGAACCACCAACTCTGCATGCCTGCCGTGCGGAACACATCACGTAACATCGGTACCTGATACGTCGGCAATTCAATCAAGAGCGGCGACGGTGTACCCTTCACGAAAAACTTGCCCAATAACAAAGCGGCAAACATCGCACACGACCACGAAATCAAGATAATCGCCAGCAACATGAACTCTCGATACGCAGAAAAAAATGCGGCAATGAGCAGCGCATAGACCGGAACCTTCGCTCCGCAGTTCATCAGCGGTAAAATCATAATCGTCAAAAGCCGTTCCCGTTGCTCCCGCATAGTTCGTGTTGCCATCACGGCTGGAACCGCACAGCCGCCGACGATTCCGCCTGCCAAAAGCATCGGTACGATACTGTGTCCGTGCAATCCGAAGAGCCGCATCAGGCGATCTAGTACGACTACCACGCGTGCCATATAGCCGGTCTGTTCCAAAGCGGCAATCAACACGAATATGAAAAAGATGACCGGTACGAAGACAATCACTCCGCCGACTCCCGCGATGATTCCGTCGTAGAGTAATGATCGAAAGTCCCCATCAGGCAGGGCGAACCAAGCATCGAGCCAATGGGGAATCCAAACGGCAAAAACAGAATCGAGTGCGCCAATGGGTGTTTGCCATTCAAAGGTTCGCTCTTCGCTCATCCAGGGAAACCAATTCCAGCCGTCGGCAAGATTGAAGGCAAGCGAAAACATTGCTGCGAGAATGGCAGCGACGCAAAACAGTCCGCCGATGGGATGACACAGAATTTTATCTGCTCTATCGGAGCGGCGGCGCGGTCGAGTGGAGCGATACACGACATCCTTTTCGATTTGTTCGGCATACTCATTCCGCTTGGAGGCGATGATTTTTTGGAGAGAATCGTTAGCCGTTTCGCTTGTGAAACGATCACTAAACCGGTCAATCTTTTCCAAACACGTTTGCAACAGTTCTTCCCAGCCCGGCTCGTGAAGATGGTGCTGAATAATCCGCCGTGCTTCTCTCGAGTTTTCGAGTAGTTTTAGAGCGAGCCAGCGTGTCGGAAAGTCTTGGGCAATCGGCGTTTTTTGGGCGAGGACGGCATCGATTTCGGCGATGAGCGGTTCGATGTTGCCGTAGTCGATTTTCCAATCGGGTGTCGCTTCGTGGTCGTGCTTTTGTCCAACGGCAAGGATTTGATGCCGCAGAGATTCGAGACCGGTTTTAGCGGTTTCGCTTGCGAAACACATCTCGCATCGTTTCGCAGGCGAAACGGCTAACTGATTTTGTTTCGCAGGCGAATGACCGCATCTTGCAACAGTCGGCACGACGGGTACGCCGAGGGCTTTTTCCAACTTGGCGACATCGATTTGAAATCCGCGCCGCTCGGCAATGTCCATCATGTTGAGACAAACGACCAGCGGAACCTGCAATCCCCGAAGTTGAAACGCAAGATAAAGATGCCGACGTAGATTGGCAGCGTCGATGACCAGTACGACCACTTCGGGACGTTCCAGTAACAAAAAATCGCGGGTGACTCGTTCTTCTTGCGAGTACGAGGTAAGACTGTATGTGCCGGGCAGATCGACGACTTCGATACGGCGTTTTCCTTCGTGATAGTGTCCTGACTTTTTGCTGACGGTAACGCCCGGATAGTTCGCGACGGTTTGGTGCAGACCGGTCAAGTAATTGAACACGGTGGACTTACCCGAATTGGGTTGTCCGACTAACGCAACAAGGATGTCGTCGTGTTCGTGCATGGCACTATTGTATCGGAAACATTCTGAAATATCCAGCGGAACACAACCCATCAGAAAGTGAGCCGTTTCGTCTGCGAAATGCTCTCACCTCCTGACAACATCGATTGCCAGCACGTTGAGCGAAGGACGCTCACTTCGGGCACTCACCGGAATCCGCGTACTAAAATTGTCAAAGAACATCCTCGCTTCGTAATTGTCCCTGCCCTCCCAGAGTTCCCTAACACCGTCGGCACTCCCGCTAATCTTCAACTCGAACCACTGACCGTTATAACGCCTATCTTCAATGATAACATTTGAAACCGGCAACGAGATTACCGCCCTATCCGTGTTCGCAAACGTCGCAAACATACCCATCCCAAATCGCCAATGGGAGATAATCCGCATCGTAAAACTCGCACGATTGGTCTGCTCATCAATCTCGAAGTTCAAACTTTGTAACGGACAAATCATATAAAACGGTTGCTGTGCAATCTTTTCCCGCTCAACCATAATCTTCGCTTCCGCCTCTCTGACTGCCTCTCGAAGCGATGCTCTGTCTTCAAGCGGGTTGTTCGTACTGCGGACAGATTCTTCATACTCCGTTTGCAGTGCTTTCGTGCCGAAGTGCACCGCGTCCCGAATGGCATTGTTTACAGTAACCGAGAGCGAATTGCCGCTATCCAGCCCTCTATCCCGGAGAAAATCCATGTCGAATCTAACGGCACTTTGCTTCAATAATGCTATCCTTTCGGCAGCCGCCTTTGCTTCCGCTTCTTGTCGTTCCCGTTCTTGCCTTTCGACTTCCGCCCTTGCTATCGCCGCTTGCCGTTGTTGCTCCGCCTCTTCCGCTTCTTTGCGTTGACGTTCCGCTCGTGCGGCTGGGGAAATTTCAAGTTGGAACTTTTCGTAGTCCGACCAAATCTCGTGAGCAGGTTTGATTTTTGCTTGGACTGCGTCGATGTTTTCTCCTTGTTGCATGTGCGGAGCGGGCTGAGGAGCTTTCTCGTCGCTGAAAAGTCCCAAAAGAAACACACAGAGCAAAAAGAGAAAGCCCGCCAGCGCACAGCCGCCGCAACAATTTACTACTCCCGGTTTCTTTTGGCTATCTGTCATTGTTGCTGTCCTCTTTGTGAATTCTCCGTGTTCCTTTGTGAACTTCGTGTTCTTTGTGGTTAATCCTTTATTTTTAACCACGAAGGACACAAAGGACACAAAGGGACACAGGAAAAAAACGTCCACTTTCCACCCCGCTTACGGTATCGCAGGCGAAACGGTTAACTTCACTTCCAATTTTCCAATTCGTTTATCATCTGTTGGATGGCTTCTTCCTCAAGGATTGCCGTATTCGCAACCTCCACAGTCTCAAAGCCGACGACTTGCTGGGCGAGCAACCGGTCGATTTCGTTCAGTTCCTCTGGACTGTAAAACCTGCCCAGGTGTTGCCGGTTTTCGACATCCATAATTGCGTAGTCCAGTGATTCCAACTCACCGGCAACTTGCCGATCATCCAGCCACTTGGCAAGAACCGCCAGCCGTGTTCGTAACGGTATCTGCGTCCGCCAACAGGAGTAGGCGGCACGCAGGTTTTGCGGAATATCACGGACTTGCCCTTTGCTGAACAGTTCGATGGTTTCCTCATCGGGTTGCTGCCCCAGATATTGCCGGAGTAATACCTGTTGCTCATGAACTTTATCGTCGGTTTCTCGGTACAAATCCATTGCCGCATAGATTTTTTCTTGGAGTTCCAACCGTTTGCGGAGCAATTGTTCGTAATACATTTCGGGAGAGTCCGCTTGCGTTGTTTCCGTCGGCGCACCTTGTTCGGGAACTTTGCCAGCACCGCAACCGACCGCCGCGACGAGCAAAAGGCAAAACAAAACAGATGCCGAAATAGGGTATTGGAAGTGCATGGTCAATGGTTAAACTCGCTTTATCTTCTTTTCCATCGTCCAATCAACAATGCCCGATAGTGTACCTCATCCGATGCCGCTTGGGTAGAGGACAAAAAAGAGCCGGAGACGGAGCGGCAGTCCGCTAACAAGTTTCTTTATTTTTTTCGTTTTTGTTCCTGATTTTGCCCAATCCTTCGCCCAAGCCGTCAAAGAAATTAACGATCCAAGAACCTCCGAAGGAGCCATCCAATACCGGCGTGGTGCAGTATATCTTTTTATTGGCGTAGAGGGCGACGGCGAGCACGCCTTGAACCGTCCAACTCGTCCCATTACGCTTGCAACGATCAGACACCGCCAAGTCGTTCCACTTCTCCACTCGAGTACTCGCCGACCAAAAAATCCCAGCACGACGCTCACCATAGTCCACAATAATACGACGCTTGCGAAGTAAATAACCTATCAAACCATCGAGCCTTACGATAATTTTGTTTCTCACGAAGGCGCAAAGAAGACCAAAGCATGCCCGGCAAGGCACACTCCTTCGTGAACTTTGCGGTTCTTTTGAGAACAGACGATTGCCCCTTTTTGCCGGAGTACCGGCTAAATCTACGCACCGAACTTTCCGAGTTTTCCTGCGTGTGCCATTGCCAACGGCATAATGTACATCGCCTCAAACTGTCCGAGTCCGCCCAGTACCGCATCACGCTCACCATACCGCTCCGTTGCATCTGTTCGTGCCAAGTCGGAAACGATCAACGTCGGTACCGGATGAAAACTGTGCGACGACATCACCACCGGAGTGCTATGATCGCCCGTTACCACTAAACAGGCAGGTTTCAACGCCGTCACACGAGGAACAATCGAATCGAACTCCTCAATCATCTTGACCTTTTCGTCAAACTGACCATCTTCGCCGCGACTGTCCGTATATTTGAAATGCACGAAGAAGAAATCGTAGTTCTTCCATTCCTTCTCCAACCAGTCGATCTCCTCCGAAAGCGTGGCTGCTTTGCCGACGATGTCCATTCCGGCAAAACTTGCCAAGCCTTTGTACATCGGATAGACCGCAATGCATGCCGATTTGAGACCGTAGATTTCGGCGTAACTCGGCATGTGCGGCTTCTTGGCGAAGCCCCGCATCGTGTGATTGTTCGCCTTCGGTTCGTTTGCCAAAATCTTGACCGCCTGATCGTGAAACTCCTTGGCGATTTTCGCTGTCTTTTCCGAGGCGGAACATTTTACGCCGGAATGAACCGCCGGTTCCAGCACCGGTACTCCCGTCTTTTGCGGGTCGGTATCGGCAACGGCATCGCCGAGACCTTCGCCCCGAAAGACGACGACAAAACGGTG
>Ga0099364_10005289_pt1 | contig 19225 bp, 18 predicted proteins | sample TergutTh196P3_FD_73070 | JGI IMG/M metagenome (GOLD analysis project Ga0099364, IMG submission 73070) | Microcerotermes parvus P3 segment gut microbial communities from Pointe-Noire, Republic of the Congo - Th196 P3 | ecosystem: Host-associated > Arthropoda: Insects > Digestive system > Gut ...
TCACGGCAGAAAACGCGCAAACAAGGCGTTTGTTGAGGGCGAACACAGTTCGCCCCTACGCTGAAAAAATTACAGACAACAGAAAAATTCACGGTCGGGCATGGAAGCCCGCCCCTACAGCAAAAATTTTCAACCAACCTAAAAATATCCCGCCATGTAGGGGCGAACTCCGTTCGCCCGTCCACCCACCCACAGGAGACCCCCACCATGAAAAAACCACTAATCACAATCGCAATCATTCTAATTTCCACGGCCTGCACAAATAACACCGCGTTAAGCGATGAAGTGGCGGAACTAAACAATAAAATCGAAGAAATCCGTGCGATAAACTCCGAGTTGCTCGATGAAATTAATAACCCGGACCAAGACGAAACTGCCGATGATTTTCAAATTAAAAATGTCGTCGTGGAAAAGCCTGTGCAAGGGCAGGTTACAAATGAAATCAGCGAAAAATTAATCGGAAAGTATTCTGTAGAAAAGTACCCTGATATTTATTTTGAAATTAGAGAAGACGGTACAATGGAAATATCGCTTTTTACCTTTTCGGGAATGTCGGTGAGTACTGAAGAAGATGTTCGTTTGATTGCACATTATACCGACATCAGAGTTAGAATAAGTTTTGTGCGTGTGCGTGGGAATTATACTTTTCCCGGGAGTTTTTTGACTCTTGAATTTGAGGGCGACCCCGAATGTAAAAATTTTGTTATAAAATCCCCTCTTGCAGCCGATGGGCCACCCGATGAAATATTGATATTTGTTAAGGAAGAATAACCCCGCACAATTCACCCACCCCACCCACAGGAGACCCCCACCATGAAAAAACCACTAATCACAATCGCAATCATTCTAATTTCCACAGCCTGCACAAACAACACCGCATTAAGCGATGAAGTGGCAGAATTAAATAATAAAATCGAAGAACTCCGTGCAATAAATTACGAGTTGCTTGATGAAATTAATAATCGAGACGAGATTACCGATGATTTTCAAGTCAAGAATGTAGTCGTGCAAAAGCCGGTAGAACGCGAAGTTACTTATGAAGTTTGGGAAAAATTAATCGGCAGATATGAAACTGTGGATGGGTATTTTCTTGGTTCGTACTTTGAAATTAAACCCGATGGCAGCGCGGAAATTCAAATCATAGACGAGATTCATGACATTCCCTTGTATTCCTCGGAACAGTTGTATATAAAAGCTTATTATATTTTAGAATTGGAAGATTCACAAGGCATAATTTTTCTTTCATTCAACCTCACCATCGGCACCACTCGCAATTTCCCCGGGAACACTTTGTCGTTTACCTTAAATGGCAACCCCGATGATTTGTCTTTTTACAACGTGGAGTCGTATAGGGGTTTGTTTGTTAAAGTTGAATAATCCCGCACGACCGCCGCACCCCCGAAACATAGCGCGGTGTTGTGTAGGGAACGGTTCTTAACCGTTCCGCAAGGTTTTCGCGATTTTGTAAATTTGTGCAAATTTGCACGGTTTTATCAACCGTAGGGACGACCGCCCCGGTCGTCCGCAACCACGAAATGTGGCACGGCTTTATAAACGGAACGGTTAAGAACCGTTCCCTACAATAAAATTTTTTCACGGCAGAAAACGCGCAAACAACGCGGTAATTCCGGACGACCGGGGCGGTCGTCCCTACAATAAAATTTACAGACAACAGAAAAATTTCCCACCATGTAGGGGCGAACTGCGTTCGCCCGTGAATAAAAAAATAAAAGTATCAAAAAGGAAACAACCAATGGAAATCAAAAAAATGCACCCCGATGAGAAAATCAAATTCGTTGACATTGAAAAGGAGATGCGGCGTTCGTTCCTTGACTATTCGATGTCGGTGATTGTGGCGCGGGCTTTGCCTGATGTCCGCGATGGGTTGAAGCCTGTTCACAGGCGGATTTTGTACACCCAATTCATAGAAGGCCTAACTCATGAAAAGCCGTTCAGCAAGTGCGCCAAGACGGTTGGGGCTGTGCTGGGTTCGTTTCACCCGCATGGCGACCAGAGCGTTTATGACGCGTTGGTGCGAATGGCGCAGACCTTTTCTTTGCGGTATCCGCTCGTTGAAGGGCATGGAAACTTCGGGAATATTGACGGCGATGCGCCCGCCGCTTATAGGTATACCGAGTCGCGCTTGTCGCGGATTTCCTCGGAAATGTTGCGGGATATTAACAAAGACACCGTGGACTTTCGGCCGAATTACGACGAGAAAGAAGTCGAGCCTGTTGTACTACCGTCGCGCTTTCCGAATCTATTGCTAAATGGCTCAACGGGTATCGCCGTCGGTATGGCTACTAATATCCCGCCGCATAATTTGGGGGAAGTTGCCGAGGCTGTGCAGCTCTTGATTGAAAACCCCGATGTCGGCTTGGAGACTCTTATGACTGCAATCAAAGGCCCCGACTTTCCGACCGGCGGCATAATTATGGGGCATGCGGGGATTCGCTCGGCTTATTACACCGGCAGGGGCAAAATAATTTTGCGGGGCAGGGCGGAGATACAGGAAACAGGCAAAGACAACCGCATTGTAATCACCGAAATACCCTACATGGTGAACAAAACTCGCCTGCTCGAAAACATGGGCAATCTCATGCGGGATAAGCGGATTGAGGGGATTTCGGTACTGCGGGACGAGTCCGACCGCAAGGGTATGAAAATCGTGTTGGAGTTGCACAAGTCGGCGAATGCAAATGTCGTGCTGAACAAGCTTTATTCGTTCACACAATTGCAGGAAACTGTCGGGGTGATAATGCTTGCACTGGTGGACGGCGTGCCGCGAGTGCTGACCTTGAAACAGATTCTCGAGTATTACTTGGAGTTTCAAGAGAGCGTGATTTCCCGCCGTACTAAATTCGACCTTGACAAGGCCAATGCACGGGCGCATATCTTAGAGGGCTTGTTGGTCGTGGTTGATAGCACCGATGAAGTCATTGCGATTATTCGCTCGTCGGACGACCCGCCCCACGCGAAAGCCCGCTTGATTGAACGGTTCAACATTTCCGAAATCCAAGCCGAAGCAATCGGGCAGATGAGAATTATTCAGCTGACGAAGCTCGGCCGTATCGACATTGAACAGGAAATTGCGGGGCTGAAAGTCAAGATTGAGGAGCTGTCGGGTATACTTGCAGACCGCAGTAAGATTCTTGCGATTATTTCAGAAGAGCTTGCCGCTTTGACAAAGCGATTCGCCGATGAACGCCGCACCGATATTGAGGCGGTGAGCGGCGAGGTGGACATTGAGGACTTGATTCCCGTTGAAGAATGTGTCTTGACTTATACTAATAAAGGCTATATCAAGCGGCAACTTACCGAGGTGTACAATCTGCAACGGCGCGGTGGTCGAGGCGTGTCGGGCATGAAACAGCGTGAGGAAGACTTCGTTGAAGACCTTTTCATCGCTTCAACCCATGATAATATTTTGTTCGTTACTAACTTTGGCAAGATGTATAAGCTCAAGTGCTATGAGATTCCCGAGGGTTCGCGGCAGAGCAGGGGTACTAATATTGTGAACGTCTTGAACCTTGACGAGGGCGAGACTATTGCCGCCATGATGAAGACGTCCGACTTCGCCGAGAATAAGTTTTTCGTTTGTGTAACACGGCGGGGCTTGATTAAGAGGACGGTTTTGTCGAGTTACAAGAACGTCCGCAAAAACGGCCTACGCGCGATTACCTTGGCAGAGGGCGACGAAATCGCCGCCGCTCACTTGACCGAGGGGGATAGCTCGGTGCTGATTGCAACTGCTATGGGCAAGGCTATCCACTTTGACGAGACGCTGATTCGCGCACTGAGCAGGACTGCAAAGGGCGTGCGGTCGATTAGGCTTAGGGCGGGGGATTACGTCGTTGGTGCGGCGAAAGTCTATGACGAGAATTGCACGATTCTGACCGTGACCGAGCGGGGCATGGGCAGGCGCGCCGAATTGTCGGCATACCGCAAGCAGAACAGGGGCGGCAAGGGGCTGATAAACTATCGCATTACCCCCGAGCGCGGCAATGTCTGCGGGATTAAGTCGCTGTATGAGGACGATGATGTAATTCTGATTAACGATGAAGGCGTAATAATACGTATTCGCGCTAATGATTTGCGCCCGATTACGCGGTATGGTATCGGCGTGCGGGTTATGCGGTTGTCGGAAAATTCGCGGGTGGTGACCTTCACGCGCACCGAGCATGACGAGGGCGAGGAGTTCGCGGAGATTGAGGCGGTTGAGGAGAATGTGATTGATGAGGCGGAGGTTGCTGCTTTGGAGGCCGAGGAGGTTGAGGATGAGGAAGTTGAGGATGATGAGGTTGAGGTTGATGAGGACGAGGGGGAGTAATTAACAGGGAATTTATTGCCGTCGGGAAAACCCACGGGCGAACGGAGTTCGCCCCTACATGGTGCGGTACTGCAATGCGCCTGCATAATGTAGGGGCGATTTCCAATCGCCCGTGAATTTCGCAGTTATCTAAAAGGAGTGAACACCATAAAAACCACCTACGACATCATAATAATAGGCGCAGGGCATGCGGGCTGTGAGGCCGCTTTGGCGGCGGCTCGGCTTGGGGTTAGGACTGCTGTGTTTTGTCTTGCGCTTGACACTGTGGCGAATCTGCCTTGTAACCCCGCGATTGGCGGGACGGCTAAGGGGCAGATAGTCGCGGAGATTGACGCGCTTGGCGGGGAGATGGGGCGGGCGGCTGATGCCTGCCTTATACAACTGCGGACTTTGAATCGGGGCAAGGGCGCGGCAGTGCATGCGCTTAGGGCGCAGTGTGACAGGACGGCGTATCATCTGTACATGAAAGGTTGCCTTGAAAGACAGCCGAATCTTGAATTGAAACAAGATGAAGTGCGGGAAATTGTGATTGAGGGCGGGGCGGTTACAGGGGTCAGAACGCGGCTTGGGTTCTTTTATGGCGCGAAGGCGGTTATTATTGCTTCGGGGACTTATTTGAACGCCCAAATTCATGTAGGGGAGACGTCGTTTTCGAGTGGTGCAGATGGAGTACTCCCTGCGCTTGAATTGGCGCGGTCGCTTGAGGGGGCGGGGGTGAAACTGCGCCGATTTAAGACCGGTACGCCTGCGCGGGTCAACCGCCGTTCGATTAATTTCGATGTAATGGAAGTGCAATACGGTGACGAAATTATCACGCCGTTTGCGTTCGGAAGTAGTGAAAATCTGCGGAACCAAGCGGCTTGCTATATCACTTATACCAACGAGAAAACCCACGCGATTATCCGCGAAAACATACACCGCTCGCCCCTTTACAGCGGCAGAGTGACCGGGACGGGGGCGCGGTATTGCCCGAGTATTGAGGATAAAGTTGTGCGTTTTGCCGACAAGGACAGACACCAGATTTTTGTAGAGCCGATGGGGCTTTCGACCGATGAGTGCTACTTGCAGGGGATTTCGTCGTCGTTGCCCGCCGAGGTGCAAGAGCGGTTTATTCGCAGTATTGCGGGGCTTGAAAACGCCGAGATTATTCGGCATGGCTATGCGATTGAGTACGATTGTTGCAACCCGATTGATTTGTTCGCGACTTTGGAGTTTAAGGGTATCGCGGGGTTGTATTCGGCGGGGCAGTTTAATTCGACGTCGGGGTACGAGGAGGCGGCGGCTCAAGGACTACTTGCGGGGATTAATGCGGTGCGGAAAATTCGTGAGGTCGAGCCGCTTATACTGCCGCGGTCGTCCTCGTATATCGGGACGCTGATTGACGATTTGGTGACAAAGGGTTGTGACGAGCCGTATCGCATGATGACTTCGCGCTCGGAGTATCGCCTGATTCTGCGGCAGGACAACGCGCCCGAAAGGTTAGCGCGAATCGGCTTTGAGGCGGGGTTGCTCGACAAGGCGCGCTACGACTTGTTTTTAGCCGAGCAGGAGCTGATTCAAGCCGAGTTGAAAAAACTACGCAAGATTACCGCAAAACCGAGCGCGGAATTGAATCGGTTGCTTGAACAAAAGGGGACTGCGCCTGTGTCGAATGGGGTTAAGTTGGTTGATTTGTTGAAACGGCCGCAGGTTTGTTATGAGGATTTGGCAAGTATTGCCCTGCTGTGCGAAGACCTGCCGCCGCGTATTCGGCGAAAAATCGAGATTGAGGTCAAGTACGAGGGGTATATTCGGTTGCAGGAGGAGCAGGTTCGCAAGCTCGGCGGGATTGAGGCTAAAAAATTGCCGCCCGATTTTGATTATCGGGAGATTCGGGGGTTGCGGATTGAGGCCGCGGAGAAGCTGAATTTGCATAAGCCGTTGAATATTGGGCAGGCGAGTAGGATTTCGGGGGTTAATCCGGCGGACATTACGGTTCTGTTGTTAATGCAGAAATAAGAATGCAAAATGCAGAAATATTTACCACAGAGAAATATCATCGAATGTAGGGGCGGGTTTCCACGCCCGCCCGCGAATAACGCTGTAATTAGACGGCGGCATGATTTTCATGCGGTCGGGCATGGAAGCCCGACCCTACATGGGAAATTTTCAACCACATAAAAACATTGTCGCGTGTAGGGGCGAACTGTGTTCGCCCGTGGTCTTCGGCGTTTGTGCGGGTTTTCGGCGTTGCCGTGGGATTTGCGGACGCGCAATGCGCGCCCCTACATAACGCCCCCGAAACATGACGCGGTGTTATGTAGGGAACGGTTCATAACCATTCCGTTCTATAAATCGCACGGCTTTGTAATTTGCGTGAATTCGCACAGTTTCATCAGCGGAACGGTTACGAACCGTTCCCTGCATTAAAATGCCACCAAAATATTTTCACAACAGGAAATACACGGCGCACCGTGGAAACACACGGGCGAACGCAGTTCGCCCCTACGTTGAAAAAGCCCACAGACACAGCAAATGTGGAAACATTGAAAAAGCCAACGCAACCAAAAACCACACAACCTCTAATCGAGATGTACGCAATACGAAAACACGCCCGCCGACCTTGGCAAAGCGCAACCTTATCGGCGTGTTTTCGTGTTAAGCTGTAGCCTCGTATCGTGCCGTCCGCACGGACCGGTTTTCTTTGGTTCGTTTCTTTGCCCGGGCAAAGAAATGAACGTCCCCCGTTATGCGCGGCTGCGCCGCGCCGCAAAGTCCGCACGACCGTGCATACCCACACAACCAACAAAACACAGGAGAAATCATGAACACAACAGAAATATTCGGAAACTTCGGAAACATGGTCTTCGCCGACCGCGAAATGCAATCCCGCCTGCCCAAAGAGACCTACGAGGCCTTGAAAAAAACCATTGCGCGGGGCAGCCACTTGGAGTTGGACGTGGCGAACGTCGTTGCGGCGGCGATGAAAGACTGGGCGGTCGAAAAAGGCGCGACCCATTTTACACACTGGTTCCAGCCCATGACCGGCGTTACCGCCGAGAAGCACGAAAGTTTCATCACGCCGTCCAAGGAAAATGACGGTTGTGCAATCCTCGCGTTTTCGGGGAAGTCGCTCGTGAAAGGTGAACCCGACGCGTCAAGTTTCCCGTCGGGCGGCCTGCGCGCAACTTTTGAGGCGCGGGGGTACACCGCGTGGGACCCGACTGCGTACGCATTCATAAAAGACCGTGTACTCTGCATACCGACCGCGTTCTGCTCCTACGGCGGTGATGCCCTCGACAAAAAAACGCCGCTCCTGCGCTCGGTACAGGCGTTGAATAAACAGGCACTGCGGATTCTCAAATTATTTGGTGATACCTCGACAAAGACCGTCAACGTCACCGTCGGGGCAGAGCAGGAGTACTTTTTGATTGACAAGAATACCTATCTGAAACGCCCCGATTTAATCTACTGTGGAAGAACGCTTTTTGGCGCAAAACCCCCGAAAGGCCAAGAGCTTGACGACCATTACTTTGGCGCAATCAAACCGCGGGTGTCGGAGTTTATGAAAGAGCTTGACGAGGAGCTGTGGAAGCTCGGCGTCTTCGCCAAAATCAAGCACAACGAGGCCGCGCCGTCACAGCACGAGCTTGCACCGATTTTCACGGTGGTGAACACAGCCGCCGACCATAATCAGCTGACAATGGAACTAATGCGTACCGTTGCAGACCGCCACGGCTTGACCTGCCTGTTGCATGAAAAGCCGTTCGCAGGGGTCAACGGGAGCGGCAAGCATATCAACTGGTCGCTATCGGCAGGGAACGCGAATCTGCTCGAAGCGGGCGAAACGCCGAGCGGCAATGCGCGATTTCTGCTGTTCCTGACCGCGGTAATCAAGGCTGTGGACGAGTTTCAAGACCTACTCCGTGTAAGCGTGGCGAGCGCGGGCAACGACCTGCGCCTTGGCGGCAACGAGGCCCCGCCCGCGATTATCTCGATTTACTTAGGCGATGAATTGACACAGATTCTGACCGCACTCGAGAGTGGCAAAGAATACAAAAACACCGAGCAAACCCAAATGGAAATCGGCGTGACCTGCCTACCGCATTTCCCGAAAGACACCACCGACAGGAACCGCACCTCGCCGTTCGCGTTCACGGGCAACCGCTTTGAGTTCAGAATGGCGGGTTCGGCCGCCTCGATTGCGGATGCTTGCGTGGTAATCAACACGGCAGTGGCCGACACACTCGCCGAATTTGCCGATACTTTAGAGCAAGCCCCCGACTTCAAAACCGCCTTGTCACAGCTGATTAAGGCGACTATAAACAAGCACAAGCGAATCATTTTCAACGGCAATAATTACACCAAAGACTGGGAGCAAGAAGCGGCAAGCAGAGGGCTTTTGAACCTTAAAACCACCGTTGATGCCCTGCCTTTTCTTGTACACGAGAAGAATATCGCGCTGTTTTTGCGGCAAGGGGTTTTCTCCGAGAGCGAGTTGCACTCCCGCTATGAAATCATGCTCGAGAATTACTGCAAAGTCCTGCAAATCGAGGCCCTGACTTTGATTGAGCTTATAAAAAAGGAGCTGATTCCGGCGTGTATTGCACACCAGAATGAGCTCGTGAAGCTGATTAAAAATAAGGCTAATTGCGGCAATTTGCAGTTCAACACGACACTTGAGGCACGGTTGCTTGAGAAGTTGTCGGACACTGCGGCGGGGTTGTGTGATAGGCTTGAGGAGTTGGAGGGGTGCGTGGCGGCTTGTGTTGGCGGCTTTTCAACCCCGCTCGAAACAGCGCAGTATTACCGCGATACCGTACTTGCGAAAATGCAGTCACTGCGCGAGTCCGCGGACGAGGTTGAGAGTATGCTTGGGCGGCGGTGTTTGGATTTGCCTGTTTACGGGGATATGCTTTATGGGGTGGGGTAATTATTCCCAAAAAAAGTTTTGCTTGACATTATGTCGCAATTAGAATATAATAGGATTAAATAACTTGTGAGAGGTGTGCTATTATGACGAAGGCCGCGGCTAAAGAACTGCAAATAAAATTTGCGGATACTATAAAAGTAGAAGACTACAGCATAACCAAAAAATTTCTCGACGACTTAGCCGCCAAAACCGCCCAAGATTCGGCGAGGAAAATGTTAGAGATGTTTGAAACATCGAAAGGCTTATGAGTGAGAAAAGCATAACCTTTTTGGAAATAGCATAAATAAACGAACGCCGTGAGGCGTTCGTTTTGGCTTGCCTGTTTATGGGGGAATTTTATTCGGCGATTTCAAGATAATTCTTCAATCCTTGTTGCAAAATTTGCGAGTAAGGCGCGTTCGCCCTCTCGGCTTGTGCGTTTAACCATGCGGGAATTGACAGGGTTTTTTTGACTGCCCTTGTGTCGTTCAATCGCCTGTATTCATCGGTATCTGCGGCGATTAAGTTCACGAATTGATTTTTGCCTTTGCAATTTTTCTCAATACTTTCACGCAAAGACGGCGCGGGAATATTTTCGCTGTTGTTTTCGGCATCCCACAGCCACATCGCAATGGCATCTTCCGCCATAAACAAGGCGTCCGCCATATCGGCACCGAAAGTGTGAGTGCCGGGCAAATCGGGAACGCTGACGAGAATTGAACCGTCCTCTTTTGTGAAAATCGCGGGATAAACATATTTCATTTCAGTAAACCTCCTGTGAAAAGTTTTAGGAAAGCAGGGGTTTTATTTAAGCCCTGCTTCCTTTAAGATTGCGTTTGCCGTGCCTTTCGGGACTTCACCTTTGTGGCGAGGGATTGCGATTTTTACGCCGGGAAAATCGGGGTGTTTTGCTTGGTCGTGGGCTTTTCCCGGCGTGATTGTCCAGCCTGCTTTTTGCAGTTTTTTCCTCAACTCCGCGTTTTTCATTCCCTCACCTCCTGTATATATTATATCACGTAATATTACGTATGTCAAGCGGCATTATCACGGAAAAACCTTATCCTTCCCCCCCATATACCCCCTAAGCGGTTCAGGTATGCTAACACTCCCATCAGCGCAAAGATTATTCTCAAGAAAATAAATCAACATACGCGGCGGCGCGACCACGGTGTTATTTAGGGTATGCGCCAAGTATTTCTCGCCGGTGTCGCCGCCGCGGACGCGGATTTTCAGCCGCCGCGCTTGTGCATCGCCCATTGTAGTACAACTGCCGACTTCAAAGAACTTCTCCAACCGCGGGCTCCACGCCTCGACGTCCACGCTCTTGACCTTCAAGTCGGCCAAATCGCCCGAACAGCACTCCAGTGCGCGAACCGGAACATCAAGCGATAGGAAAAAGTCCACGGTGGTTTTCCAGAGTTTCTCGAACCACGCAAGACTATCCTCGGGCTTGCAGATTACCACCATTTCTTGTTTTTCAAACTGGTGAATCCGATAGACGCCGCGTTCCTCGATGCCGTGCGCGCCGATTTCTTTGCGGAAACAGGGCGAATAACTCGTCAGTGCGAGCGGCAATTCTTCTTCGGGTACAATCTCGTCCATGAACTTTCCAATCATGCTATGCTCGGACGTGCCGATTAAAAACAAATCCTCGCCCTCGATTTTGTACATCATGTTGTCCATTTCGGCAAAGCTCATTACCCCCGAAACGACGCTGCTGCGTATCATAATCGGCGGCACATAATATTCAAAGCCGCGGTCAATCATGAAGTCCCGCGCATAGCTTAAAATTGCCGAGTGAAGCCGCGCAATGTCGCCTTTGAGGTAGTAAAAACCTGCGCCGGAAGTCTTCCTCGCGCTGTCTAAGTCAATGCCCTTGAAGCTTTCCATAAGTTCAACGTGATACGGGATTTCAGACGGCGGCACGGTGTTTGTGAAGTTGCCGAAACGCGCAACCTCAACATTCTCACTGTCGTCCTTGCCAAGCGGGACATCGTCTGCAATAATCTGCGGAATTGTCAGCATAATTTTGCACAGAGCCGCATCGAGATTCCGCACTTCTTCCTCCAATTCGGGAATAGACTTTTTCAAAGCCGCGACCTGCGTTTTAGCACTCTCGGCCTTTTCCTTTTCACCACGCGCAACAAAGCCGCCGATTTCCTTTGAAGTCTTGTTCATTTCGGCGCGGTTGGCTTCAAGTTGCTGAAGTTTACCGCGATAATTCTCGTCCAAGGCGAGGACTTCGTCAACAAGGGAAAGTTTCTCGTCCTGAAACTTCTTCTTAATATTCTCGCGGACGAGGTCGGGGTTTTGGCGAATAAATTTTATGTCGAGCATTTTTTGTTTCTCCTGTTTTTATAAATTTTTTGGAATGTAGGGGCGGGCATTGCCCGTCCGTAGGTTTTCTGCGACTGCATTAATTTTGCTGTTGTTTGTATATTTTTTCAATGTAGGGGCGAACTCCGTTCGCCCGTGGATTCCCAACGGTTGCGTAAATTTTACGGACGCGCAATGCGCGCCCCTACATATTTACCCACCAGCCCTTCCGCAAGCACTTCCTTGTCGCTTTTTCCATTAAGCAAATCGCCTTTGGCTATGCCGAAAAAGCTTGAAAGAATTTCAAACTTGTTTTGCGTTTGCGGCTCGGCTTTTTGCGTGTGTTCGAGCTTTGTAAATTCTTCTTCCGAAATAAGAATGAGGTTCTTCTGCATAGGGCCGGTAATCAAAACCATCTCGCCTTGCTCTGCTTTTAAGCAGAGGCTTTTGAAGTCTTTCCTCATGTCAATGGTGTTTGTGATAATCATAAAATCCTCCCGCTATCAAAAAATTTATATCTTCTTGTTGAAATATTCCATAGTAACCTGCAACTGCTTTTTAAGTATATCATTCCACAAGCGGCCGTTGATTTCGCCTGAGCCTTTGGAGACTCGGGTACGGAGATACCGCCCGTCTTCGAGGTGCTTTTTATAAAAATAATGGTCGGTGTCTTTATAAAGCTCCCAACCGTCGCGTTGGCAAAAACGCCTTAAATCTCTCCAGGACGGCATTGTATCAACTCTCCAATCTTTTCAATGTCATTGAGTATCAGGGCTTTGAACACAAACGGCAAATGCGCGCGGCGATTGGTGGAAACAGACCAATCGTCAAAGAACAACTGGTAATAATCGGCGGCGTATTCGAGTATATCTTTCGCCAAATTATGAATCGCTTCTTCTTTGGTTTTGCCGTTATCTACTAAGTCCATTTCCACCAAAGACAGGGTTACGGAACCGTCGTCTTCGATGTATTCGTCGGCTGTGAATTTGTAGGCTTCGAGCATGATTTCAATTATATCAAGCCCGGACAAGAGCATGTAGTCGCGGGTGCGCTTGATGAACTTGGGTTTTTCGCGGATAACCGAGTCGAGCACCGCGCTCCAATCGTTTCTGACATCAGTGGCGTTCATAGCGAGCATAGTATTCACCGTTCCTTTATAATATTTCTGACTGCAAAAACTGCTGTTTTGCGGACGCGCCGTGGAAATTTGCCCCTACATTTTCTGAGGGTTAGCGCGTTGCGCCTGTTTTTGTAGGGGCGGGCATTGCCCGTCCGTGGGGTTTGCAATCGTTTTGTTTATATTAGTATATCACATTTACGTACATTATGTCAATAGTGTACACATTTATTTTTTAATCCCAAAACCCGCCGAGCCGCTTGACGATGTCCATTACTTCATCCTCGGAGTAGGCGTCGATTTCAACTGTTACGCGGTTGTTTTGGCCCTCTTTTATGCGGACGGTCTTGCCGAGGGTGTTGCTTAGGGATAGCTCGGCCTCGGTGTAGAGCGGGTTTTTCTTGTAGATTGGCTCGTCTTTTTTGGGGGCGGTCTCGGACTTGATAAGCTTTTCGAGGGCGTGAACCGAGAGGGAATTGTCGATGCTTTTTTGTGCAAGCTGAACCATTTTGATTGTATCCGAAATGCCGAGAAGGGCTTTGCAATGCCCCTTTGACAACTCGCCGGACTTGACCATATCCTTTATGGCTTCCGGCAGTGACAACAAGCGCAGGGCATTTGCCACCGACGAGCGGGCTTTGCCGACCTTTTTGGCGACATCTTCCTGCTTCATGCCGAACTTGTCAATCAGCTCTTGGTAGCCGTTCGCTTCTTCAAGCGGGTTCAAATCCTCGCGTTGCAGGTTCTCAATCAGCGCGATTTGCATTGTTTCGGAGTCGGTCAGCTCGACAATCCGCACCGGGACATCCGACAATCCCGCCATTCGCGCCGCCCGCCAACGCCGCTCACCCGCGACAATTTGATAGCTGCCCTCGAACGGGCGCACTGTTATCGGCTGAATTATGCCGTGGATTGCGATTGATTCGGCAAGCGAACCCAATTTTTCGTTGTCGAAATCCTTACGCGGTTGGTTGCGGTTCGGCTCGAGCTCGCCGACTTTGAGGGTGGTTGTGCTTTTGTTGCCGCCGTCGTCGGTGCCGCTGAGGTAGTTGTCGTCGAAAATGCTGTCGAAATTGCCGCCGAGGCCTGTTTTTTTAGCCATGTTTTTTACTGCCTTTCTTTATTTGGTTGTGGGGGAATTTATTGTAGGGAACGGTTCGTAACCGTTCCGTTGACGAGACTGTGGGAATTATTGTCTTGCGGAAACATTGCGGAACGGTTATGAACCGTTCCCTACATGACATCGCGATGTGTTTCGGTGGGGTTGCGGTTGTGGGAAAATTTTATTGTAGGGAACGGTTCTTAACCGTTCCGTTGATGAAACTGTGGGAATTATTGTCTTGCGGAAACTTTGCGGAACGGTTATGAACCGTTCCCTACATGACACCGCGATGTGTTTCGGGGGGTTCGCGGTTTTGGAAAAATTTATTGTAGGGAACGGTTCTTAACCGTTCCGTTGATGAAACTGCGGAAATTATTGTCTTGCGGAAACTTTGCGGAACGGTTATGAACCGTTCCCTACATGACATCGCGATGTGTTTCGGGGGGGGTGGGTTGTGGGAAAATTTTATTGTAGGGAACGGTTCTTAACCGTTCCGTTGACGAGACTGTGGAAATTATTGTTTCGCGGAAACATTGCGGAACGGTTATGAACCGTTCCCTACATGACATCGCGATGTGTTTCGGTGGGTTTGGGGGTGGGAAAATTTTTTTGTAGGGCAGGGGCTCTGCTCCTGCCGTATACGAGCTTTTGTTTATAGACGGCGGGAGCAGAGCCCCCGCCCTACGTTCGGCGGGACACGGACGCGCAATGCGCGCCCCTACATTTGGTGGGTTTGCAGTTGGCGAGGGTTTACGGGCGAACACAGTTCGCCCCTACGCTGAATAAATTTTTCGGTTGTGGGAAATTTTTATTGTAGGGAACGGTTCGTAACCGTTCCGTTGATGAAACTGTGGGAATTATTGCCTTGCGGAAACTTTGCGGAACGGTTATGAACCGTTCCCTACATGACACCGCGATGTGTTTCGGTGGGGTTGCGGTTGTGAAAATTTTATTGTAGGGTCGGGTTTCCACGCCCGACCGTTAAATTACGGCGTTGCTTACGGTCGGGCATGGAAGCCCGCCCCTACAATTTAGTCAGCAATTCCTTCGCAAGCTTCACATACGCCTCTGCGCCTTTGGATGCGCTGTCGTAGTAGATAATCGGCTCGCCGTGGCTGGGGGCTTCGGCGATGCGGACTTCGCGGGGGATTTGGGTTTTGAAGACTAAATCGGGCATCGAGCCGCAGATTTTGTCCATAACCCCGCGATTGACACGCAACCGCTTGTCCAACATCGTGAAAATTATCCCCAGAATCTTGACGTTTCGGTTGGTGGAATTTTTCACCCGCTTGACCGTCGAGAGCAGCTCCGCGACCCCCTCAAGGCTGTACGGCTCGCATTGCATGGGGATTATTATGCCGTCGCAGGCCGAAATTCCGTTCAGTGCGAGCACGCCGAGCGACGGCAGGCAGTCGATTATCACCACGTCGTAGCCGTCCTTGACCTGCAAAAGTGCCTTGCGTAACTGCAAAGTTTTGTTCTCGAACTGCAATAGGCGCACCTCGGCTTCCGCCAAAAGTTGTGTCGCCGGGAGCAGGTCTACGCCCTTGAATTTGGTCGAGATTATGGCGTCAACCGGCCGAACATCGCCCATCAGAACCTCGTAAGTAGTCGCGCCGAGGCCGCGTTTCGACACGCCGTAGCCGGTCGTCGCGTTGCCCTGCGGGTCGAGGTCTACGAGCAGGATTTTTTTGCCGAGCTTGCCGAGGGACGCCGAGAGATTTATGGCGGTGGTGGTCTTGGCAACCCCGCCTTTTTGGTTTACGATTGCGATTATATTACTCATGTTTTTAGTGCCGCGCCGCCGAAAGTCGCGATTGTCCTTAGGTTTTTGGCGGTACGGGGCAGACCTTTCGTAGATTTTAGCAGGCTTTAAAGTTTCTTACAAGCTAAATTATACCACAGATTTATGGGTTCGTCAATAGGGAAATTGTTAAATTGTTCCACGAGGAACATTTAGTGGTGCGGGGGTGGGTGGGGGCTAAATGTGGGGGTGGGTGGATTTGGGGCGCGAAAAAGAGCGGCGCAATGGCCGCTCTTTTGGTTTTATTTAATTGTAGGCGTTTGCGAAACTCACGGACGCGCAATGCGCGTCCCTACATGTGGCGAATTGGTTTTGTTTATCATCTGTATATTGTAGGGGCGGGCAATGCCCGTCCGCAAAACAATAGGTTTTGCAATTGTCTATTGATTACAAGCGAGATTAGAAGCTAATAAAAGTTTGCTAAAGTGGGGGTTGTGCGGGCGGGGGGGCGAATAGCCGCCCTTTCGGGGGTGTTTGGTTATAAGGGGGGGCGGCTGTTAAAAACCTTTCTAAAGCAAAGTTTTGTGCGGGTGGGGGCGCAATAGCCGCCCTTTCGGAGGTGTTTGGTTATAAGGGAGATTGGCGGCTATTCGGCAGGGGGTTGGAGGGTCGCTCTTTCGGTTTTATTTAATTGCAGGCGTTTGCGAAACTCACGGACGCGCAATGCGCGCCCCTACATGTGGCGAATTAATTTTGTTTTTCGCCTATATATTGTAGGGGCGGGCATTGCCCGTCCGCAAAACAATAGGTTTCGCAAATGTCTGTTAATTACAAGCGAGATTAGGAGCTATTAAAACCTTTCTAAAGCAGGGTTTTGTGCGGGCGGGGGGCGCAATAGCCGCTCTTTCGGGGGTGTTTGGTTATAAGGGAGATTGGCGGCTATTCGGCAGGGGGTGGAATGGCCGCCCTTAAAAACCTCAACAATCTTTGATATGTTTCAAAATATCGCCAACCTCACAATCGAGAACAAAGCACAAAGCATCAAGGGTTTTCGTGCTTATATCCTTTCCGTGCTTGATTCGGTGGATAGTGTTCGCGGAAAACCCCTGCTTGAAAATCAAGTGGTATTCGGTTATGCCTTTAGAAAGCAGGGTGTTATAAAAAGGCTCGTAACTAATCATTTTCATCACCAAGATTATTTTATCATACTTAACCTCTTGACAATGCTTAATATATTGAGTATAATTGAAATATGCGGTGGAGTTTTTCGCGCCGTAAAAAATTTTTTGAGGAGAAACAAATTATGAAAAGAACAATAGGGCTAATACTTGTAGGGGCTATGCTGTTAATGCTTGTGGGTTGTGGAGGTAATAACGATTCAGATGGCGGGGTGTCGAAAGAGGAATACGACCGCCTTGCCGAGCAAATGGACAGGTTGATAAGCGAAATAAGCACAAATCAAGAAAACCAAACCCAAACCCAAACAGAGCCGTCCATGCCTGCAACGCAAGAAGAACCGGCTGTTCCGGCTATTGCACAAATAACCGAAAGCGGCGACACCGCGGTCGATTTACAAAGTGTCGAAGAAGACGAAGAGCCTGAACCTGAACCTGAACCCGAGCCTGAACCCGTAAGACTTCCGCAAAGCGTGACAAAATTGATGTTTGATAGTGATTCTGTATCAGAAGACGAGGTAGTAAGAATCTTTAATATAGGAGTTGAAGAAAGCGTTTCAATGGGAGGAGCAGATTACGAAGATGTAGTTGTGTACGGAGTTAGTTTGGATCATTGGAGCAGAGGCGCCAGGGTCATAACACAATTTTCCCTTCACAACCTGAATGGAGAATACAAGAAACTTGTGGGTTTTGCGGGTAGAGTAGATGAAACCCATATGATAGACGCGACACTGAATATTTATGGAGACGATGAACTTTTGCAAAAATATAGCTTAAAGGCAGCAAGCCTGCCTGTGGCAATTGAGATATCTGTAGAAAACATACGGCTATTGAGAATAGAATTTGTACATACAAGCGTTCAAAATAGCGAGTTCAAATACGCTTTCGTAGGGCAAGTCGAGTCTTGATTAAGTCACACAACCCACAAAACTACATATAGTGTTCCACGTAGAACAATCGCCAAAACCCGCCCCGTTAGGGGCGGTTCTCAATCCGCTTCAAAACTACTCCATCTCCCCACCCTCAATCTCACAAGCCGCCCCGCCCTGCTTATCAACCGCCTTCTCATCATCAGTCTGCCGCCGCAAAAAGAAGAACGTCAGAATCATGCCGATATTGGCGGCATACGCCTCAATGGGAAAAACACCCGCAAACATCAGCAAATTCATGCCGAGAACGCAGATTATGGTGATAATACTCCGCACGCAGAGCAGAGCGATTAGGGCTTCTTTAACGGTTTTCGGTCGCATGGGGGTCTCCTTGGCATTAACGGGCGGGTATAATCTGCGGGCGATTGGAAATCGCCCCACATGTGGGACTTTTCAGGTTGTGTGGTGTTTTATGCTGTGAAAAAAATTTATTGTAGGGAACGGTTCCAAACCGTTCCGTTGATAAAACCACGCCGCGTTTCCGCGAGGCTTCGGGCGATTGGAAATCGCCCCTACATATAGGGTCAATGGCGCATAAAACGATACATATTGTAGGGCGCGAACTCCGTTCGCCCGCAAATTTTCCCGACATTCGCATTTTTATCAACGTAGGGACGATCGTCCCCGGTCGTCCGTGGTTTTCCCGACGTTTGTGTTCCTTGTCAACGTAGGGGCGAACTCTGTTCGCCCGTTAAAAATCGCAAACGTGGGGGGCAAATGCGCGATTGGCAATCGCCCCACGTGTGCAACTTTTTAGGTCGCACGGTGTTTTCTGCCGCGAAAAAATTTTATTGTAGGGAACGGTTCGTAATCGTTCCGTTGAAGATACCACGCCGCGTTTCCGTGGGGATTCGGGCGAAATCACTACGGGCACACCCGCACATTTATTTCCTGTTTGTATATTTTATGCACCCCCACAAAAAATTGACAAAAAACACCGCCCCCAAAAGAGAGCGGCAAACAAAAAAGAACGGCATAAAAAATTTGAGGGGTTTGAAAAAGCGGGTAATATGCGGGTGTAATTATGTAGGGACACCATATATGGTGTCCGCGAAAACGCGGGTCATATGCGGGTGTGATTATGTAGGGACACCATATATGGTGTCCGCGAAAATGCGGTCGTCGTGCGCGGTGATTGTGCGTGGTGGTCGTATGTGGCGGTCGTGCGCGGTCGTAATGTTTGGCGGTCGTGCGCGGGGTCATGTGCGGGGTCATGTGCGGGGGCATGTACGATGTCGTGCGCGGTGATTATGTGTGGCGGTCATACGCGGGGGTTATGTGCGGGTCATATGCGGGTGAAATCATGTAGGGACACCATATATGGTGTCCGCGAAAATGCGGCGTCTTGTGCGGTTGTTATGTTTGGCGGTCGTGCGAGGGGTCATGGGTGGTGTCGTGCGCGGTGATTGTGCGTGGTGGTCGTATGCGGCGGTCGTGCGGTGGTTGTGTGCGGTCATTATGTGTGGTGGTCGTGCGCGTCGGTTGTGCGCGATGTCATGTGTGGGTGGTTATGCGCGGTCGTCGTAAGCGGGTGATAATTATGTAGGGACACCATATATGGTGTCCGCAAAAAGCGGGTTCGCGTGTAGGCGTAATCATGCAGGAACACCATATATGGTAT
>Ga0099364_10005290_pt1 | contig 19225 bp, 18 predicted proteins | sample TergutTh196P3_FD_73070 | JGI IMG/M metagenome (GOLD analysis project Ga0099364, IMG submission 73070) | Microcerotermes parvus P3 segment gut microbial communities from Pointe-Noire, Republic of the Congo - Th196 P3 | ecosystem: Host-associated > Arthropoda: Insects > Digestive system > Gut ...
GGTTTTCCCAGGCAGTTCCGTAGATGCGGGTAAGCATGGGGCGCTTCTCATCTCCCCGCCAGTAAGCTCCGGCGACGCTCATCAGCTTAAAAGCCCCTGAGTGTATCTCCCTTGTGTTTGCCTTGTGTGGGCCTGCACAAAGATCCTCCCAGATCATCTTACCGTCAGAATCACGATTCTCGTAAATGATTATTGCTTCATTAGGCGGAAGTTCATTTATCAGTTCAATTTTGAAAGGTTCATCCGAAAAGCGTTTTAGAGCTTCTTCCCGGTTAATCTCCACCCGCACAAAGTCCTGGCGGCTGTCTATGATCTTCTTCATCTCTGCTTCAATGGCGGGGAAGTCTTCTGTACCTGCCTGTTTGGAAGGAAACTGAAAATCATAGTAGAAGCCGTTTTCTATAGACGGGCCTATGGCGACTTTTGTGCCGGGAAAAAGGCGGGTCACTGCCTGTGCCATAATATGGCTTACTGTGTGGCGGATTACAGACTTGTGGTCTACGGCTTTGTCGTCGATGCTTTCGTTAGGCGAAACATTTTGTTTTGGCATTTGGTACCTCCGGGTATTGTGTTTGCTGTGCAAACAATTTTTCGGGGACGGGCATTTACCCGCGGTACCACCCCGCTTCGCTTCTTCATGACGAAGAGCGCTCTCATCACCTTTAACGCAGGTTTACGTTTGAATAAAATGTGTTTTGTTCAAACGTACGGATTAAGTTACTTTAATATAAACTAACTATCGTTAGTTAGCCACAAGCCATGCTTAGCAAAGCAATGTTTATTAGTTCCCTTAATCGACCTCTAACCACTTTAACTGTTAAGTAGCCAGACAGAGTGGTTTTCAGCGTAGACCTGTCAGCCCTGTTCCAGCCTGAACCCATGCTTTTACAGCCGGATTTCCGCAGGGCCTCTCTATGACCGCTTTTACGCTTACTCGTCTCTTTAAGCCTTTAAGACATAATGGCGGGAATTGATGTGAGTGTCAAGCACTGTATAAATTATAAGACCATTTTACTGATGCGCATCAGTAAAATGCTACCAGCGAGCAAGAGCCGGCTGATGTAACATTGATCGGCTTACGCGGGCAAGAGCCGACCACTGTCGCATTAGCGAGTACCGGCGGCAAGAGCCGGTTAATGCGGCATTTTTCGGCTCCTGCCGGCATGTTGACAGGGTGAAGCATTACTTGGCATTCACCGCCTCTTGCCTGCCTGGCAGCAATTATGTAATAGTTAAGCATGATAAAACCTATAGTTAAACTTGTTTCAGCATTGAATGGGAACCTAAGAAAAGAGCAGATTGCATCGGGCTTTTCATGGGGGCTTATGCTAGGTTTGATTCCGGCGGGGAATGTTTTTTGGGTTTTGCTTTTTGTGTTGTCCTTTTTCTTCAGGCATCATCATCCTACAAAAATGCTTTTTATGGCACTATTAAAACTCCTTGCGTTTTGTGTTGCACCTTTGGTAGATTTAGTAGGCTGGGAGATCCTTCATATAGAAGCTCTACTACCTCTATACACGAGCCTTTACAATATGCCCTTTGTGCCCTTCACGAACTTCAACAATACCCTTGTTGCAGGAGGGCTTGTCATAGGGATAGTGCTTTGGATTCCTGTTTATCTTTTGGTGTTGCGCCTAATTCCTCTTTACAGGAATAAGTTATCACCCAAGATAAGAGAAATGAAAATTGTCAAATCAATAAAGAAGCTTCCATTAATCACAAAGCTATCTCAATTGGTTATAAAGATTACAGGAGGAAGTGATTATTAAAGCGCCGGGATTTTTCAAAAAAACATTAACCGAAAAGCAGCTCCAAAAAAACTACCTTAGGTTTTTGGAACAGCCGGGCGACAAGAGCTTTATCCTGTCCTCTTATGTAAAAGATGATGAAGGCTACACTCTTAAAAAAGACTTTGACAAGGAAGAAGTAAAAAAACTTAAACTTTTACAGAAAGACATAAAAAATAATAAAAAAGGTGCAGTAAAATTAGTTCCTCTTTTAATTATAGGAGCAATAATTTTCGGCATAGTATTTTTCTTCACAGTTATGTTAAATCCATTACTGAAAAGTGCAATGGAAGCAGGTTTGGAAGCAGTCTTTGAAGCCCGTGTAGAATCAGATAACTTTCGAATCGATCTTTTTCAATTTGAAATCAGCATGACGGGTTTGACAATTGCCGACAGGGATGCTCCCATGCGTAACCTCATACAGTTTGATACTATACGTCTAAAGCTGAAACCCGAGGCTCTCTTAAGAGGCAGGGTATATATAGAAGAAATCAGGGCGGACAGCATAAGATTTGGAACGCCGCGAACTGTTTCCGGGGCATTACCGGAAAGAGCTCCCAGAGTGGAGGAGCCGCGGGAGCCTATTGAAATTCCTCCTTTAATTGATCTTGAAAACTTTGATGCCATGGTAATTTTGAATCAGGAGTTTAACAGGCTGCAAACACCTCTGTTATACGAAAGTGCAATGGACGCATACGAAACGTCGCTTGCAAGATGGAGAAGTGAGGAAGCATCAGCAAGGGAGAGGATTGCCGAACTCCAGAGCAGGGCAGAGCCTTTCATGCAGATAAATGTAAATGATTTTCTTGTTCTCGATGTTGCGACAATAGAGCTTATAAACAGTACAATTAACGACATTAACGCCTTTGTAAACACAGTTCAAGCCGCACAGAACGATATAAACGGTATGATATCCGGAGTACAGAATGACATAAATACTGTCAGAGCTTTGGAACAGAATGCAAGAAATGCCTTTACTGCTGATCTAAATCATCTTCGTTCTTTTATTGATCTTGAAAGCGGGGAGGCTGTTGAGCTTCTTACAGTGATAGTAATGGACATTTTAACAGACACGGCACAGGAATACCTTGCATACGGTATGAGGGGACTGGAGCTGCTTGAACAATTAATCGCACTTCAAGCTCAGCTTCCCAAATCCGAACCAAGACCGCCGGAGGAAGAGCGCTTCCGAGGCAGGGATGTTATTTTCCCAACTGTAGATTATCCTCAGTTTTTCCTTGGAATAATGGCGGCTGACGTTCTTACGCCGTCCTCCTGGCACTGGGCTTTTGATCTGCAGAATATCTCATCCAATCCCTATTATGCAGGGAGCCCTGCTTCGTTATCTCTATCCTTACTCGAAAGCGGAGACGGGCTGCAGAGGTTTGGCAGCCTTAGAAGCCGGGCGGACTTTCGTTCCACTGCAACTGAGCGCTTTAATGCAGAGTTTAGCGGCGGCGGCTTTCCTGTTGATATTGCCTTGAGAGATATTGGCATAGGCAGTGTGAACGGCAGGAGCAACTTTGATGTGGAACTAAGCGGGATGGCAGGAGGCGGCTTTGTACTCTCGGGCGATTTATCGCTCTTGCAGGCGAACCTAACGAACCCTTCCAATACATTTGCACAGGCAGCGGATGAAGCTATAAGGCAGGTAAACTCTGTAGATTTTGGCATAAATTACGAGCATAGAGTAAATCAATCCGATAGATTTTCAGTTAACACAAACATAGGTGATATTTTCTGGAATGCACTTCAAAGCCTTTTTAATCAATATAGAAGACAGGCAGAAGAAGCTCTGGAAGCTGCGTTAAGAGAAAAGATTGAAGAATTTCTGGAAGACACTTCCTTTTCCATGGATGATCTTGAGATGCTGGTAAGTGCAATAAGTGATCACAGAGGCACTGTCGATGCAATAAGAAGCAGCCTGGATCAAAAGAAAGCGGAACTTGAGAGCAGAGTACGCAGCGCAGCAGACGATGCCATAAGGCAGCTTGAAGAAGAGGCAAGGCAGCAGATAGAGCAGGCTGCGGATGAGGCAAGACAGCAGATGGAGCGGGCTGCGGAGGAAGCGCTGCAAAATATTACGCCTAACATTCCTATACCCAATATACCGATTCCAAGCCTGCCGGGTCCCTTTGGGAGATAGCTGGAGATTACAATGAAGAATTTACTTTTACTTGGTGACTCAATCAGGATGTCTTACAGTCCGGCTGTAAAGGAAAAACTAAAGGGTAGGGCAAATGTCTACGGTCCCAATGACAATGGCAGGTGGTCAGGATATACCCTCAACTCCCTGCGCTTTTGGATGCCGCACTTAAGTGACCCTGACATTGTTCATTGGAATAACGGTCTTTGGGATATGGGAGATAATTACAATCTTGGTCGTCCATTTTCCCTGCCCGAAGAATATGTATCTGCCCTTGAGAGAACCATAAAAGTGCTTAGAAACATGTTTGGAGAAGGCCTGACTATAATAATGGCAACTACCACTCCTACGATTAAAACAGATCTACAGGCTCCGCATGAGTACAACAATTTACTGAAAGATGTCGCTGCTCGTCACAACATTCCTGTTAACGATTTATTCAGTACCATTGCAGAAAACACAAAAGACTTTCTTATGCCCGACGGTATTCACCTAACGGACAAAGGCATCACCGCCGCCGCTGACAAAGTTTGCTCTGCTGTTGAGCATTATTTGTAAAAAAAAATAGCGCTGGCTTGCAACGGGTCCTGGTTATGGACCAGGTCGGAGCAAATACAACGCTATTCTTTAACCTGGAGGTGAGGGGAATTGCCTTCCAGTCGCAAACCTCCTGTTTGCTCCTTCCAGGCCGCCTTCGTCCCCTGCCGGTGCCATCAAGAGGGGAACCTTCGCCGTTACACGGCTCGGTTGCGGTTCCCATGGCACCTTTTCCTCCCTACCGGTCGGCGGGGACTTCGTTTCAATTCCCCTTACCTCGTGTTACATTATTAATTTTTATTGGATAAGTGTTAACTTAAAATAATTTACCTGTATTTAGGTTTTCTGGAGGTGAGGGGAATTGAACCCCTGACCTTTTGAATGCCATTCAAACGCTCTACCAACTGTGCTACACCCCCAGATGGGCAGGGTCGAAACCCATGCTACGTTTATAAAACTATACGTTTGCGTAATTTGTGTCAAGCTGTGCCCACGCCTCACCTGTCATACTTGTGTAAAAGGTCATCCAGCGCTTCCCTAAGCAGAACAGCCTCGCCGACCTTTTGATTATCAGCGACATTGGAGAGCTTTTCCAGTTGAGCAGAGGTGTAGTGGCTGGTTTTAGGAATGAGCTTCTCCTCTCTGGACAGGCAGACCTGGTTTCTGCCATTCTTTTTTGCCCTAACCATGGCACTGTCCGCTCGGCGTATGATGTCGGCCGGCCTGTTTCCATCATCAGGAAAGGAGGAAATTCCTATGCTCACTGACTGGGTCAATGCTTTCCCTTCACCGGAAACTATGCCCAGATCATCCTGATTAATGAGCTTACGGGCTTCTTCTGCCAATAAAAAAGCATTTTCTTTGCTGCAAGCGGGGAGAAGAATGTCAAATTCGTCCCTTGCGTTCCTAAAAACCGAAAATGGCGGTTTAAAAACCCCGGTGAAGTGCTTTGCAATGCATTTAAAGACCTCATCCCCAGCATCATTACCAAAATCCCGGTTTATATGCGAAAGAAAATCAATATCTGCAAGAATATAGGCAAATTCATCGCCTTTTTCTATGAGAATATCCATCTCTGTGTTCAATTCTACACCGGAAACCAGCCCTGTAAGTAAATCTATAGGCTTTTTCATAAATACTCCTTCTGTTTGCTGCTGTATAGCAGCACATTAAAATCGAAAATGAAACAAGGTTTCATAACTATTATTAGAGTATAATATGTTTAAATATATTTGTCTATATGTTTTTAGAATAATTTTATAAATATTTCAGATATATATATGAGTAGCAGTAGAGTAAAATAATGCCTATTGAAAAATGTCCTGCCCTGTAATAAAATTTCTCATGACTTCAACAAGCCAAAAACGCATACATTACTATGTTCTATGCGTTGGTGCTTTCGCCAGAGAAAAAAACATCACCCACAAAGATGCGTTCAATTATCTATATGAGTACAAAGGAATAGAATTTCTTATTGACTGCTATGATGCAGAGCATACACTTTCCCTCGATAATGCTGTAGAAGATTTAACACTTGTATGCAGCAATAATGGAGGTACAATTAAGTGATTTTGTTTCTGGAGTATCTTATGGCTAATGATAAAATCACTTTTATGAAAGATTTTGTAACATCAAATATAATTTTGACTTTAAACCTTCTTATCGAATAGTCCAAACATCTCCAAATGTATCTCGAATAGTTCTGAAATTCGGACTAATCGTAAAGCGCTCGGACCTCGGAGATCTGGGGCTAAGAAAGCCGCTTGTGGCATTTACTGTTAATGTGTTCCCCGATACTGAAAATGTTCCGGAAACTGGTGCGCCGTCCCAATAACCGCTAAAGGAGTTACCTGTAAATGTGAAACTATATTGATTATCATAAAAATATGTTCCTGCAAAAACTCTGGTCCACACATCACCAAAAGTATCTCGAATAGTTCTGAAATCTGAGCTAACTGTGAAGCGTTCTGATCTTGGAGATCCGGGGCTAAGAACTCCGCTTGAAGTATTTATTGTCAATGTACTTCCGGAAACAGTAAATGAACCGGAAATTGCTCCGCCGCCCCAGAAGCCGGTAAAATTATTACCTGTAAACGTTATGCGATAATCATTGTCGTAATAATAAGTACCATGAATATTTCCTCCGGTTTGTGTCCATACAGTACTGATTACCAATAATGATAAAATTAATAAAACAAAAACTTTTTTCATGCTACACATCCTTTATAAATAAATTTTATCAAAATGTAAAAGAAAGTATTATTTATGTCAAGTAAATCTTACTTGCATATCCACCAAGAACTCCATCAGCTTATCCGGCGCAGAGCTGTCCATGGCTGCCTTATCCTTAAAGAGCATGGCCTTCCCGCCCTCGGAATAGGCCTTCCATTGGGGGAGGGGAGTGCAGCCATCCTGGTCCATGCCGTTGGGGTTGCCCGACTTCATAAAGTTGGCCCAGTAGTTACACATGTGGCGGGCAAGGTCGTAGTGGGCGCCTGTGAAGGGGCGCCAGGAAAGGGCAAGGGTCTCAAAGAAGAACCAGAGATCCGAGGAGTGAAAGGCGCCGGGATTGTCTTTGCCGGGGATGGGAGCGTCGAACATATACATGTATGAATCGGGGTGATTTTCAACTTTGGCAATATTTTTGTAAACGGTTCTTATGCCCAGCTCTATGGCACAGTGTTCGGCTGCGACGAGGGCGTGGTAAATGTCCTTGGTACCAAGTGCATCAAGAAAATCTTTTGCCTTCTCGCCGAATTTTTCTTTTGCGAAAGCTTCAAGCTCAACATAAGATTTTACATCGGGCTTCACTTTAAACTCATTTGATGTATAACCCATCATTAAAGGTATATGATGATGTTCATTTTTTAGAAGGCGGGTTTTCACATTGTCTACAACAAGCTTTCCATCAACAACGGTACTCCACCATCTTTCAAAAGAAGCGGTTTTATCACGGATAAACTCAGCACTCAGGGCACGTGCTTCCTTTAGATTCTTTACACCAAGGTAATCGAAGAACTCCTCTCCCTGCTTTTCTGCGTCCTGTAAACTTGAAGATCTCATCCTGTCCTGATAGGCGGAAAAAACCATGTTACCGCTGAGCACTATTGCCTTATGAAAAAGCCCCTTGGTGAGGGGAGAAGTGAGCAATGTAAGGGTGCTGCTTCCGCCGGCTGACTGCCCTCCTATGGTGATGTTATTGGGATCGCCGCCAAAGGCTGCGATGTTTTTCTTGACCCACTCAGCGGCAAATTTCTGATCCAGATGCCCAAAATTCGCACTTTGATCGGGGTTTTCGGCCTTCAGCTCCGGGTGAGTTAAAAAGCCGAAGGAGTTCACCCTGTAGGCGGCGGTGACAACTACTATGCCTCGACGGGCAAGTCTTTCGCCGTTAAACTCCATTTCCGAGGTATAGCCCAACTGCAGGGCACCGCCGTGGTACCATATAAAGACAGGGAGTTTTTCGCTGCTAGAGTAGTCAGAACCTGCCGGTGTCCAGACATTCAGGTAAAGGCAGTCTTCGCTCATGGGAAGATCGGAATCAACATAAAACTCCCTTGCGTAAACATCGTTACGGTCGAGCCCGGGTATGCGCTGCATTGCAATGGGACCAAAGTCAAAAGCCTTTAATTCCCCCTCCCAGTTCGCTGCTGCCTGCGGTGCTCGCCACCTGAGTTCACCAACAGGAGGAGCCGCAAAGGGTATGCCCTTGTAGACAGTAATCCTGGGGTCTGCTCCTGCCATGCCCTGCACAGCACCATTTTCAACCTTGGTCTTTCTTAACATAGTTTACCTCTTGGAATATTTTATCACATATTACTCTGTTTGATTTAGCATATATATGTGTAAATGTTTCACGACAAAAAAAGGGGCTAACCGGAAGTCTTGCTTCCGGGTCAGCCCTTGTATTTTCAAGTTCCTATTTAATTAGCTTATGCTGCTTTTTTTTCTACCTTTTTATAATCTTTTCCGCAGAAGAAAAGCGTAAACATGGAAAGCACTTGCAATACAGGAGGTGCAGTGAAGATAAAGGCATAGAAGCCAATTCTTACAAGTACCTCAGGAGGTATAATGGAAAGCAAAATACCGCCAATAAGATCATTTATGAATCCTGAACTTGCCCTTTGAACCTGTATGGCAGCGTCCATAACTTCATTTCCTACAGCTGCTCTTGCATAGCTCATAACAATGCTGATTCCTGCAAACAATAAAAGAACCATAATTATTGAACCGGCTCCCTGAATAATTGTTACAACCCTTGCTGCTCCCCAAAGCTTAAATAGACCGAAGGTAAGCAGTGCATTGTACAGGAAGATAATCAGAAATAGTATTCCGGCGACAGATCCGGAGCTTCCTCCCACCGCAGAAGCAAGTGCTCTTTCCCAAGAGAAGATTGTGAAAGTACACATTAACATTAAAATGGAATTAAGCAGCATTAAAACTACGGAAATTTTTGTCATAATGGAACTATTCTTCCATCTTTCACTAATAAAACCCATAAAAACTCCTTATTTCATTGTTATTAGTATAAATTATAAGCCCAAAAAAATTTTTAGAACAGCCGTGTAAAACACACATTTTTTCACTCGTTTTACTGTATTTTTTATGAGTTTACACATGATTTAGAGTTTCTTTATTTCTTCTCTGGTAGAGAACCCTGTCTTGAAATAAATTTTACTTATATAATTTTCCACTGTTCTTATGCTAATTCCCATCTCACTGGCTATGATCTTGTTGATTTTATTTTGCTTTACAGCATTAATTACATCAATTTCCCGCCTGGAAAATTTCGCATAAGTTCCTGAGCTTTCGTTTAACCTGGTATTCATTTCGTTTGATATATATACCTTTCCGCAAAGTATAGTGTCTATCGCCTTAAGGAGTTCTGATTTTCCGCTTGTTTTTGATAAAAAACCCAGAGCACCCAGTTTAAGAGCGCTCTGTATCTTAAATGTATCATCAAGTGCGGAGCAGACAAGTACAGGCGGCTTTTGGATTTTTCTGCTGCGGCAAAATCTTTCCAGCATGGAAAGAAAATCAAGACCATTATCTTCGCCTAACAAGAGATCCAAAATAATCAAGTGAGGCAGGGTTTCTGCTTTCTCGATAATATCCATAGCCTGGTTTAGGGATACTGCCTGGGCAGATACTGTAAAGATTCCTGTTCCTTCCAGTATAGAAATTAAACCTGCATTTAAAAGCGGATGATCATCAATAAGCATTATATCCATGTTATCTTCTTGTCCATACCCTTATGGGATCAAAAAGAGTACCCTGATTAGTCATGGTATATGTTCCCGCACCCCCTGCAATGTATTTTTCACGCAGGTCGCCAAGCCTGTCGAAGGCATACATGTGAAGATTGCTTTCAGGAATTGTACTGCCAAATGTTATACTCACAAGATCGACACAGGCGAGAAATGCACTGTCTCCAATACTGGTAACAGTGCTTGGGATGTTTATGCTTATTAGAAAAGCACAACTGGAGAAAGCCATATCACCAACACGGGTAATACCACTTCCAAGGGTAATGCTGACATACCTTCTTGTGCTATTAATTATATTACCCAGCCATTCGGAATAATTAAGAACGTGAAACTCAAGGTCCTCGTCTCTTAGGTTTAGCGTAACGTTATAAGGACTTGCTATGGTATTTGCCTCTTGATTAGACAACCATTCCTGGAATTCCGGAATGCTGTTAAATGTAACTGAATTACCGCTGCCAGAGCTGCAAGCAGTAAAAAATATTATTGTTAGAATTGCAACAACAAAAGTTTTTGACAAAATATTTTTCATTTGTTATCTCCTGGTCATTGCCCTGTTCATGGCAACAGGTAATTTACCTGCCCATACAGTTCCATACTCTGCAGTAATCCTTAGTTCACCATTTGTTAGGGTAAATTCTGCATTATTTTCCATACCATATACAGTGCTGATTATTTTATTACCTTCAATAGTAATATCGTAAGTTCCATACATTTGTGCCGCATCTATAACTCTACCGTCAGCAGTAATTTCAAACTGTAAAGTATCTTCCGGATAGTACCATCTCCCGACAAGTTCAGGCGGGATACTACTGTTTACGTTTACTGATTGAGCTCCGCTTGTCTGCCTGCCTGGTGAACAAGCAGTAAAAACCAGACCTAAAGCCAATACAAACAATAAAATTCCCAAAAATCTTTTCGCCATCTTTTCCTCCAAAATATTATTTATTATGGCTAGATTTTACAATTCTATTTAATTCTCCACATCCGTATTAAACTCACATTATTTTAATATTTTTTCTTGTTTTTGTGCGTTTTCTCATGGTTTAGAGGAATTTCAAGACAAACCAATGTGCCTTCTCCCGGTGCAGTATTTATGGTAAGCACTCCGCTCAATATGACAGCTCTCTCTTTCATACTGATAATTCCTATATGAGTTTTATCCATACCGCCTATTATTTGCCCTTTGCTATCCAGAGGGGACATAAAACCTATGCCGTCATCGCTTATGCCTATGGAAACAAGATTGCCCTGTCTTAAGCACATGGTTACTATCGCCTCTTTTGCACCTGAATGTTTTTCTATATTGGAAAGAGCCTCCTGTATAATCCTGAAAATTTGTAGTCTTTTTTCCATACTTAAAAAATCAAGATTTATGTTACCATCAATTTCTGCCCGGCATTCAATTCCTGTTTTTACATTGAAGTCGAGGCAGAGCTGTTTTAAGGCGTTATGTAATTCGCTGAAGCGAAAGTCAGGCGGTATCAGGTTATTGCACATATCCCTTGTCTTTCTTATTAAGTCCGCCACCATGGGAAGTATTTTTGCGCTTAATGCCTCCCGCTCAGTTTTATCTCCTGTACTGCCTATCTTTTCAGTTTCCAATAGCACATAACGCATATCCTGAATGACAGTATCATGCAGTTCCCGGCTTATTCTTCCCCTTTCCTCGTCCTGCGCAAGCATATAGGCATGGGAAAAGTAGGTTCCCTGGGCTTCTCTGTTTAATGAGCGGTTTAAAGATAAGTACAAAAACCTTACAAGCATAACTATAAGCAGGATAAAAACAATTAGTGTTATAAGCAATTGCAAATATGAAGAACTTACAAAGCGCTGGGCTTCTCCATCTATTATTAATAGTGCCATTAAAATGCCGGAAATTTCTGCAGAAATTGCACTTGCACTTTCAGAATCTCCTGTAAGAATTGAATCCCTATACATAAGCACCAAATCGGAAATTAATACAAACTCGGGAATATGTTCCGATTGATAGAATCTGAAACTGCGTTCAATGAGGGGAGAGTATGGAATTGCGCTGTATGCATAGTACAAAGGAGAGTTCTGAAAGTCCCTAAGGGTCTCTGCAAAATTATCAATATCTTTTATTAAGTTTTCTTTATTTGCAGTATGTGTAATATCTGTCCATAAAATTACAATATCCTGTATTGTAATACTTTCCTGACTAGCACAGGAAATAAAGAGCATGAAAAGCAGTACAAGGACTATGAACTTCATAAAATCAGTATATACCATTATGCCATATTTTGGTATATTCCTTACATGTTTTTAAGTAGTCCCAAAAAAATAGCGATATATAGCATCCTTTGCATTTTAACTGTTGTAATGAACATAACCTTTAGCTCTTTTGTAAATTTCCTGCGCCTCCCTCTTTTTTTGGATACCCTATTCACCGCAGCCCTGACTTTTACAGTTGGTCTTGTACCCGGTCTTATTGCAGCTATCATTACCTGGCTTAGCATGTGTATTTACTACGGCGGTTTTAATCTATTTATTTTTTGCAGCATTGCAGAAGTTATACTAATTTATTTATTAAAGCCTGAGAAAAAAGGAAAGCCGGAATTTATTCCCAAAGAAAAAATTATTATTTATTATACGGGAATTGCCGCAAAGTTGATGCTCCTTTATATCGCATCTGCCCTGACAATAAGCGTATTGGGCGGAATTATAGATTATATTTCATTATTCTTTGTAGAAGAACACTTGGCTCTTTCCAGCGTAGTTGATACATTCAAGCTGGGATTAATAATACACAATATTCCCATAATTGCAGTTAACGTACTGGCGAGAATCCCCATAAATATAGTCGATCGCTTTATCGTAATATTTGGCGGCTACATTATTTCCCGTATCCTGTCTGTGCTATTGCGTTTAACACTAGCGCCAGATAAACCAGATCAATAGATAGCCAGTCATCACCGCCGTTAGGGTAAAGGGGACGGAGATCTTCATGAAGGTGGAAGCCTTAACTTCGTAACCCTCTTTTCTAAGTATGCCAAGAGAGGTGATGTTTGCAGAAGCGCCTATGGGAGTAAGGTTGCCGCCCAGGGTCGCTCCGCCAAGAAGACCGAAGTAAAGCACATAGGGCGGTATGCCCATAAGCTCTGCAATACCTGCGACTATAGGTAGCATGGTTGCAACGTAGGGAATATTGTCTATAACGGCAGATAAAAGCACTGAAACCCAGACAAGCAGGGTGTATATAAGAAAGACATTTCCTCCGCCAAAGTTAACAAAGAAAGCGCTTATGTCATCAACTATTCCCACTTCTGTTACTCCGCCTACAACTATGAACAAGCCAGTCAATAAAAGCAGTGTAAAAAGATCGATCTCTTTTAGCGATGAAAAAATAATCCTTGGGCTTTTTGTTTTTACAAGGTACCAGATAAGACCAAAGACAAAAAGTCCAACGCATATTAGTCCGTTTGTTATTTCCGGTTTTAAATCTACCGGAATAAAAGATGCCATTATCAAAAACACAACAATGCTGATCATTAAGATTGTAGGCATGTAATCTGTAACTTTTGTCCTGCCCAGGGCGCTGACACTCTGTTTATGTTTTCTGAATACAAATAAAAGAACCAGGGTAGACATTATAGCCCCTGCCTGAACTATCCAAAACATACCTGCCCTACCCTGGTAGACAAAGAAGTCAAGAAAATCAAGCCCTGCAATTCCGCCCAGCATTATCGAAGTAGTGTCCCCCACAAGAGTAGCAGCCCCCTGCAGGTTAGACGCAATTGAAATGGCAATAATGGAGGGCACAGGGGAAATATTGAGCTTTTTGGAGATGGTAAGTGCAACGGGGGCTATAATCAAAACTGTTGCAACATTGTCAATAAAGGCAGACACTATGCCTGAAAAAAGCGAAAGTGCAATTATCGCCCATTTAACGTTAGGTGTTTTTTCTATGATTATATCGCCTAACAGCGCCGGCATTTTGGACTCTATAAAGAGGGCAACAACCCCCATGGTTCCGGCTATCATTAAAATGACGTTCCAGTTAATTGCAAAAAACACCTTTCCAAGCGGCAGTATGCCCAGGAGAATGAAAAGCGCCGCAGAGCCCAGGGCAAAGTGCGCCCTCTTCTTTGGAAAACTCAATAGACAAATATATGTAGCCGCAAATAAAATTACCGCAATTAGTTTAGTATTCACAAAAACTCCTTATATATTTCTGCTTTCACCGCAGGGTTTAGAGCTGCCTCTCCTGCCGCACATCGCTCAGCCCTATATCTCCGCAAGGGCATAAAAAAAGACCTCTACCAGAAAAACTGGCAAAGGTCTTGCAAAACATGAACCATGTCAGCAAAGCCGATGGATTAACCACGTGATGACGGCTCTGCTCAAAACTCCCCGGCACTGCCGGATTATTCTGAAGCTACTCCCCCTTGGGAATAATCATTTATACCATAGCGCGGACTGCTTCGTCAAGGGCTAAAGCCCTTGCTTTATCAAGGTAACGATTTACGTGTCCGCTAGCGCGGACTGCTTCGTCAAGGGCGATTTTAGAAAATTTATGCATACATTAACTTACCTTGTGGAACTGGAATTTCGCGTCCCAGGGATAAAGCTGTTTCAATCCACTCAGCGATTATCAGCTCTGCATTCTGAAGCGCTTCGGCATATGTCTTTCCATCAGCCATACATCCTGCAAGTTCAGGAACCTCGGCTAAAAAGGAATTATCTGCTTCACTCCAATAAATAATAATTTCATATTTACTCATTTTCTTCCTCCAGCTGGTAATCTATTATCAGATTTCTTATCTGCCTAATTTGATATACTTTTGCTTTCGATCCATCAGGTTGAATGTTAATTATTTCATCCACTCCTTTTTTGGAAAAAATATGATGACTTCCTTTTATTCTAAGAGTGAAACCAAGTGACTTCATCAATGTAACAGCTTCAGAAAAAAGAATATTAGCATCTTGCCTTCCAGATAGAATTTTAATCATCAATTTTTCGTGTTTACCCATTTACCCTCAAATAATATATTTTTCTCAAAGATTAGGCAACATATAACGATAACAAAAAAATCCCGGCTCTAGCCCTTCTTAAACTCCTCTATCTCCGCCTCGACAACCTTAAGGCTGGATACCCAAAAGCCCTTGTCGCGCACATCTATACCTACAAGCTTTCCTACAGCGGCAAGATTGTTTTTGCCAGTTTCTTCCAACAGGGACTTGTACTTGGGCAGGAAGGACTTTCCCTCATCCAGATAGCGTCCATAAAGTCCCAGGGCAAAGAGCTGGCCATAAGCGTAGGGGAAGTTGTAATAATTGCGGCTGGCGTAATAATAATGCACCTTGTTGATCCACATTCCCGGGTTTAAAAAATTGTGATCGAGGCCATTGCCGTATGCCTCTTTTTGACATTCAACCATTAGTTGATTTAATTCTTCCACAGAGAGGGGACCTTTTTCACGGCGGCGGAAAAGCTCATCCTCAAAAAGAAAGCGCGAGTATATATCGACAATGATCGCCGCGTTACCCGCTATGTCATTCTCGCGTATAACAAAAGCCTCCTCCGGCGTGGCAGTACGTAGGGCGGCGCGTGCAACCAGGGTCTCGCAAAAAGTCGAGGCAGTTTCCGCAAGCGGCATGGTATAACTCATGTTAAGGTAAGACGCATTTTTTAGGCAGAGGCTGTGATAGCCGTGTCCAAGCTCGTGGGCGAGGGTAAGCATGGCGTCAAAAGAGCCGTCAAAGTTGGACAGTATGCGGCTCTGGCGTAGGCCCGGCACACTTGCGCAAAAGGCGCCGCCCCTCTTGCCTTTTTTAGGGAAGATGTCCAGCCAACGCTTATCGAAAGCCATGCGTGCAAAAGAGCCAAGTTCATCGCTAAAATCATTAAAGTTTTTAACGATAAAGTCGGCGGCTTCGTCTATGGAAAACTTCATGGAGACTGAACCGACAGGCGCCAATATGCCATGCCAGGGGAGACCGTTTTTATGCCCCAAAAGCTCAGCCTTCTTTCTAAAGTAAGTGTGAAAAACAGGAAGGAAGTCTTTCATTGCAGAGAGCATGGCGTCCAGGGTTTCCATATCCATACGCGCCTGCTTTACTGTCATCTCCAGGGGGGATTTATAGCCCCGCATTTTTGACACTGTAAGAACCTCGCCCTTGATTGCGTTTAATGAAGCAGCTACTGCCTTGTCTACCTGCTTGTAGTTTTCAAGTTCGGCTCTGTATGCCGCATCCCGCACGCTCTCTTTTTCGTCCCGCGCAAGGTTACGCAGCATGGAAAGCGACATGGTTTTTTCTTCACCGTCCAGGTTTAGCTTAATTTCCATGGTAGAAGTCTGCTGCTCTTTCATATTGTTCCATGCTGTTGAGCCCGTCGTGCGCAATTTGGCAAGGAGGGCTTCTTCTTTTTCGCTTAACATATAAAGAGCGTTATTTTTGATTTCTCTAAGGTAAAACGCGTGCTCGGAAAGCAGGGTGCTCCCTGCGATAAGAGCTTCAAGATCAGAAATACCCGATACAAATTTTTCAAACATGACTTGTGGAAGGCTCATCTCTGTCATCATCTTTTGGAACTGATCCAGGCTTTTTACCGCTGCCGCGTCCTCGGAGTTGGTTGAAACTGAAAGCATAGCGAAGCTGCCAAGTTTGTAGTATTTTTCCAGGCCTTGCAGGAGGCGTATATATTCTTCGATCAGGGCGACGGCAGGAGCAATTTTTGCGTCACTTTGCGGAGCGGCAGGTGCCGGAGATGCGGCAGATGCAGGCGATGCCGCTTGAGCCGGTGATGCTGCTGAAGCCTGTGGTGCAGTCGAAGCAGAAGATGCTGCGCCCTGCGCGGCGAAGTTCGCGAGGGCAAAGGCCTTTATTTTCTCTATCTCATTTTTAAGGGCCGCCATATCATTTGCAAAGGCAGGGCTCTCAAAACCGTCATATAGTTCACTAAGTGACCAGGTCCAGTCTTTTTCCATGTTTATATACTCCTTAGATTTAGTTTGCGCTAGCAAACTATGTTAAATCGGAAGGTTCTGCGCAGCAGAACCAATACTCCTTATTATAAGCAGCTTTGCTGCTAACGTTTAATCGGAAGGTTCTGCGCAGCAGAACCAATACTCCTTAATTTATTTCTTTAACAGATTCACCTTCTATTAGTTTTGCGCTTAACACTATTTTCTCATAATCGTTACTTTCTTCCTTTTCCAGCCTTCCAAGAACAAGCCTTACAGCTTCCTGTGCAATTAATCCCATTGGTTGTTCAATGAGGGTAAGTTTTGGTCTTATAACTTCCGTTAATTGCAAGTTATCAAAGCCTATAAGGGAGATATCTTCAGGGAACCTTATCCCCTTTTCGCTTATGGCAGCCAGTGCGCCTAATGTTAGTTCATAACTTGTACAGAAAAGGGCAGTTATATCGTTAGGCGAAGAAAATATCTTGTTAAAAGCCTCGTAGCCATTCTCTATGGAGCTTGATACTTCGATAGCACAGGGCGTATATTCAGTACCAAGATCAGAAAATGAACTTATAAAACCCCTTTGCCTTTCAGAAATGGGATGAAATTGTGTAAAATTGGAAATAACTGCAGTTTTCCTGTGCCCTTTTTTTAGTAAATAATCCCCTGCAAGCTTCCCTGAGGTAAAATTGTCAAGCATTACTGAATCGGTTTCGAATCCAGAGATCGCATTATTGATTAGCACAGTGTGAATATTTCTTGCCCTGGCAGCTTCAAGGCATACCGGATTATTGTCAAAAGGTATAGTGATTACAGCGTCTACGGATTTATTTATAAGAAAATTCATCGCTTCAATTTCTGTATCTTTATCAAGGTTACAATCGCAGACAAAGCAGCCGTAGCCGTGTTGTCTTAAAAGATTTCCCACCTGATACATTATCGTAGAAAAAAAGAGGCGATTTAAATTGGGAATCAACATGCCTATGGTTTTTGATTTTCTGCTTCTTAATCCGCGGGCAAAGTCATTCATCTTAAAGTCAAGGTCGCTTGCTGCTTTCTCTATGGCGCTCTTTGTTAAAGGTTTTACACTTTCACCGTTAAAGTACCTTGAAATTGTAGAAAGGGAAAAGCCCGTTAGGCGCTGTATGTCCTTATAAGTTGCAGGCAGAAAACACCTCCATTGCCGCGCTTAGTGCGTAAAGTTATCCGGATCAGGTCCTATCCTTTTATCCATATTAAGTGCATCAATTGCAGCAATATCTTCCCTGCTTAGTTCAAAATCAAAAATCTCAAGGTTCTCTTTCATTCTGGATGGCGTAACAGATTTTGGAATTGCAATAATCCCAAGCTCCATATTCCACCTTAAGATGATCTGCGCAATACTCTTGCCGTACTTTTTACCTATGGCAGCAAGTTCTGCGTTCTCCAAAAGACTGTCCCTCATCCCGCCTTCTTCCCAGCTCCCGCCAAGAGGACTCCAGGACTGCGGTGCAATTCCCTTATCAAAACAGTATTTTATAAGCGGCTTTTGTGTCATCCTTGGATGCATTTCTATCTGGTTCAATGCAGGAAGCATGGTCGCAGACTTGGCAAGTTCATCAAGATGATGTATCTGAAAGTTACTGACCCCTATTGCCTTTGCCCTGCCGCTCTTGTAGATTTTTTCCATTTCCATCCATGTGTTGATGTAGTGTTCCTTGACAGGCCAGTGTATGATGTAAAGATCAACATAGTCCATTCCAAGCTGCTCAAGGCTCTTTGTAAAAGCCTCATTAACATCCATTTCCCTCTGCGCAGGGTTGGAGATTTTTGTGGTTACAAAAAGATCTCCGCGTGCAATGCCGCTAGCTTTTATTGCCCTGCCAACAGACTCTTCGTTCCTGTAAGCCGCTGCAGTATCAATATGCCTGTAGCCCGTTTCTATTGCGCACTTAACTGCATCAAAACAATCTGTACCGTCATCTACACGGAAGACACCGTATCCCAGCATGGGGATTTTTACACCATTATTAAACTCTTTGAACAACATAATTAACTCCTATTTAATTAATTTTAACATTAGACTATTTCTCAAGCAAGTACAGGTATTCTGTAACATGAATATCACGGCTACCATTTTCTGCAAGATCCGTCAGGTTGCGGCAGCCGCGAAATGTATTGTATGATGTCTCAAATACCTGTACTTTACCGATTTTCTCTAACATCTCTTTCATTTCATCAGTAGTAATAAAACCTTCGGAATTAAAAGATATTAAGACATATTTTGCTTTTATATTATTAACTAACTCAGACAGTGCAGTATAGGCATACTGTTTTTTATTATATGCCGAACGATTCCAATTATTCGGTATTCCGGAGACATCACTGATATTTTCCGGTCTTTTATTTTCGAGTATAAGGTTAAGCATAAAATAATTTGATCCATAGGGATGCTGATTATAAGGCGGATCCAAATATGCCAAATCTACTTCGGGAGCTTCATTTATTATTTTATTTGAATCTCCGTTGTATACAGTAAAATTGCAATTAAAATTACTGAATACAGGAAAAGGTAAAACA
>Ga0099364_10005291_pt1 | contig 19223 bp, 13 predicted proteins | sample TergutTh196P3_FD_73070 | JGI IMG/M metagenome (GOLD analysis project Ga0099364, IMG submission 73070) | Microcerotermes parvus P3 segment gut microbial communities from Pointe-Noire, Republic of the Congo - Th196 P3 | ecosystem: Host-associated > Arthropoda: Insects > Digestive system > Gut ...
ATTATGGTATAATAAATCACCATGAAGAAAGAACCCGACAAAATAAAGAACATGATACATGAAATTCGAGGGTATAAAGTCATGCTCGATAGCGATTTGGCGCAGCTATATGATGTTCCTACACATCGGCTTAATGAAGCTGTAAAGCGTAATGCTAAAAGATTTCCACCTGACTTTATGTTCCAATTAACTGATAATGAATGGGAAAGTTTGAGATCGCAATTTGCGATCTCAAAAAATAGTCGTGGCGGACGCCGTTTCGCTCCGTATGCCTTTACAGAGCATGGTGTGTCAATGCTTTCAACCGTTCTAAATTCCGAACGTGCAATAGAAATAAATATCCAAATAATGCGTACTTTTGTTCAATTAAGGCACTATGTCCTTGATAAACCGGATACCAATACGCAAATAGCAGAACTCCGCAAATTGCTTATGCACAAGCCGCGTTTTCGCGGCGTATACAATCAATTTCCTTTAGCTCGGCGACCGAAGGGAGCCATGCTTTACATTGAAAAGAACGATAAACGTGTGAACGATATTATCATTGCCCTGAATAATTTAATAGAACAGCCAAAACCGACAAAAAGGATAGGCTTTAATGCGGATTAAAGCAAGTTAAAAATTAAAAGATATCTTTTGGAAAGTTTAATTAAGATTATACAGTGAGGATTTTCTGTTGCCGTACTTGGAGATCGCTTATTAGAAGTACTGGAACAGGCAGCCTGTGGCTGGGGGAGGTTTTGAGGGAATTTAGCTATTTTTGGGGGTCATGCGCCGGGGCGCAGCCTGCGAGTACGTTAACCCGCGCCCAGTTAGGCGCTGGTATCAAAACAGCGTCATCTGGCTGGAATCCTTTTTAACACGCCCTTCCTTATTCGGCTGAACCTGTAAGGGAACAAGGCTTCCAAGGTCTTGCAGGAAACGGCTTGCGGGGGATTTAAGCACGCGGCCCCTGTAAAAACGTGAGGCGCAATAAGAAAGCCAAAGGCCGCGGCGCGCGCGCGTCATTGCAACATATAAGAGGCGGCGTTCTTCTTCGATATTGTTATTGTCATAAAGTGTGAAGGGCAAAATGCCTTCTTCCAGAGCCGGAACAAAAACATAATCGAATTCCAGGCCTTTGGAAGCGTGAATCGTCATTACGTTTACACCGCTGGAATGCCGGCCGGCAATATTGCCGGCAGCTCCTGCATCGCGGCATCCGGCCAGGCCGTCAAGGAGCGCCTGGATACTGCCAAAAATTTTTCCAAGGCTGATCAGGCGGGTTACGGGTTCTGGCACGGCGCTTTTTTTCTGTTTTGGGAACATGCCTTGTTCGCATAAAGTTTCCCAGGCGCTTGTTATTTCATCTTCAACCGGCTTAGTTTTGCTGCTGCTCTTTAGAAAGTCAAGTATCTGTTTGCATGGTTCTTGTTCCCAAAAGGGCGCGGATTCCGCGGCTTCAAAGGGTATGCCGTGATTTTTAAGGGCCTTGATCAAAGGCTCTGCAAGAGAGGCGGTCCTGACCAGAATTGCAAAGTCCCCGGGGCTAAGGTCTCCGCTGCCTCCTCCTGCCGCGCCCGAGTCCAGGGCAAAGAAACTTGTGCCGCCCAAAAGCGAGGCAATGGTTCTGGCAATGCCTTCGGCTTCGGATTTTTCTGTTGAGTATTTACGCTGGAATAAACTAACAGGCGAGCCTGCCGCTGTATGTGCGCCGCCGGTTTCATCAGTATTATACCCTTCGTCAATTCCAGCGGTTTCAGTTCCTACGATTTCAATACCTTCCAGAGCCGTATCAACAAGCCTGGCTGCCGCGCTTATGATGGGCTGGCTGCAGCGGAAACTTTTTATTAGTTCAAAGCGCGCCGCTTCTGGATAATCCATTTGGAAGCGATCGATAAAAGCCTTGTCCGATCCCCTGAATCCGTAGATTGCCTGATTGGGATCCCCTATAACCCAGAGTGACGGATAACAGTCGCCTGCGTCAGGTGTAAGAAGCCGGATTAAGACATATTGCGCAAAATTCAAATCCTGGTACTCATCAACAAAGATGTATTTGTACTTTTCCTGATATGTCCTTAACAGATCTTTTTTCAAGGCCAAAAGCCTTACCGTACCGGCAATAAGGCCGTCATAATCAATAAGTCCGTTATTGCGAAGATAATTCCTGTATTCAGAATATAAGCTGTCGTACCGGTTTTCTTCGCATGCATTATCTTCGCTGCCGCGGATTTTTTCTGGTAAAAAGGAATCCAGTAAAGAATGAAACGGCAAAGGCAGAATATCCAATAGGTTTTGGGTTTTTTCTCCGGGAAGAAGGAGATATTGTTTCCGTTCTTCGATATAAGTTCCAAGACCTTTTTGCTGTACCCGCAGTTTGCCGCCAGGATTGGCTTTTCGCACAAGTTCTCCGATTATTTCTGTTCTTTCGCTTTCTCCGATTATTGTAAAATTACACGGAAGGCCGGCTGCCTCATACTGTTCCCTAAGAATGGAAGCGCAAAGCGAATGAAAGGTTGTTATGGTTGGCGCTGGCTGCGCAGCAAGCGGTTGTGCTTGCAAAGGCTGTGCAAGCACAGCTTGCAGCACTCTTTCCTTTAGTTCGCCGGCTGCCTTTACCGTAAAACTCAAAGCCAGAATTGAAGCAGGTTCTGCCCCGGAAGCCGGCGCCGGCCTTAAAAGATCAAGAATTTTTTCCGCAAGCACAGCGGTCTTTCCGGTTCCAGGCCCGGCGGCAACAAGACATATTTTTGCCTTTGATTCGATTATGCTTTTTTGATTTTTATCCAGGGCAAATACAGGGTTTTTTTGTGCGCCAAAAGCCTGCGCCGCGGGTTTAGGTTTAGCATCGGCTTTTATTGCCAGCTGCTTTGCCAAAACATTACCGGCTGTCCGCTCTTTTGTTTTTTTCTCCGGCCTGTTCCCAAAAGTGCGTATAACACCGTATTCGCCGTCATATCCGGGCGATATAAATACTTCGCCCAGCCGCATACGGCGTATGGCTTCTGCCAGGGTTTTTGCGGACAGAACTGAAGAACCAAGTTCTTCGATTTTTTCCGCAGGCATGTCCATAAGTATTGATAACTCGCTGCCTGCGTTTTTTATAAGTGAACCGTAAGCAGCTTCCACTTTTTTTGACGCTGTGCCGGTTTCAAGAATCTCGCTTAAAATTTCCTTTAGGGGTATCAATGAATAATAAGGCCGGCAATTAAGGCCGGCGTCTTTTGGGCAGGGCGCGCTTTCGTCCACGGTTCTGTCAGCCAGTTCAAGAACCCGTCTCATGACTCCCGGGGTTAAGGGTTTTTTGCAGACAGGGCAAATATATTCACGCTCGCGCACTGCACCGGCATCCGACGCTGCGAGTTCTTCAGGGCCCAGGCAGACCCCGCAGTTTCTGTGGCCGTCATAATGGTATTTCCCTTCCTGCGGAAAAAATTCTATGGTGCCGATAATTCCGGCAGCCTTGCCGCTGTTTTCCCTAACGTTAAGTGAATTCCGCAGGCATTCCAAGGAAAGCGCCATTTCAAAAATGGTGGCTTCCCTTCCAAGTTTATCGAGCGAATGTGCATCGGAATTGGAAACAATGGAAAAACCGTCAAGAGATTCCAAAGCCCAGTTCATAGGCGGGTTGGAAGAAAGCCCTGTTTCCACAGCCGTAATAAAAGGCGTTAAATCCCTGTAACATTCTTCGATGGAGTCAAATCCGGACCTTGCTCCAAGCACAGAGAACCAGGGCGTCCAGATATGGGCCGGAATAAGCATTGAACGTTCATCGGTTTCAAGAAGCAGCGCCAAAAGGTCCCTTGAATCCACACCAAGAATCGGCCTTCCGTCAGAGCGTATGTTGCCGATTTGCTCCAGCCTTAACTGGAACGCGGCGGCAGCCTTAAAATCCGGCAGTATAACAAGGTGATGTACCTTGCGGGTCTTGTCTTTGTATTTATATATGGTGCTTATTTCGCCGGTCAGCACAAAATGTGCAATTTCAGCCAGGGGCGGCTCCGGAAGGGCTTCGATAAGCGCAGGGCCTTTATCAAAAGCCTGTCTGACTTTGTTCTTTAAGGTGTAAAAACCGTTGTCCGCTTCTTCAAGTTCTTCGCGTAAAATCTCAAGCCATTTGGGATGGGTGCAGTCGCCTGTGCCAATCAGCCCTATGCCCTTGATCCTGGCCCATCTGTCCAGATACGTCGGCAAAAGTTTTGAGCTGGTTGATCGGGAAAATTTGGAATGAATATGAAGGTCTGCGATTATACGCTTTTGTTCAGACACTCGATCTAATTCCGGTTAAGCCTGTTCCAGTCGCTTATACGGCGTTCAAGAGAGCGTATTTCATCGGCGCTGGTATGGCGTATCCTTTCGCCAAGGTAGGGTAAAATAACCCTTTCCTTTATTGCCATCCAGTCATGCGGAAGTATATCGTGCGGTATCAAAAACGATTCCGGCGGCATACGGCCCAAAAGACTGGGATAATAAAGGGGAAATATCTGTTCTGTTACAGTCCGCATGGCGGAAAACCCCCCGCTGATCCCGAATGAAGTTTCCAGTATGCGCTTTGAACTGGAGTTCTCCAGAAGAAGGCGCTGGGTATCGGTATTGAAGAACCAGCGGGCAAAAGCCTGTGCGGCTTTTCCGGATTTTGCCCTTCTGTGTATTCCGAAATAAACCGCATCTTCATCCAAAGGGATGGAATCATTTTCAGAAATCCAGCGGAAATCCAGATTCATGCGGTATTCCTCTGCCAGGATAAAAAGTTCGTGGCTGTTCATGAAATTAAAAAGGATACGCCCGGAGCTTATTAGTTTGGCAGGAGGATCATAACAGTACCTGAAAACAAAATCATCGTGAGCCTGAAAACTGGTATTGGCCTCGTATATCCAGTTTTGTATCCAGATCATGGCTTGTTCCAGGACCGCAGGATCCCAGTCAATGGGAGACGCTTCCCTGAATCCCACGTTAAAAAGCGTTGCGCTTATAAAAAGAAATTCATCGTTCCAGGCAGGAGAAAAACCCATACGGGTATAGCCGCCGTTAGCTTCGATATTATAAGCCATGCCCAATTCTTTTATCTCTTCCATGGATATAGTGAAGGAATTTGACATTGCATCGCTGTATTCAGAATTAAAAACCATGGCCGGTATATTGAACGAAACAGGCAGAAGGTACTGTCTATTATTGATTTTTCCCAGAGAAAGAAGCCTCGGATAGAAAAACCCCCAGGTTCCCGAATCTTTTGAAAAAAGATTGTCCAGGGTCCGGAACATGGCTCTTGTGGAAGAACCTTTAATCCAGCTTGCGGCAACCATGTCAGGAGATTCCCCGTCTGCCCCGGAAGCTCTCGCCGGAAGTTCCGTTAGTTTTTGCGCCGGAGATTCAAGATAATGGACTTCTACCCTATATCTGTCCTGGCTTGCGTTAAATTGTTCGGCATAAAACACAAATTCCGGCCTGTCTGTCCATAAAACCGCAGCCCTTGTCTCCCTCATTTCACAGGAAAAAAAGAAAAAAGCCGCGTATATCAATACAGCTTTAATGGTTAATGGTAGGATTTTTCTTGCCATCATGCTTTCTATGAATTCAATTTATGTACACTTTTGATGCTTGTCAATCCTGTCCCGGAATAGTATGATTAATAAATGTCCATAAGAGATGCGAATATTGTAAATTTAATTGAACGCTTAAGTGAACACTATAAGGCCAATATATCAAACAGGTTTATCCGGCCGGCCCTGCTCCAACTGCCAATGGAGAAACAGCTCTGGGATATGATTGAAAACCTTACGGAAAAGGTTGAGCAATATAAATACCAGGGTTACCACCTTGATGAACTATACCGCCAAATAGCTGCCTGCGCCCGCTTTGTTTCAGTGGCGCGGCGGGACCTGGTCCCAAGCCTGCGTAACCGCTTAAGCTCCGGCGTAAATGCGGGCAGCGGGCCTGACAGGGTACTAAAGGACATGGCTGTAAATAATTTCGCGTCCAACCTTCAACTCTTTGCGGATCTGATAAATGAATTATATGTAAAACTTGTTGAACTTGATAAATTTCAAGCCAGGGGCAAACGGCCGATTTACTTGAATATGCCGGAACTTAACGATATTGGCCGCCTGCTGGTGGGCTAGGAGTCTCTTGCCTCAAATAACGACTTCGCCAAACGGCGGGGCGCGGTTCATTAACTCTTTAATGCAATGATGCTCCGGTTTTTCCAGTTTCGGGTCAGATTCCAGAACAGCAAAAGCATGTCCTCTTGCCCTTTCAAGTTCTTCGGTATCACGCAGCGGGTCGGCAATGCCAAGTTTAAGATAGCCTGATTGCTGAAAACCCGTGATCTGCCCCGGCCCCCTAAAAAGCAAATCTTTTTCCGCAATTACAAAACCGTCATTGTTTTCCAGCATAACCATAAGCCGCCTTCCTTCCTTGCTGCGCTCTTCTTCGGAAAGCAGTTCCGGATTCATGCCTGCAAACTCCTGCGGCACTTCCTGATCCGAGTAAATCAAAAAACAATAGGATTGATCTTCCCCGCGGCCAACCCTGCCCCGCAGCTGATGCAGGGCTGCAAGGCCAAAACGCTCGGCATGTTCGACAACCATGCAGGTTGCGTTTGGCACATCGACCCCGACTTCCACAACGCTTGTGGCGGCAAGGACTTTAATTTTACCTTTGCGAAAACTTTCCATGGTATTTTGCTTTTCCGCATCGTCCAGTCGGGAGTGTATAAGAGCCGCGGGATATTGGGGGAAAACCTGTTCCGAAAGTTTTTTCGCCATGGTCTGGGCATCTTTAAGGTCCTGGGACCAGGCAGCGGAAGTTTCGATAAGAGGATAAACAAAATAAGCCTGATACCCCCTGGCAAGCTCCTTTCTTACAAAGTCGTAGACTTTTTTTGCATTGGAAGTTTTTGAAAGATGGGTTTTTACAGGTTTGCGGCCCAAAGGCATGTCCCTAATCACGGACACATCAAGGTCGCCAAAAACCGTAAGAGCCAGGGTACGGGGTATGGGAGTTGCGCTCATCATAAGGAGATTGGGATAATCCCCTTTTGCCATGATTGCCTGCCGCTGCGTAACTCCAAAACGGTGCTGTTCATCAACAATTACAAGTTTTAAGTTTTTATAGATAGTGTCCCTTGAAAAAAGCGCGTGGGTACCTGCAACAATGTCAATTTCACCGGCAGCCAGGGCGGCAAGAAGGCGTGTGCGGCCGCCTGCCTTTAGATTACCTGTAAGAAACGCTATGCGCAGCCCCAATGGCTCCAGGAGTTTTGCGGCTGTTTCCGCATGTTGGCGCGCAAGCAATTCCGTGGGAGCCATGAGCGCGGCCTGGCCCTGGCTGTTTTCATCGCCGCCTTCCACGGCTTTAAGGCAGGCAAGAAAAGCAACCAGGGTTTTTCCGGAACCAACATCCCCCTGGAGCAGCCTTGCCATGGGATAAGGGCCGTCCATGTCAAGGTTTATTTCTCTTGCTGTCTCTGTTTGACCCGAAGTCAAAGAAAAAGGCAGCCTTTCGATCAAGCGCTTCTGCAAAGAAGAAAAATCGCCGGGGACATGGGCGGGAGCAGCGCCTTGACCACTGGCTTTTTTTACGCTGCTGGCCATGTCTGCCTGTATTTTTTTACGTTCAAGAATTCTTGAAACAGTCATCATTTCCAGATAAAAAAGCTCCTCGAAGACAAGCGTACGCCTTGCCCTGTCCTTTTCATTAAAAGAAGCGGGAAAATGAATCGCCCTGATCGCGTCCGCCTTGGATAAAAGCTCCTCACTTTTAGTGATGAAATCCGGAAGCTCATCTTCAAGGCCGGATGCGTATAAGGCCAGCGCCTGACTTGTAAAGCGCCGGAGCTGGGCCTGGGACAATCCTTCGCATAGGGGATATATGGGCAATATGCGGCCAAAGCTACCGTCTTTTGCGTCAACTATTTCAAATGAAGAAGATTGAACTTCGCCGTATTTATGATAAAAATGTCCCAATATACGAACTTTAAGGCCAATGGGAAACTGTTTTGCAAGGAAAGGCCTGTTAAAGCAAATAAGGGAAGCCCGCGCAGTATCGTCTTCAACGTTAATTTTTAGGGTTTTCATGTAACCGGCGCCGAACCATTCGTGGGAAAGTACCCTTACTTCCGTACAAACTTTTGCCTTGTTCCAGTCGCAAAGGGACACGGCGCGGGTACGGTCTTCCCAATCCCGGGGATAATGGCAAAGCAGTGTCTTGATATCTGTTATGCCAAGACGGGAAAGCAGGCGCAGGGATTGAGGGCCGGCGCCTTTTATGGTTTTTAGGTCTGATTTGAGTTCAGCGAGAAACATCAATACGAAGTATAGCAGATTTTCTATTGACAAGTCTTTGAAAATGAATTAATTTTGAACCAGTATATTTCAAAGGAAGCTGCAACCATAGGTTACTAAACCTACGGCTGCTTGAACCTAAAGGTTCAGAGGTGAAATTCCCCCGCTATCCCGTAACTGTGATTGGGTTGATCCCCATAAGCCAGGAACTTTGATATACGACAGGTTTTCTAAAATCCTGTATCTTTTCAGGCTTCGAGGACTGAGCCATGATTAAAACTCTTCCAAAAATTTATTTATGTCTCCTTGCTGTCATAATGTCCCTTTTTGTGTCAGCAGGATGCAGCCGGAGCGCTTCCCCAGCCGTAAGCGCGGAAACAAATGAGCCAAAAAGAATAATCTCCACAGCGCCTTCAAACACGGAGATCATTATCGGCCTTGGCATGGGCGATCGCCTGATTGCCGTTGACCCCTATTCCAGGGATATCGCGGGCGTGCCTTTGGATATTCCGTTCATTGATTTTTTCTACCCTGATACCGAAGCGGTTATCAGCCTTGAACCGGATCTGATTCTGGCAAATGAAATTAACAGTTTTGGCGTGGCTGACAATCCTTTCAAACTTCTTGGAGATCTGGGCATAAGGGTTGTTGAAGTGCCTACAAGCGTAAGCATTGAAGGTATTTTAGGCGACATTATTTTTATTGCCGAAACCCTTGGAGTCAGGGAAAGGGGCGTGGAACTTGCAGGTGCAATGATGGAAGATATCGCAAATATCGCGGCTCTTGCGGAAAACCTGCCGGAAAGGAAAAAAGTCTATTTTGAGATTTCCTCTGTGCCTTATGCAGTCAGTTTTGGAAATGGAGCTTACCTTAACGAGATGATAGAAATTGCCGGGGGCATTAATATTTTTGGCGATCAAACCGGCTGGTTCAGCCCTTCAGCCGAGGAGATAATTTCCAGAAACCCGGATATTATTTTTACCCTTATTTACCCTGGAGAAGATCCCATAAACGAAATCAAAAACAGAAGTTTTTTTGAAAGCATTACAGCAATCAGGCAGAATCAGGTTTACGCCATAGATACGGATTCCGCTTCAAGGCCTTCGCAGAATATCATTAAGGCGTTAGGAGAAATGGCAGGGGCCGTTAATCCCGCATATCATGAAACAGCGCGTTAAGTTTGTTATTGCCGGTTTTTTAAGCCTTGTCATACTCTGGGCCGGAACTTCCCTGGGCAGCACAAACATTGCCTTTGGAGAAACCTTAAAGGTTCTGCTGGAGAAAATAACGGGGATTCCGCTGGATACAGAGTCCAGGATTGCAGCCATAGTCTGGAACCTGCGTTTTCCCCGCGCAATCCTGGCCTTTATCATCGGAGGGGCCATGGCGTTAAGCGGCGGGGTTTTCCAGTCGGTTCTAAAAAATCCCCTTGCTTCCCCCTACATTATCGGGGTTTCTTCCGGCGCCTCTCTTGGCGCGGGCCTTGTTATGCTTACAGGTTTTGCCATACCCCTAATCGGGAATTTTACCCTTCCGTTTGCGGGATTCGTTTTTGGCCTTTTAACGGTTTTTTTTGTAATAACATTTTCCTCGCGGCTTGATAAATCACTGTCGAATAACACCATAATACTTTTTGGAATGGTTTTCTCCCTTTTTATTAATGCCATATTAACTACGCTGACTGCGCTTTACAGGGAGGAATTACGCAGCCTGCTTCACTGGCAGATGGGCAGTTTTTCCATGAGGGGTTGGTCTTATTCAGGCCTTATGCTTCCGTTTCTTGTAATTGGATGCATAATCATTTTCAGGCTCACAAGGGAAATGGACATCCTTAGTTTTGGCGAGGCCGAGGCTCAAAGCATGGGAGTGGACGCAGTCAAAATCCGGAGTATCCTTATTGCCTGTTCCGCGTCCTTAACCGGCGCCGCTGTCGCGTTATGCGGAACCATAGGTTTTGTGGACTTAATTGCCCCGCATCTGGCGCGGAAGATAACAGGTTCACGGCATTGTTACAGTCTGCCCATGGCGTTTCTTGCCGGCGGATCGCTTTTGGTTGTTACCGACCTTATAGCCCGGACAGTGGTCAGCCCGTCAGAGCTTCCTGTTGGCGCGGTTACAGCCCTTATCGGCGGGCCATTCTTTGCCTGGGTGTACTTCAACAAACGCGCAGCAGCAAAAGGTTAAACTGATGCTGAAAATAAAAGACCTTGCAAGCGGATATAACGGGCTTGATATAATAAGGGACATCAGCTTTGAAGCCGTGCGCGGAGAAGTCCTGGCAGTAATCGGTCCCAACGGCTGCGGTAAAACCACGCTGTTAAAAACCCTGGCAAGGCTTCTCCAATACCGCGGCCAAATCTTCCTTGACAACACGGAAATCTCTTCAATGCCGCGGAAAAATCTTTCCCAAAAAACCGCGCTGCTGGCACAAACAAGCGGTATCTATTTCCCCTACAATATTTATGACACCGCCGCCATGGGACGTTTCCCGCATTCGTCATCATTCCTTGGAATCCTGTCTGCGGAGGATAAGGAAATAATACATGGTGTTTTAAGCAGGCTGGGACTATGGAACGAACGGGACAAGCTGATAGACGAACTTTCCGGCGGCCAGCTTCAAAGGGTCTTTCTGGCACGAACCCTTATTCAGAATCCGGACTTGATACTCCTTGACGAACCCACAAACCACCTTGATCTTAAGCATCAGGCTGAACTTTTGGAATATCTTTCGAAGTGGGCAAAAGACAACTCAAAACTTGTTATCGCTGTGTTACACGATCTTAACCTGGCCCGTTCCTTTGCGGATAAAGCCGCGCTTATGCACAACGGCGCGCTGGTTTCCTTTGGCAGCTGCGGAACAGTTTTTTCCGGGGATATGTTAAAGGAAAGTTTCGGCATTGATATAAAGGCCTTTATGCTTGAATCCCTAAAGAAGTGGCAGGTGACATGATCCGTTCAGCCCTTGATCGCGCCGGCGGTTACTCCCTTTATTATCTTGTCTGAAAGGAAAAGATACAGGAAAAAGGTAGGCAGAAAAACTATAACAACACTGGCGAACAACCCTGCCCAGTCACCGGTATAACGCATGGACTGGATCAAATTAAAAAGGCCTACTGCAACAGGCCGTACATTGGGCCGGTTGGCAAAGATCAGAGACATAAAGAATTCATTCCAGATTGTAATAAAATTAAAAACCGTAAGTATGACAAGGCCCGGCTGAGCCAGGGGAAATATAATTTTCCAAAAGGTTTTAATCGGTGAGCAGCCGTCAATGGACGCGGCTTCCTCGTAGGTAAAACTCAAGTTTCTAAAAAAGGCCAGGAGAAAAAACACAGCAAAGGGTACATACATCGCTGTGTAAAGGAACATGAGTACCCAGCGGTTGTTGGTAAGCCTTAGGGTTGTAGCTATGCCGAAAAGCGGCATGACGATCATGATCGCAGGGATGCCCAGAGCAGCGGCAAACATGTTCTGGATAAGGGTATTGCCGGGAAAACTATAGCGGGACAACACATAGGCTGCCGGGGAAGCGATAAGGATGATGGCTGTGCAGGAAACTACTGTGTATAAAAGGGAGTTCATAAAAAATACCGAGACCCGCTGGGCATTCCAGGCTCTTAAATAATTATCAAAATGAAAACCGCTTCTGAATTCAAACATGTGATCTGAAAAAATTTCCGGAGTGGTGGAAAAGGAGGCCAATAACACCCATCCCACAAGAATAAATGTAAACAACACCCAAAGGCCGGCGGGAATATAACCAATATGCGATATAAAAAAATGCTTGTTAAAAATTTTTTTTCTTTTCATGCTCATCTCCGTTTATAATTCCGCATCGTCATGACGCACGATAAGATTGGTAATAAAGAAGACTGCAACAACGCTCATCATCAGTATTACTCCTATGGCTGCGCCGGCTCCGGAATCCCTGACAGTTACTGCTGATGACATTGCCCCAAAAACCATCTGGTACATAAAGTTCATTGGCGCCGCAGTATCAAAAGAGAGGTTAAGCGGTGAAAATATCTGGGCCCAGACAAAAAAGCCCACGGTAAATACTGTCCACATTACAATGTTGGTACGCATTACGCCGCGGATATTTGGGAGAGTTACTATAAAAAAACGCCTTATTACACCGGCTCCCTCAATCAAGGCAGCTTCGTAATAATCACCAGGTATCTGCTCAATGCCGGATATAAAAATCAGCATATGATATCCAACCATGCCGAAGCAGTAGGCCGCAAACATGGCCCAGAAACGCAGGCCGGGACCTGTCCAGAGGGTATTGCTTGCTTCCTCGAAACCAAGGGTTCTGAGGATAGTGCTTAAGAATCCGTAATCTGAATTGTAAACATAGTAGAGCCACATGGCCCCCATGGCCACGGCGCTGATAACATTGGGGAGATATATAGCAGAGCGGAAAAACTTTGTTCCCTTGAGCCTGCCGGTAAGAATTATGGCAAAAACAAGAGCAAGGAACATAACCAAAATTCCGCCAAAAAACCAGATTCTCCCGATGTTTTGCAGGGATTGGATAAAAATCTGGGTGGAAAAAATTCTTTTGTAATTTTCAATGCCGTTAAAAGTCCATTCCGAAATTGAGGCGGAAACACTTTCAACGGCAAAGAAACTCATTGTGACGGTACGAATAGTGGGGTACAGAAAAACAAGCAGATAAAAAAGAATTGCGGGCCCCAGAAAAATAATTATCAGCGGTTTATTGGGCTTTAACATTCTGTACCCCCTATTAAATATTACCGTTAACGCCTCATCGCATCGGCAAACTGCTGGGCATTGATATCCCCCCTCACAAGCCTTGTAAAGCTGTCAATGATAAGAGCATTCATCTCGGAAGTATTCTCAAATCCAACTGCCCATGGAAGCCGGATGGAAGAATTATCCACTATTGCCTTTGCTTCTGCGAGGGCGTCGGGCCAAACAGCATTATTGGCCATGGGGATGCCGATTGATTCACGGGCCAGGGTATTATCCCATTCACCGGTTGTCATCCAGACTATCCAGCGGAAAGCTTCTTCAGGATATTTGGTGTTTTTGTTGATGCCAAAGCACTGGGCGCCGTAGTTGTTCGCTTCAATACCGTCACCGGCTGCGTCAATTGCAGGGAAGGCAAAGGAACCCCATCTCATGTCAGGCGCATTGCCCCTAAGCTCATTGGGGAGCCAGGTTCCGTTAAGATACATGGCGCCCCTGCCGCTGGCGATGTCCTGTATCTGGCCTGTGGGCCAAACATTGGCAGCAGCAGTTGGGGAAATATAGCCATTCCTTGCCATGTGCTCCCAAATCTGTCCAAGACGCAGAACCTGGGGGCCTGAGAAGTCATGGTTTGCGACCATGGCTGCTGCGGTCTGGCTGCCGACAATGCGGTTCATGGTGTATCCAAAGAGGGCCGAGGTATAGGCGTCATCAACAGTGATACCCGGAACACCTATGGCCTTGAGCTTTTCGCATGCATCAAGAAATTCGTCCCAGGTAGCGGGAAGCCTTATGATCCCGGCCCGGTTAAAGAGATCCTTGTTGTACATGACAGTAAACACAAAGGGCTGGTAGGGAATGCTCCTTACTGAGCCCCCGCCGGCTGTTCTTGCCAGGTTAAGCAGGGTCCTGTTTACAAGCCCGGAATAGGGCTGCCCGCCGGTAGTAGAGAAAACCTGATCAATGTAAGGATCAAGGGGCAGCAGGAAGTTTGCCCATGTGGAATTTACACGGTCAATATCCTCGTCAAAGATATCTATGCGTTCCCCTGCATCCATGGCTGGCTGCAGTATCATACGGATATCCCTGCCCATAAAGTTGACTTCAATATTGATTCCCGTTTCTCTTGTAAAAGCCTCAGCTGCCCGGGCAATTACCTGCCCCTGGGGTTCAGCTTCGTTCCACATTGACCAGTAGACCAGACTTGCACTTTTGTCGGCCCCTTGATCGCAGCTGTTCAGAATTAGACCCAAGACCAGGATCAATACTGCAAATAATAGAATCTTGTGTTTCATAATATCCTCCTCATGATTTTGTGGGGTTTGAAGCCCATAATTAAATATTAATTATTTTTACATAAGAGAATTTGGATAATTATGCGATTTGTGTTTGTTTAATTAAGAAATGTCGTGTATTGCTGACACCGAGGCATGATTGTATGATCGAAAGAGTCTGTTAAACGGCCTACTCTGTACCCAGATTGACCACAGAATAATCAACTATAAACCATATTCCGTCACGCCGGCGCAGGTAATATGTATAGCGTTTTCTTTCAGTATATGTACCCACCCTAAAGAACTGTAAAGCAGTAACAGTGCCTTCATCAAGGTTATATTGAGTGCGTTCTATCGAAAAATCCATGGGAATGGTGGAAATATCGCCGTCAACAACCGCGCTTTGCAAATCCAGCCTGTATCGGTCGAGCATTCTCTGGCGGCCTTCTTCGGATTCAGCCATAAACTGGCGGCGCCGGAAGGAGTCACGCGAAAGCATGGCTTCCAAGTCCAGATACAGAAAGAATCTTTCCCAATACTCTCTCTGCCTTGCGGTAAGAAGGTAAGTAACAACCTCATCCGGCGGCAGTCTTTCCCTGACAAGTATGGCATTGGTTTCCACATCAAGCGGGATCGGCACTCCGTCAGGGCCGGGAATTGAAGGCGGCCGGACATTAAGGCTAAGGCTGTTTGAGACCATGGGTGCGTCAGCTCCGCTTGGCGGCGCGGCATTGGCGAAAAACTCAGGCCTGTAAAGTTCAGGGTAAATCCTGGCCTGCACCACATATGAGCCGCTTCTGTCTATGCGGGAATAATGCCGGAGATCTTCGATAAAAGAAAAGGATTCGCCTGCTTCAATGGAAATCTCCCTAAAATACACCTGCTGACTCTGGCTGCGCCTGCGCAGCAATAAATCAGCAGCTTCCAAAGGCCTGTTGGTAGTGGTGCGTACATCAAAATCAAGGGAAAAAGCCCTCTCGTCCGCCAGTTTGAACCTGTAGGTTGACGGGCCCGTATTTGTCAGGGTTATATGCACCCAGATAGGGTCAGTATCAAGATAATATACTCTTGAATCATAATACCGTATCGAGAGGCTTATTTCACTTGCAGCCGCAGTCACGCAAGCAGCAAATAACAGCAAAATACTTAGAAAAACAATTAATTTAGACTTCACCATATTTCTCCATTTCTATACTATTAGAATCGGTATATTGAAGTGAATACCTTATTATTTCCTCAGTTTCAGAAGCGCTTGGTCTCTTCTCCGCGCGTGGGAGAAATTTGCACGGTATTGGGGAATGATTTATTTCCCTTGGAAATCGAGGCCTGCGAAGGGGCTTTTTCAGCTATACTGATAGCTCATCTTCATAAAATTCAGAATGGAAAAACCCTCGTAATCACTGCAACAGACTATGAAGCTGTGCTTTTGGCTCAGGATTTGGAAACATTGGGCTTGAAACCAGAAATTTTCCCCTGGTGGGGTACTGTTCCATACAGGGAAATGCCCGCAGCCTCGGCAGTTTTTGGAGAAAGGTCGAATATACTCTCCAAAATGGCCGCCAACAGGGCCGCTGGCGCTGGCAGGGGCACAGGGAAGGCTGCAGAAAAGGCCGGCGGCGAGAAACCTGTAATAATCGCACATCAGCGGGCTTTCATGGGTTTTTTACCACCGCCAGATTATATAAGCAGGCTTTTGGTAAAAGTGAATGTCGGAGAAATCATCGACACTGCCAGGCTGGCAGAAACTCTTGCCTCCTATGGTTATTCAAGGGTTCCACGGGTTCAGATTCAGGGTGAATTTGCCCTGCGCGGCGAGGTTCTTGACATACTCCAGGCCGGAGACAATGATGCAGCAAGGATACTCCTTGATTTTGACAAGGTTGAGTCCATAAGGCCTTTTGATCCAATTGATCAAAGCACACTTGGAGGCCGCAAGCCTTTAAGCGAACTGATAATCCGCCCCTTAAAAGAAGTTATCTGGACTGATGAGCGTATAATTGCCCTGAGCAAAAACCTTGAAAGTTTTAAGGAATTTTCCGGGGACAAAGGCCGTTTTATTCTCGAAAAACTGATGTCCGGCAAGACCGCGGCCGGGGAAGAAATGTTTTTCCCGTTAACTTTTGAAAAACCCAGCCTGCTTACTGATTATCTTGGGCCCGAAGATACGGTCTTTTTTCTGGATCGGGAGCGCCTTGATAATGCACAGGAGATACTGGAACGGGAATACAAGAGCATTTATTCCAAAGCGCTGCGCGAGAGAAAAACAAACTCGCCTAAACAAAATATTCCCCATTCACTTTCTACCCTGCCGGCTCCTCACAGGCTTTTGGCTGATTTTTCTCTGGAAGTGAAAAAGATAAAGCGCCGTGTTTCCATAATGTCATTAAAGGGAAAGAGTGAAGAAAACGCCGTGCGTTTTTCAGCGGGCTGCGAACCGCCAAGAAGTTTTTTTGGCAATATCGACTATCTTAGGGATGAATTTTCCTCGCTTGCAAAACAGGGCTGGGAACTGCTTGTTGCCGCAGAGTCAGAAGCCCAGGCCGGCCGCCTTACCGAACTTTTGAAGGACGAAAAAGTATCTGTAAGTTCCCTGCCTTTTTCTTCAGGATTTTCCATGCCTGAAATCAAGCTCATGCTCATACAGGAAAACGAGATTTTCGGCAGAAGGCGGCGGCCGCCCAAATCCCTTAAAACCGTGCGCAGCGCAGCTATCGACACCTTTGTTGAACTTAACCCGGGCGATTATGTGGTGCATGTCAATTACGGCATAGGGCATTTCAAGGGCATAGAACGCATCAAGGCCCTGGGGCACGAGCGGGATTATATCAAGCTCGAATACCTTGGCGAAGAAACCGTCTTTGTGCCCATTGAGCAGGTAAACCTTGTTCAACGGTATATAGGCAATGAGGGAAATGCCCCGCGCCTTGACAAGCTTGGCTCAAAAAACTGGGAAAGCCGCAAGAACAGGGTAAAGCAATCAGTCGAAGACATTGCCGGGAAACTCCTTGCGATTTACTCCAGACGCAAGAAATCCCAGGGCCATGCCTTTCCCAAAGATACTGAATGGCAGACCATGTTTGAGGCGGCCTTTCCCTTTGAAGAAACCGAAGACCAGCTGCGCTGCGTTGATGAGATCAAGGCTGACATGGAAAGCCCGCATCCCATGGACAGGCTTATCTGCGGCGATGTCGGCTATGGCAAAACAGAAGTTGCGGTGCGTGCATGCTTCAAAGCCATAATGGGCGGAAAGCAGGCAGCTTTTCTCGCTCCTACCACGATTCTGGCAGAGCAGCATTATGAAAACTTTAAGGAAAGGTTCATGCAGTTTCCTGTAAAGCTGGTAATGCTCTCCCGCTTTGTGGAAGAAAAGCAGGTTCGCAAAATCCTTGAACAGGTAAAAAACGGCAATGTCGATCTTTTGATCGGCACGCACCGCATTATACAAAAAGACGTGGTTTTCAAAAATCTCGGGTTCATTGTAATTGATGAGGAACAACGCTTTGGGGTCAAGGACAAGGAGAGGTTAAAGGAACTAAAGGCCAATGTCGACTGCTTAACACTTTCCGCAACGCCAATTCCCCGCACCCTTCACATGAGTCTTCTTAAAATCCGTGACATGAGCCTCCTTGCAACCCCGCCGGAAAACCGCCTTCCCATAGAGACCGCCATAAACGAATATGATGATGCAAAAATCGCCGCTGCCATACGCAGTGAGATGGAAAGGGGCGGACAGGTTTTTTATCTTCACAACCGCATTCTGGACCTGCGCGAAACCCGCATAAAACTTGAACGCCTTGTTCCGGAAATGTTAATCGAAATTGCCCATGGACAGATGGACGGCCGCGATCTTGAAGATGTAATGCACCGCTTTGTCCACGGCGGCTTTCATGTTCTTTTGTCCACGACTATTATCGAAAACGGCATTGATATACCCAATGTCAATACGATAATAATCGACAGGGCTGATATGTACGGGGTTTCACAGCTTTACCAGCTCCGGGGCCGGGTCGGCCGCTCTGACCGTGTTGCATACGCTTACCTCTATTACCCTAAAGACAAGGCGCTTACCGAAGTTGCGATTAAGCGGCTGCAGGTAATTTCTGATTTTACAGAGCTGGGGTCAGGATTCAAAATCGCGATGAAGGACATGGAAATACGCGGCGCAGGAAACCTTTTAGGCAGGGAGCAGTCAGGCGATATTTATTCGGTGGGCTTTGATCTTTACATGCGCCTTCTGGACGAAGCTGTAAACCGTCTTGAAAATGAAGATTACGAAGCGGAAATCGAAACCCTTATGGAACTTGAATACACAGGCTTTATACCGGACGCTTATATTGATACTGCCCAGGAAAAAATGGAAGTCTATAAAAAAATCGCTTCAATCAGAACACGCGAAGAACTTGAAAGGATTTATTCAGAAATGCTGGATCGCTTTGGCCCTTTGCCGGACGAAGCGGCATCCCTCTTAAGCCTTGCAGAACTCCGCATAATATGCCGCGAGCTTGCAATATCTTCGTTAAAGGAAAAGAACAACATGCTTCATGCTGAGTTTTCAAAAGTCTCGAGGGTTAAAACAGATCGCCTTATACGCATGATGATGGATTCAGGCGGCAGGATAAAGCTCGACCCAAAACAGCCCAATGTCGTGATTTTCAGCGCAGGCAACATAGGCCTTAAGGAAAAAAGTGAATTCATACGCGAGAAACTTGCGGTACTGGCGGGGTAGGATTATTTTCTTTTATTTTTTTCATAAAATTCATTATACAATATATCCATTAAAATTATATCATATCTTTCTTTGCCTCTTAATAATGACTCTCGTTTATTCCCAATTATTTTAAATCCAATTTTTTCATAAGATTTTATTCCCCTTTTATTAAATGAATATACTTTTAAAAAAATATTATGGAGATTTAATGCCTTAAAACCATAATCCAATAAAAGAATTAATGCTTCTGTCCCATACCCTTTATTC
>Ga0099364_10005292_pt1 | contig 19222 bp, 18 predicted proteins | sample TergutTh196P3_FD_73070 | JGI IMG/M metagenome (GOLD analysis project Ga0099364, IMG submission 73070) | Microcerotermes parvus P3 segment gut microbial communities from Pointe-Noire, Republic of the Congo - Th196 P3 | ecosystem: Host-associated > Arthropoda: Insects > Digestive system > Gut ...
TAAGGCGATAAACAAGCGGAGCCTCATTGGCAAAAGCTGCTCCAGGGCTAAAAAAAATTAAAAATGTTATAAAAAACAGCGGAATATACATTAATCTCATTAAAAAAATGATATAAAAAATAGGCTTCTTAATCAATGACCAGAAGGTTAAATATTGGTAAACTTTTGATAAAAAACAGCCTGCTAGGCATTTGAAAAAAAATAAAAAAAAGATTATATTTAATCAAATGGATGAAAAAACTGAAGTCTTTAACCTGGTAAAAAGCAATTTTCTGGGCAGAATGAGCCACGAAATGCGTACTCCCTTAAATGCCATTATAGGAATGACTACTTTAGCACGCAGCGCAGCAGATGAAGAAAAGAGAAAATACTGCCTCTCAAAAATAGAAGAAGCTTCGAATCATCTTTTGGGAATGATCGACAATATGCTTGATCTATCCAAACTGGAACAGGGCAAGTTTGAAATCTACAATGACGAAGTTGAACTTAAATATATGTTACAGATGACAGCATCAACAGTAAAATTTACCCTAAAAGAAAAACATATATCATATGACTATGAAATCGATCCTGATATACCAGATATCATTATTACAGATGAATACCAGCTAAGCCATATTATCCTTAACCTCCTTTATAGCGCAATAAAAAATACTCCTCCCCAGGGAACCATAAACACCAAAATATCCAAAACAATCCAGGAAAAAACCGGAAAAAAAATACTGAATATAAAAGTACATAATTCCGGGCCAGGCTTAAATATTGATCAGCAAAAAGACCTTTTGGGTATTTTTGAACAGGCTGATGAAAGTACGGAGAAGCTCCATAGCGGAACCGGTGTCGGGCTTGCAATAGTCAAGGGTATTATTGAATTTATGGGCGGATCAATCAGCATTGAATCTGTGCCAAAACAGGGGGCAACCCTTTTTGTAGAACTGCCTTATGATGTTCAGAAAACCGGGGAGGCTGAGGAAAAAGATGAAGCAGATGCCAGCAAAACTGACACAGCCGTAGCTCAGGAAGCTACAGAAGACGATGACGGCCAGATATTTAAGGGACTTAATCTTTTGGTTGTAGAGGATGTAGAGCTTAACAGGGAGATAGTAATTTCCATTCTGGAAGACACGGGCCTTAATATTGACAGTGCGGAAAACGGAGTACAGGCTGTTGAGATGTATAAAAAAGATCCAGCAAAATACAATCTTATTTTGATGGATATTCACATGCCGGAAATGGATGGTTACGAGGCGACAAAGCAGATCAGGGCCATGGAAAAAGAGCTGATGGAAAAAGGCGAAGTCAAAAAAAGGCTACCCATAATTGCCATGACAGCAAATGTTTTCAGGTCAGATATTGAAAAATGCCTTGAAGTGGGCATGGATTCGCATTTAGGAAAACCAATTGATTTTGAACAGGTTCTGATAGAATTGCAGAAATATCTTTTGTAAGGAATGAATAATGAACAATAAACGCAACGTGATTATTATTGGTGCAGCTGGCAGGGATTTCCACAACTTTAATGTTTTTTTCCGCGATAATCCCGCATATAATGTGGCAGCTTTTACAGCAACCCAAATACCTGATATAGCAGACCGCAAGTACCCTGCGGTTTTGGCCGGCAGCCTTTACCCTGACGGCATTCCCATACACACCCAGGATGAGCTGGAAGAGCTTATAAAAAAATTCAATGCTGATGAATGTGTGTTTGCATACAGCGATGTTTCCTACAGCACTGTCATGTCTTTGGGCGCAAGAGTCAATGCAGCAGGTGCGGATTTTACACTTATGGGCCATAAAAACACCATGCTTAAAAGCACAAAACCTGTTGTTGCAATAGGAGCTGTGCGTACAGGCAGTGGAAAAAGCCAGACCTCGTGCTGCGTTACAGAAATCCTAATGAAAAAAGGCCTTAAGGTTATTGCTGTGCGCCATCCCATGCCTTACGGTGATCTGGCAGCACAGAAAGTCCAGCGCTATGCTTCAATCGAAGACCTTACAAAACACAAATGCACAATCGAAGAAATGGAAGAATATGAACCGCATATTGTTAGGGGTAATGTTATTTACGCGGGCGTTGACTACGAGGCCATACTGCGTTCAGCAGAAAACGACCCCAATGGCTGTGATGTAATACTCTGGGACGGCGGCAACAATGACTTCCCGTTCTACTCACCAGACATAATGATCACTGTGGTTGACCCGCACAGGCCTGGCCATGAACTTGCCTATTATCCAGGGGAGGTGACCCTGCGTTTGGCTGATGTTGTTGTGATAAACAAAATCGACAGTGCGGACTTTGATAATATACAGACCGTGCGTGCCAATATAGAAAGAGTAAATCCAAAAGCAATTGTCGTGGACGCAGCTTCTACAATAAATGTTGACAAACCAGAAGTCATCAAAGGCAAGAGAGTACTTGTTGTCGAAGACGGCCCCACCCTGACACATGGTGAGATGAAGATAGGCGCAGGCATAGTAGCGGCCAGGCGTTTTGGCGCTGCGGAGATAATTGACCCAAGGCCTTTTGCTGTGGGCAGGCTGGCAGACACATATAAGACATACCCGAATATAGGCACGCTTTTGCCAGCAATGGGTTATGGAGATCAACAGGTAAAAGATCTGGCTGCAACCATAGAAAAAGCTCAATGTGATTCAGTTGTTATTGCAACACCCATTGACCTTGGAAGGGTTATAAAAATAAACAAACCCAATACAAGGGTTCAATATGCACTTCAGGAAATAGGTCATCCTAATATGGAAGATGTGCTTGAACCTTTGATTAAGAAGATAAAGAAGTAAGAAAATCTTTTCGTTTTTTTTCGCACAAAGACACAAAGAGCACAGAGATCACAAAGATTAAGTAATAAGTATTAGGTATTACCTATCTTTCCTCTGTGTTCTCCGTGTCCTTAGTGTTGCGAACCAGTGGTTCGATGTGTGTGATAAAATTATAATAAGCCTTTCAGAATTTCAAGGCCCTGTTTGATTTCTTCATTGCTTATAATATAAGGCGGAAGAAGGCGCAGGGTCTGCTTGCCGCCTCCCAGAAACAATAACCCTGTGCCTGTTTGTGCAGAGCTTATTCCTTTTTCAATAATGGGCCAGCTTTCTTTCTCAATATCAATTCCAGTCATAAGTCCCCTGCCCCTGATTTCCTTGATCTGCGGATGGTTCCAGCTTTTTATAATATCAATAAATAAATCGCCCTTGGCTTTTATCTCATTTAAAAAATCCGGATTATTCACTTTATCCAGGACAACTAAGCCAGCTGCTGCTGCCAGAACATTCCCGCCAAATGTGCTGCCATGATCCCCAATCTGGAAAACATCCGCGGCTTTTTCACCTGCAAGAACCGCACCAGCAGGGATTCCTCCGCAAATGCCTTTTGCAAGTGTAACAATATCCGGTTTAATGCCAAATCCTTCGCAGGCAAGGAATGTTCCGGTACGGCCAATACCTGTCTGGATTTCATCAAGCATCAATAAGATATCCCGTTCAGCGCAGAACCTGGCTGCTGCTGCCATATATTCATCACTTAAAAGCCTGATGCCGCTCTCCCCCTGAATTACTTCCATAAAAAGTCCGGCACATGTCTCGCGATCTAAAGCCTTGTCTAAAGCTTCAATATCATTTGGCTGCACGTATATAAAGCCTTCTGTAAAGGGGCCAAAATCCTTGTGAAAATTATCCTGTCCTGTTGCTGAGAGGGTTGTAATTGTTCTGCCGTGGAAGCTCCCTTTTAAAGTGACAATCCTGTGTCTGCCAGGCCCGTATTTTTGGAGTGAATATTTTCGGACAATCTTGCATGCACCTTCATTGGCCTCTGCCCCGGAGTTCCCAAGGAAGACTCTTTTCATACCTGCATTTGAGCAGGCTTCAACAAGCTTTTCTGCAAATGCCGCTGAAGTGTCGCTTAGATAATAATTACAGGTATGAAGAAGCTTTGATGCCTGTTCCTCAATGGCTTTTACAAGGGCCGGATAATTATGACCAAGGCAGTTAACTGCAATACCTGAGGCAAAGTCAAGATATTTTTTGCCTTTGTCATCAAAAAGCCAGGCACCTTCTCCTTTTGTAAACTTAACAGGCAGCCTGTTATATGTTTTTAAAAATACATCATTCATTCTCAGCCTCCATTATCTGCTTCAAGCATGGTTCCTATTCCCTTGTCAGTAAAAAGTTCTGTTAAAAGGGCATGGGGAATACGGCCGTCAATAATATGCGCTTTTTTTACACCACCGTCCAAAGCCATGCTGCAGCAATCTACTTTGGGGATCATGCCCTTGTTGACTATTCCGTCTCTTTTAAGTGATTCCAGTTCACTGCGCTTTACTATGCTTAAAAGCGAATCTGGATCATTAACATCACGCAATATGCCGCGGACATCTGTCATAAGGATAATTTTTTCTGCCCTTAAAGCTGCGGCAATTTTTGCAGCAGCAGTGTCAGCATTTACATTGAGCGAGCTGGTTTCGCCGGCATCCGCAGCGGCCTCTGCGCCGGTGCTCTCTGTGTCTCCGTTATACGCTACTGACGATATGACTGGAATCATATTGCTGTCCAAAATCGCAGTAATAACAGCAGTGTCCACATGCTCGATCTCACCTACAAGGCCAAGGTCTTTAGCACTTTCTGTGCTGCCCTGCATGCGCCGGGCCTTGAGCATTGCGCCGTCAAGACCGCAGATGCCTATTGCCCTGCCCCCGGCCTTTTGTATCATGGCTGTAATGTCCTTGTTAAGCTTGCCGCACAGAACCATCTGCACTATTTCCATTGTCTCTTCATCAGTATATCGCAGCCCGTTTACAAAGCGGCTCTCCTTGCCAATCTTTTTTAACATGGCCTCTATCTCAGGGCCGCCTCCGTGGACAAGGACTGTGCGGATTCCAGCACCAGCCATAAACACAATGTCTTCGATCACAGCTTTTTTAAGTTCTTCGCTTAACATGGCATTGCCGCCGTATTTAACAACAACGGTCTTTCCCTTAAACCCCTGTATATAAGGCAGGGCCTGGAGCATCAAAGCTGCGCGTTCGGCATTTGCCTTGGTTTCATTCATCATGTTCTGTAATCTCCGTTGATCTTTACATAATCGTAAGTCAAGTCACAGCCCCAGACAACAGCACTCCCTGTACCGTCTCCCATACTTATTTTTATTTCAATCTCTTCTTGTGCCAGAATTTTTTTTGCATCTTCTTCTGAAAAGGGAAGACCTGCACCTTTTGCACAGACCTTGACATCTTCGTTTGAAGCAGCAGCAATGCTTATGTCAACATTGCCTGGATCAAAGCTTATACCGGAATAACCCAGGGCGCAGAGTATACGTCCCCAGTTGGCATCCTGCCCGAACATGGCTGCCTTAACAAGACTGGAAGACGCAACTGACATTGCAAGGCGTTCTGCTGCTCCCTCATCTTGTGCGCCAGAGACATTTATTGTCAAAAGTTTTGTGGCGCCTTCACCGTCACGCGCCATGGCTTTTGCAAGCTTTATGCAGACAGCTTCAAGGGCAGATGCAAATGTGCTGTAATCTTCGTTTTCAGAAGTAATTTCTGCATTGCCAGCTTCACCTGAAGCCATGACAAGCAGCATGTCGTTTGTGGAAGTGTCACCGTCAACTGTAACACGGTTAAACGATACTGCTGCTGCACGGCGCAGGGCCTTGTCTAAAAGATCGGCAGAGATTGCAACATCAGTCGTAATAAAGCCCAGCATTGTAGCCATGTTTGGGTGTATCATGCCAGAACCCTTGACCATGGCACCTATGCGCACAGGTTTATCGCCTAACATTATCTCGACACATGCATCTTTTTTACATACATCTGTTGTCATGATCGCCTCAAGGGCTGCCATATGCCCTGACTCATCTTTTGCAAGTGAGTTTCCCAGGGCTTCTATGCTGTTCTCAATGGCTGCGATTGGAAGCTGCACACCTATAACGCCTGTGGAAGCAACAGCAACTTCCGAAGGGCTTATTGCAAAAAGGTCTGCGGCAAGCTCTGCCATTTTTTTGGCAGCTGCCATTCCAGCTTCTCCTGTACAGGCATTGGCATTCCCGGAATTGGCAATAATGGCCCGCAGCTTGTTGTTTGCAAGATGCTTCTGGCTTAGCAGTATGCTTGCAGCTTTGACCTGGTTTGTGGTAAACACAGCTGCTGCTGTGCAGAGCTTTTCAGAATAGATCAAAGCCAAATCACGTTTTTTTGATGAGGCTTTGATACCACAGAGTATTCCACCTGCCCTAAAACCCTTGGGAGCGCAAACTCCACCGCTAACTTCTTTCACATAGACTCCTTTTAAATTTTCACACAAAGACACGGAGAACACAGAGAACACAGAGAAGAAGGGAAGAAATAAATGTTAATTCTCTATTCTCAACTCTCAATTTACTTCCTCCTCTGTGTCCTTTGTGCCTTAGTGTCTCCGTGCGAATAAAACCTGTAATCCCTCAAAATAAAGCCGGGATTGCATTAAGCCCAACAGTTTCATCAAAACCACACAATATATTCATGTTCTGAATTGCCTGGCCTGATGCGCCTTTAACCATATTATCAATGGCGCTGATAATAATAAGTGTTGTGCCAGCCTGATCCATGTGTATGGAAAGATCACAAAAATTGGACTGGCGCACACGATTTGTCGCTGCAAACACTCCATCAGGAAGCACGCGTACAAAAGGCTCGTCCTTATAAAAATCAGCATACAGTTCCCGGATTTCCGCGACCCTGGATTTAATCTCTTTGGAGGGCGGTCTTGGGCTGCTTGCACCTTTGCTGCCCACGGCAGTGTTGGCTACGCTTTCATTGCCCGCTGCCTGCCACGACTGAGCAAGCGGTATGTAGATAGTGCTTAATATGCCGCGGTTCATGGGCGCAAGGTGAGGTGTGAAGATCAGATCGGGGCTTGGCTGCGCTGACCTCGGGCTACCCGGCCCGGCTTTGCCCTGAGCTGCCCTTTCTGCCATCGCGGAAAAAGTCCTTGCAATCTCAGGCGTATGCCGGTGTTCACCTACCTTGTAAGGCGTCATGGAATCAGAACACTCAGGGAAGTGGAAGGACTTTTGCGGATCCCGGCCTCCACCTGTAATGCCGGAAGCAGAGTCCACGATTATTGTGCCTGACTCGAAAAGGCCTTTTGCCAGAGCCGGGAAAGCGCCAAGAGCAGCACTTGTGGGATAACAGCCAGGGTTTGCAATGATCATGGGGCCAGAGGCTTTTTTCGATTGAATAATGCTGCGGTTGAGTTCGGGCAGGCCATAAACAGAGCGATCTCTTAATTCAGGATAATTAAAAGCCTTGGCATACCAGGCCTTATAGGTTTCTTCATCTTTGTCAAAACGGAAATCCGCAGAAAGGTCTATATAATGCTTGCCTTTTTCAATACAGGCTTTGGCAAAATCCTCGCCAACTCCATGCGGTAATGCTGCAAACACAATGTCAGATTCAGCAATAAGCTGTTCTGGTTTGAGAAGCGGGCGCGAAACCCTTTTTTGAAAATTCGGGTAAACATTTTCTATGTGTTCACCTTCAAGGCTTACTGAACCAAGAGAAAGACCTTTTATCCCAGGATGGCCTGAAAGCAGCCTTATCAATTCCGCACCCGCATATCCTGGAGCGCCAATAATACCGGCAATCATTATAATCCTCCATTGGTAACTCTATATGAAATTCATAAAAATGACCAGAAATTAATTTTTGCATAAATATTTAAAAATGTCAAGGGTTTTTGTATATTTATGCAGATAATAACATTTCTATAAAAATTGCGCACAGAGCCACAAAGAACACGGAGGACACAGAGAAGTAAAAATTTGATAAAAATAATAATTAATAGAAAAAAATTATTGAATTTGTCAAATTTTGATATAAGCGAGTAATAAGGAAAAACTTTAAAAATATTCAAAATTCCTATAAAAAAATGAAGCAGCCTGCATCCTAAACCCGTATATGGTATAGATTCAGGAAAAAATTTCAATAATTCTCACGCAAAGACGCCAAGACACAAAGACATGGAGGTACAAAGTATGAAAGAAAATGAAATAGGAACTATTATTGTTGATACAGCAGTTAAATTACACAAGGAATTGGGACCAGGATTATTAGAAAGTGTATATGAAGTAGTTTTATCGAAATTATTAGTAAAAAAAGGACTTCATGTTCAGAGGCAGGTATCTATTCCAATAGAATATGCTGGTGAGTATTTTGATGAAGGGTTTCGGGTGGATTTGCTTGTTGAGGGAAAGGTTATTATTGAAATAAAATCAGTAGAAAAAATAATACCTGTTCATCAAAAACAATTATTAACATACTTAAAACTAACTAAAACTAAACTTGGCTTTGTCTTAAATTTCGGAGCAGCAGTAATGAAAGATGGAATAGATAGAATTGTTAATGGCTTTTAATATAAAATCTCCGCGTCTTGGCGTCTTTGCGTGAAAAAATTCCAGAAAAGCTATTAAATATTGTCGAAAACATGATATAGTTAATCAAGAGGAAGGTATAGCCATGGCAAGTGAAGTGTTAATAACCATAACCCAGGAAGAGAGAGAGCAAGCTTGGGCATTAAGTAAATTAAAATACGAACTCGATACGCAGAGCGATCTTACCTATGCTAAACGACAAGGTCGTGAGGAAGGCCTTAAACTAGGCGAACAGAAAATTATTGAACTTTTAAAAAGCGGTAAATCACCGGAAGAAATCATCAAAGATTATGAAGGCACATAATCCCGCACTTGTATTTTTCCTCCCTGCATGGTATAAAAACTTAATGAAATCAATAAACATAATATTTTTTCTATTAACTATATTTTTGGCAGTTTCCTGTGCTACAGGATCTGTAGTCGTAGCTGATAATCTTACTGCTGCGGAAATGGTTCAGAGGGCTCATGAAGCATCTGACAGAAATCGCTACAGTGTTTCACTTCAATATTATGAAGCAATTCTTCAAAGGTTTCCGCATGATATAGAATATGTTATTACTGCAGAGTATGAAATTGCCTTTATCCATTATAAACAAAGAAATTACGAAGACTCAAAACGCGGTTTTCATAGACTGCTTGCCCGCTATGATGCCCCTGATAGTGAACTGCTTCCAGCCAAATTTCAGGTCCTGGCAAATATAGTTCTTGAAAACATTGATGAAATAGAGTCCAGACGAAGACGCTAAACCTTAAGGCGGCAGTATTATTGCCGAAACCTTGATATTCCGTTCCTCAACAGCCCTGTCAACCATTTCCTTGGTAATTCTCCCGCGCGGCCTTGGATGAGGCGGGGCATCACCTACAAGGATCATAATACGGCTCTCTGCTTCCCATGGAAAACGCATTGCTCCTTCATAAAGCGCTTCGAAAACCGCTTCTGGCTGGTCACCGCCGCCGCGGGCAGTTACTGCATTAAGATTCCTCTGGAAAACAGCAAAATCATCTGTAAAGCCTATAACCCTGTTAAGGTATTCATCAAAATAATCCTTGTAAAGCACCATTCCAATTCTAAATTCAGTATAATCACTGATTACACTTTCAAGCATGGTAACAAGGGAGCGTTTAAGTGCATCAATTTTATTCTGCATACTGCCTGTAGTATCAAGCAGGAGAACAAGGTCTACTGCCTTTCCCCTTTCCTCGTCCAAAACTGCCTGTATTTTTTCCACAAGGTCTTCCGGCCCAGCTGCATATATAAAAAGCCCGCCGCCGTCTCTTGCAATTTCCCTAAAAGCAACTTCTGCTGCTGCAATATAACCTGCCGGAGGGCCTTCGTGCGGCCTTTGATTCATCTGGATTGCAAAGGGATTATCCATGAATGTTCCCCTGTAATCAGCATAAGGCAGGCTGAAAGTCCTAAGATTAAGGTAAGTCCCGCCGCCTACAAAAACTTCTCCGTGCCGGGCATTTTCATATCCATAATAAATAACCCAGGGTATAAAAATATGAAAAGCCTCGCCAAGCCTGGGATGGTTTGTAACAGTGGAACTTATTAATGAATAAAAATTTTCAGTATTCATTGGCTGACCGTCTAAAATACGGATTTCATTGCCGTTAATGGGATTCCATTCAGCAGCCCTGTACGCATAATTAGCCTGAGTCAGTGTTGGATCGCGTGTGGTTTCAGTGATCAAAATAGAATTAATATCAGGTTTTTTTCTTATAAAAAGATGAAGCCCGCCGTCATTTCGCTGCTCAAGGGCAAGATCAGTATAAGTTAATGACAGATCCTGTGCAAAAACAAGGCTACCCAATACAAAAAAGCAGACAAATACAAAAAAACTCTTTCTTTTCATATATTAATTATCGGTTTTTTAGGATAAACTTGACTTTATGAGATCACACAAAGAACAAGCCATAGACAATAACATTATCAAAACCCTGGAATCTTTTAAACTTTCAGGAAAAGCACTTTTGCTTGCAAAACTCATCCTTAATGACAAGGAGACTCAGGCAATTCAGGAATACGCAAACACAGTTTCTATTGTTAGGCTTGGTATTAATGACCACGGCCCTGTTCATATGCGCATTGTGGTTCAGAATATTCTAAAAATGGCAAAACTGCTAAAAGATGCTGGTATAAAAACGAGCCTTGAAAAAGAGGAAGTTGGCAATTTTGAAGACAGCCTTATGGCAATGATGCTTGCCGGAATGTTCCATGATGCCGGCATGGGTGTTGGCAGGCAGGGGCATGAAACACACAGCACCTATATAGCTTATCCGATTATCTCAAGGCTGATTGCCGGCATATATGAGAAAGACATTTACAAACAGGTAGTAATCCGTTCCATAGCTCTTGAAGGAATCGCCGGCCACATGGGTAACAGAACAATTCATTCGCTGGAAGCCGGCCTTGTGCAGATAGCTGATGGCTGCGATATGACCATGGGCAGGGCGCGTATACCCATGGCTATAAACGACACGCCCAAAACAGGCTATATTCATCAAATTTCAGCCAGTTCCATAGAAAAGGTTAAAATTACAGCAGGAAAGGAAAAACCCATAAGAATCGATGTTTCCATGTCAAGCGAAGTGGGTCTTTTCCAGGTTGAGGAAGTTCTTCTTGTTAAAATTGCTGCCAGTACAGCTAAACCTTATATTGAATTATATGCCCAGGTGCGGGAAGAAGAAGCCAAGCAGTATCTGTAGGCATTATACAACCTTCACCAAACAATAACGTTTCTTCCCAGCTCTAAGCAAAAGCTCGTTGTTTTTGTCTAAGCGAGTAGACAAAACAAGGCTTGCAGGATCACTTATTGCTTCAAGGTTTCCGTCTGCATTGGAGACAAAGGCGCCTCCCTGCTGTGCAAGGCGGCGGCCTTCGCTCTTGCTTGGAACAAGATCAGCATCACAGAAAAGGTCTACGACATTGTAACCTGCCTCGAACTTTGGGCATGGCAATTCAATGCTGGGCATTGCTGTCCTGTCGCCGTCTGCAGCATGGCCGCCGCCGAATGCAGCTCTTGCGCCAGCCATGGCCTTGTCAGCCTCGGTCTTGCCGTGGATAAGGGCTGTTACTTCCCAGGCCAGGCGCTCTTTTCCTTCATTGGGATTTTTGCCCGCAGCAGTCAGCTCCTCACACTCTTTTATGGAAAGAAATGTAAACATAAGCAGAAAACGCTTGACATCAGGATCAGGTATATTGCGCCAATACTGAAAAAACTCATAAGGGCTTACCATTTCCGGGTCAAGGAAAAGAGCGCCTTTAAGAGTCTTACCCATTTTATGACCATCTGATGTTGTTACAAGGGGAAATGTTAGGCCAAATGCTTCGATTCTTTCAATGCGCCGGATCAGGTCTGTTCCAGCAACTATATTCCCCCATTGGTCATCCCCGCCTATCTGAAGGCGGCAGCCGTAACGCCGGTATAATTCAAGAAAGTCATAACTCTGTAAAAGCTGGTAATTAAACTCGATAAATGAAAGCCCTGTCTCCATACGCATTTTATATGCCTCAAAACTGAGCATGCGGTTTACAGAAAAATGGCTGCCTATCTCGCGAAGAAAATCAATATAATTAAGATTTGCAAGCCAGTCAGCATTATTGGCTGTCATGGCTGTTTTGTCGTCAAAGCCAAGAAAGCTGTCAAGCTGGGTGCGTATGGAAGCAGCGTTTTTATCAAGCTGCTCGTAGCTTAGCATTTGACGGCTTTCTGTTCTGCCGGAAGGATCGCCTATCCTTGCAGTGCCGCAGCCCATAAGGGCAATCCCCTTGTGGCCTGCTTCCCTTAGATGCCTGTAAGCAAAAACCGGCACCATATGGCCTATGTGGACGCTTGAGCCAGTTGGATCAATGCCCACATAAAATGTAACTGGTTCCTTATCCATAAGATGTGAAAGTTCTTCTATATTCGTGCATTGCTGTAAAAAACCGCGTGTCTTTATATTTTCCAATGCCGGATTCATAATGAGTCTCCTTTATGAATTGATTATATATTTTACTTCTTACCGGAGTGAAGGACAAACTCCATCTTGTCTGCATTTTGTTTGATCAGGTTAAACCATAGGGCTTTTTTCTTGGGAACTTCAGGACTTTTACGGCCCATGACTTTTAGTTTTTCATAAACCGTAATCGCGTTTTTAGAAGCTCCCCAGGCTTTTAGCAAATTGCCATGGAATATCATTGAAGCGCGCGCGTCAATTTCTTTTTCGATTGTTTCGTTATATGAATCAAGCAGCAATTCATATTTATTTGTTATGCCTTTAAGGTAATCAAGGATAAGCCGTTCATACTGAGGTATTTGCTCAAGCAGGCTGACAAAATTCCTTAGAAGCTCAACAGCATGAGCATAATCTTCATCAGAGTTATAGGCCCTTAAAGCCAGTCTGCAAAGCTGGAGTATGGATTCATTTGTAACAGTCTGCATACCAAGAATAGGTTTTTGCGGGGTAACAGAAAACTTTGGCATTAACTGGGCGGATTTTGCAATCAGATCTATAAGATCCATATATATACGCTGTTCCCAAAGATTATTTGCAGTAGAGCTGTAAAGCTTGTTCAGTTCTTCACTTAATTTTTCTTTGTACCTGTCCGAGTCTCTGAAAACAGCTTCGCAGGTTGGGATCATAACTCCCTTAAATTCTATCTGACCTGTATCAAGAAAATATACTTTGTTTTGCCTGAATAGCATGCATTTGTCTTTTTCATTTTCCTTAACATAATTCATGTGAACCTGTTTTGCGACCATGACGCGTGATTCTTTTGGAGAAAGCTCATTTGCCCTTGTTTGCAGCCTTGCGCCGGAGTTCAAAAGGAAGCCAGCCAGGGTTCCATGTTCAGTCATTATAAGGGGGCTCTGGGTATTGCCGCCTGTTATGCCTGCTGTAATCTTGAAAACCGGAAGTGCTTCTGCAGGGCCATTGCGTTTTGTAGGTATAGAAGGATCATTTACAAATGTGGTTTTCTCAAAATAATCGACAATGCACAATGTCGCCATAATTGCGTCTGTTGCGCTTGCAGTTACAACAACGATTTCATCCCCGCGCTCCCGCTGGCTTACAGCATGGCATCTAGTGGAGATGGCCTTTACTTCGTTATTAATTGCCCAGTCAAGGGTATGCATCATGGACAGGTTTTTTCTTGAATCCATACAAAACTGGGTATAACCATGAATATCCAGCATGGCAATATAAAGGTTGGAGATTTGAAATGTCCCTTTTATATCCCCTGCATCCGGGAATGTTTTATCAGGGATTACAAGTTCTTTCCATAGTTTCCTGTGTGTTTGAGGATCCATGTATTCAAAAAAGCCCCAGTTGAGTTTTTTAATAATTTCAAAAACATTCATCAATACAGGGTGGCATTTGGGATTACGAAGAACCGACTGGCAAAATTCCTTTAATTGGGAGAAGGTAGTAATTTCCTTTGTTATTACCTTCCCGCAAAGAAAAGAAAATAATTCATGCTCTGATGTAGAATCCGTAAATTCCGTAATATTATTCACAATAAACTCTCATAATTTTTACTAACCAATATTATCATAAATAAAATAAAAATAATAGTATTAATTTGTAATTTATACTATATTTTGGTAACGAAATATGAGAGTCCTTTATATTGCCGAAATTGTCGGAAAAGCCGGAGTTTTTGCTATTAAAAAAGCTTTACCAGAGCTCAAAAAACAGAAAAATCCTGATTTTATTATAGCCTCGGCAGACGGAGCTACCGGCGGAAACGGCCTTGGAAGAAACCACGCAGCCTATTTGTACAAGCTGGGAGCCAATGTCATCACTACAGGGGATTGCTGCTTTTATAAAAAAGACCTTACGGAAAACCTTGATAAAATACCCTATGTTTTAAGGCCTTATAACCTTAACCCGGATGCGCCTGGAATCGGCTGGAAAGTATTCAATACAAGCATTAACAAAAAAATCGCTGTTATGGTTCTTTTGGGACAAAATAATTTTAACCGCATTCATGCAGCAAGTCCCTTTACCAAAATAAATGCTTTCCTGGAAAAGCTGGGCAGGGAAACGCCTTTTATTTTTATTGATTTCCATGCCCAGTCTAGCGCAGAAAAACAAACCCTGTATGCCATGGTCAAAGGACATTGCTCAGCATTGATCGGGTCCCATTGCCGTGTCCAAACCGCGGACGAGCAAATCCAAAACAATACAGCATACATTACAGACGCTGGCCGTACCGGAAGCAGCCTTTCTGTGGGAGGCTGCGATATTAATTCAAGGATAAAAGAATACCTCTCAGGCATACCTGACTGGACAAAAGAAGCTGGCGATAAACCGGAATTACAAGGTGTTCTTGTTGACCTGGCAGATGACGGAAAAGCCTTGTCCATAGAACGCATACGCTGGCCTTTAGAGGAATTTGTTAATAAAAATCAGCAGTTGTAATCCAGGGTATTCTTTTCTATACTGATATTTTAAAATCATAAAAAAACTAAGGAGACCAATATGGTTAATTTCGATTATCAAAGCCCAACAAGGATTGTTTTTGGCAAGGGAACCATATCCCAGGTTGGTTCTATTATTAAGGAATATGGCGGTTCAAGGGTACTGCTTCATTATGGCAGCGGCAGCATAAAGAAAAATGGCGTTTATGATACTGTAAAAAAATCTCTGGAACAGGCAGGACTGGAAATTATAGAACTGGGAGGTGTACAGCCAAATCCTCGGCTTGCCCTTGTTAAGGAAGGCATAAAGCTCTGCCGCGAAAAAAAAGTAGACTATATCCTGGCTGTAGGCGGCGGCAGCTCAATAGATTCTGCCAAGGCAATAAGCGTTGGCATACCATATGACGGAGATGTCTGGGATTTTTATATGGGAAAAGCTGTTCCGCAAAAAGCTCTTCCGGTTGCAACAGTGCTTACTATTGCTGCTGCGGGAAGTGAAACAAGCTGGGCAAGTGTAATAACAAACGATGACGGCGATTTAAAACGGCCTTTGGATATTGCGTTGATTTATCCGGTTTTTTCCATTCTTGACCCGGAAACAATGTATACCCTGCCCGCTTATCAGCTGGGTTGCGGTATAACTGATATGTTTGTTCATGTAACCGAGCGCTACTTTACCACAGTTAAAAATGTAGAGTTAACAGATCGCCTTTGTGAAGCAATTATGAAAACAATCATCAACAATGCCAGGCGGCTTATGAAAAATCCAAAGGATTATGATGCGCTTGCAGAAATTATGTGGAGCGGATCTGTTGCCCACAATAATCTGGCAGATACAGGCCGCATAGGAGATTGGGCCAGCCATATGATCGAACATGAGCTGTCTGGTTTTAACGATGTGGCCCATGGAGCAGGTCTTGCAATAATTACACCAAACTGGATGAGGTATGTATACAAGCATGACCTTCCCCGTTTTGTCCAGTTTGCTGTACGGGTTTTTAATATCGAAGAAAATTTCCATAACCCTGAAGAAACAGCTCTGGAAGGCATTAATGCCCTAAGTGCTTTTTTTGCTTCTGTAGGCATGCCGCTTACATTAAAGGAAATAGGCATAGAAGAAAAGGATTTTGCCGCAATTGCCGGGAAGATAAGAAAGTTCGATACTGTTAAGGGTACAACAGGAAACTTCCTTCCTTTAAAGGAAAATGATGTTGTGGAAATCCTTAAACTGGCAAAGTAAGCTGCCTCAACTTGAAAAATAATCAATTATCCGCTATATTATAAATGAGCCTCTTGCATATTGGAGCAGGCTCAGAACTCGTCTTTGTGAGGGTTCATAATATTTAGCCGGGCTTTTTTAGCCAGCTACCGGAGGTTCCCATGAAAGGAAGCATGGATCTTGGCACGATTTTTGATGAAATTTTCGAAGCAGCGGAAAATTTCAAGAATGAAATCCACAGGAATTTTAACTACAATCCCAAGGCAAGCGAGTTTATGCAGAACCCGTTTGACCTGGGGAAACACTTTTTTGATGAAAATATAGACTATTATCCCAATTACTCTTACCCGCCAATGAATGTCTATATGACAGGAGACAGGAGCCTAATCTTTGAATTTGCCCTGGCTGGATTTGACGAAAAAAATATAAGCCTTTCGTTCCAGGGGGATTATATGGTGTTTTCAGCAACAGTCTCAATAACTGATTCGATTGATCCTATGAATCAGAGTGTCGAGGAAAATTCAAATATCAGGTATTTAAAACACCGCCTTAAGATGAAAGACATTCAGAAACAAAAATACTTTGTGCCAATGGACAAATATGCCCAGGAAAATGTTAAGGCTGTATATAAAAACGGAATCTTAAAAGTCTCGATCCCTCCAAAAGACGAACCGGATCACAGCGATGGCATTAAGATCGAGATCATCAAGGAAGGAAATTAGAGCTTTATTTCATTGGCAGAGGCTGGCTGCAGCTGCTTTTTACTTGATAATAATTCCCTGAATCAGAAGCATCGTGGAAGCCATGCATTACATCAAGAACATGGTAAGCTAGTTCCCCGCAAGCCCTATGCGGCCTTGACTCTGCAATGGCTTCTGCCATGTCGACTAACCCAAGCCCCCTGCTGTTTTCCGGGTAATCACACAAAAGGGGTATTTCTGACCAGTCATCTTCGTGGTAACGTTTAAGGTAAACAGGACCGCTGAATGTGTTTGGATCAGGCACACGGAGCGTTCCTTCGCTGCCGTAAATTTCAATGCAGGGCAATGTATGGGAGTAAACGTCAAAGCTGGTGATAATTGTTCCTACTGCGTTGTTTGCAAAATCCATGACCCCGGCTATATGTGTTGGTACATCAACGTTTATGCTTGTGCCATTAAGGGGTTCACTTGTTATAAGCCGTGTATCAAAACTTTTTTTTGCAGAACCAGAAACCCTTTTTATTGGACCAAGAAGGTTTATAAGAGCTGTAAGGTAATACGGCCCCATATCAAACATGGGTCCGCCGCCGTTTTTATAATAAAACTCAGGTCCAGGATGCCAATGCTCATGTCCGTGGTTGACCATAAATGCTGTTGCTGCAACAGGTTTGCCTATCCAGCCGTCATCAATAAGTTTACGGCAGGTCTGTATGCCTGCGCCCATAAACGTATCAGGGGCATTGCCCACGCGCAATTTTTTTTCTTCAGCTATCTTTAATACTTCTTCTGCTTCTTCCCGTTTTTCGCAAAGGGGTTTTTCTCCGTAAATGTGTTTCCCTGCCTTAACCGCTGCAAGAGCTACCTTATAATGGTTAAAAGGCTCTGTGATATTAAGAACAATATCAACATCAGGATCATTTATAAGATCATCTGTTTTTTTGATATAAGGTATATTATATTCCGAAGCGGCTTTTTCTGCCCTTTCAGGGATTATGTCTGTAAGAGCAGTAACTTTTACACGCTTACCAAACATCTTTGTTAAATTGCTAAGATAAATTCCGCTTATATTACCGCAACCAACAATACCTATACGTTTAACGCTCATTGACACAATTCCTTAATTAATTAATATTAAAATAGAGACTTTATTTTGTCAAATTATATAAAAGATTCTTTTACTTAAGGAGGCTAGCAAGATGTTATTAGGTGTTCATATGTTCAAAACAAACAGAAATCCTGAAGAATTCGCCTTATGGCTTAAGGAATCAGGTTATAAAGCCGGATACCTGCCCTATGAATGGAATATTAAACCAGGAATGGAAAAGGAAATTAATGAAATAAAAGAAGCATTCAAAAAAAACGACATTGTTCTTGCCGAAGTAGGAATTTGGAGAAATCCATTTGACCCTGAACCTGGCAAGGCAAAGGAAAATACGGATTATATTATTGAGAGGCTAAGTCTGGCTGATGAAACCGGCGCCCGCTGCGCAGTTAATGTAATTGGTTCTCCTTCCGGACGCAACGATGATCCTGCAAATGTCAGTAAGGATTTTTACGATCGGGCAATAGAGGTTTACAGAAAAATCGTTGATGCGGTCAAGCCGCAGCAGACAAAAATGTGCTTTGAAATTCTACCTTTCAATTTTCTAGACAGCGCGGAAATATACGAGCAATTTATTAAAGATCTCGACCGACCAAAATACGCCGGTATTCATCTGGATCCTTTTAATACAATAGTTTCCCCCCGCCTGTATTACAGAAGCGCCGATGTGTTTACAGAGAGTGTTAAACGTCTGGCTCCGCTTGGTATTGTTTCAATTCATCTAAAAGACATTCTAATGCATTCAAATCTGCCTAACACTTTTATTGAAGAAGTTCCATTGGGGACAGGCGGCGTAGATGTTAAATCATTCCTGATTGCAGTAGATCAATATCTTCCCAAAGATACTCCTGTAATGCTGGAACACTTAAACACCGAAGAGGAATTTGCCCATGCAAAGAAGGTTACCGAGAAAATATGTTCAGAAGCAGGAATAAACCTGTAATTTATTAAGATTTAGGCGGAGTAGTACTCAGATTAAAGAGCTTTAAGGGATAGGTCTTTTCCGGCGATATCCCATTTCCTCCGTTAAAATTACTGGGGCGTATATACTTCTTGAAGTAGGGAAGATAAAAATCAGGATCCCTTGTTACACAGCCGGTTGGCGCTCCTTCGGCTGCGGAATGGCCGACCAGGGCGCCGCAGCTTCCGCATGTTACGCATATTTTTTTTGGATCCAATTTTCCGTCTTTAAAAAGTTCGTTAGCGAAGTTTGGATTAGAAAGCGCGGTTTTTGCAACCCCAGCAATATCATATTTACCCTTCTCTATTCCGCCGGCGGCAACATAGGGGAAGAACTGCTTGAGCCAGGCAAAATTCCCTGTCATGATAATTGCCTCGGGGAACTCCTTTTTGAAAACAGCGGCCATGCGC
>Ga0099364_10005293_pt1 | contig 19219 bp, 21 predicted proteins | sample TergutTh196P3_FD_73070 | JGI IMG/M metagenome (GOLD analysis project Ga0099364, IMG submission 73070) | Microcerotermes parvus P3 segment gut microbial communities from Pointe-Noire, Republic of the Congo - Th196 P3 | ecosystem: Host-associated > Arthropoda: Insects > Digestive system > Gut ...
CCTTTATTTCTTTTTTTTGTTAACTGCAGGCGTTTTTTTCGGGCGGCCTTGGCCCGGAGTATTTCTTAATATTTCAAGAGCAGACTTGTCATATAAAGCCTCTTTAGTAATAGGCTTTATTCCTTCTCTGAAAATCCGTAATTTAGCGGCTTTAAGATTTATCCCTAATATGGCCGCCATCTCACTGGCTGTGTATCCTTCCATCTTCATAATATCGGATTTTATCATATAATAATTAAAAAATATAGCCCTTAAACTACAAATTATTTAATAATAGTCCATAAACTAAATATTACTATACAGGTGATAAGGTAAATCATATAAAAAATTAAAAAAGTAGTCAAAAAACTACTTTTATAGTTGACATATTGTAGTCAAAGGACTACAATATAAGTATAAGAGATATGGAGGAGTTATGACAAACAGTGAAATGAAAAGCAAGGTTATGACTTTGGGAAACAGACTGGCAGTTAGGATGGAACGCAGCAGGGCCTTTATACAGGCTTGGGCAATAGTAAAAGCAGGCGGCCTTGAGCTGGCAGTCAAGGGTGTGTCTTTTGGAAACAGACAAGAAGCCCTTCGCCGCTTGGCAACATACAAGCCGGAACTGGTAAGGGCTTTCATTGTTTCGGAGCCGGGGAACCTTAAAGACAGCAGGGCCGCCGCCGTCATGGTAGGTGTTCAAAATGGCCGGGGCTTATATCGCTTAGGTTATCTTCCTGCAGAATACGCAACAGCAGCGGCAAGCATGAAAGCCGCAGGCTTAAGAATACTGGGTGGAGAAATCCGGGGCGCAAGGCTGGCTCTGGCAGTGTGAAGGAATTACGGGATTACGGGTGTAATTGATTCACCCGTTCCCCGGCCTGCATGGGCCGGGAATATATATATTTTATCTAAGGAGTTTTTATGAAAGCAGATGAGAATGGACACGTTGAATTTATAACTCTTCCCGTAGAAGAGACATTTAAGGTACTGGAAGCCATGAAACAAGCAGAGCAACAGGGAGACATGGAAGGGCTGCGCTGGGCCGCAAGGCGCATAATATTTATGGCTAATATTTTCAGTGAGGACACCTTAACGACAGATGATATTCATATATCAGTGAGGTGTTTTAATGCACTATGGGAAGCAGAGGAAATGAAAGATACTGCACCCGCTTCAATTGCCGGTATTATTTCCCGGATTGCTCAAGAGGAGCCGGTGTGAAGAAGCGTAAGACTCTTAAGACAATGAAATGCAGGGACTTAGTAAAGGTTCTTGATAAGGAATTCTCTCTGTATGTGCGCCTAAGAGCAGCAGATGATAATGGATGCTGCAAATGTATAACATGCGGGAAGCTGTTCCCGTATAAGGAAATCTGCAATGGGCACTATATTCCAAGGCAATATATGTCAACAAGATACAACGAAATAAATTGTAATCCGCAATGCACTTCTTGCTGTACGTTTTTTGAAGGGAAACATTTTATATATCGTCAACGGCTGGTTGAAATGTATGGAGAAGAGAAAATAGAGAGAATGGAGCTATGGGCGGATATGACAAAGACTGAAACCGCAGACACCTTGCGAGAGAAAATTGAATATTATCGCAAGCTAACCGTATCAGTAAAGGAGAATGAGCAAGGAGGAAAATATGGATACTCCTAATGGAGATTTGTTTAGGGCAAATGCTGCTCTCAGTACATTGAGTCATATGTTTTGCTACTACAATGAAAGCGGAGAAGGTACAGAGCCGGCTGATTTTGGGTTTGGCCTTTCTGTAATTTTGAATCACATAGCATCTGATATTTCAAATGCTTGTAATTATGTGGAGAATGAAAGAGAGGACACCGATGAAAAGTTACACACGGGAAGAGATAGATGAGGCATACTCTAATGCCGATAAAAACACCCTTTTCTCACTGCCTTTTCTCATTCATTACTTAATAATTTCGTAAGTCCTTATGCCATATAGACTAACTCCGCACTGCCTAGGCGAAGGACAGTAGAAAAATAATGAGTTAACTTCATTATCCTTTATTATCCTCTGCTTGACATTGCATTGTTTAAGGTTATATAAAGATAAGTAGAGTTAAGTAAAGACAAAGGCTTGCCATTCCTTTTAAGGCGTGGGTCGGTGGTTCGAATCCAGCGCGGCTCAATTTTAATTGGATTAAAGAATAATACGGTCTGAAAGCCGGGGATTAAGTATGTTATCGGAATCACATAGAACCCTGGTTTTCTGGACTCTTATGATTGCGGCTTTTGCAACATCAATGGCCTTTTCTTCCATGTCCATCATGCTCCCTCCGATAATGGAAACTTTTGGAATTCCCACAAATACGGCACAGTGGCTAATAAGCGGTGCTGCCCTTGTTTCAGGTATAATGATTCCGGTTGCGGCTTTTCTTATTAAACTCCTTCCAAATAGAAACTTCTTTATTCTTGCAATAACAATGTTTTTTCTGGGCTCTCTCCTTGGTGCAATAGCAAATCATTTTTATTTGGTACTTGCAGGCCGCCTTATTCAGGCTCTTGGAGGCGGTTTATTAATGCCCTTTTCCCAGATCATACTCCTTTCAATTTATCCGAGGGAGAAGCATGGGACTGCAATGGGTAATTTTACATTGAGTGCATTAATTGCCCCTGTCGTGTCTCCCTATGTTGCAGGGCTTGTAATAGACAACCTTGGATGGCAGTTCATGTTTTATATTTTTGGTGCGCTATGTTTTGTGTGTATAGTTTTTGGTTTTGTCTTTATGAAGAATATCACTAAAAAATTTATTGAATCCTTTTCAGGCATATCTGTTGCTCTCTCTTCACTTGGGGTTTTAGGCCTTTTGATAGGCCTTAGTAATCTTTCAAACTATAATTTCCTTAGGCTCGAAACCGGAGGAGTTTTACTTGCAGGCCTTGTGCTGCTGTTTCTCTTTGTTCTTTTACAGTTCCGCCTTCCTAACCCCTTATTGGATCTGCGGATATTGCGCAATCGCAGCTTTCGAACGGCATTGTTTATCGCAATTACAATGTATATGGCTTATATGGGAGGCGGCGTCCTTATGCCAATTTACGGGCAAACCATTCGGGGTTTTTCCGCCACTGCTTATGCAATAATCATTCTTCCCGGTTCAGTTTTTATGGCGTTGATTACTGCACTCTCAGGACGCATTTATGACAGACGGGGCCCCAAGTTTGTAACCTGCACAGGTGCATCTTTTTTATGCCTTGGAAATATTTTTGGAATTATGCTTGACATGGAAAGCAGCCTCTTCTTTATCGGCCTAACCTCCTTCATGCTGTCTGTGGGCATTGGTTTTCTCCTTAGCCCAATAGCTCCGATGGCCTTAAGCGATCTGGATGATAAGGGCAGGGTTGACGGGAGCGCCATACTGGGCAGTATCAGGCAAATAATCAACTCAATATCTATCACCTATACAATTCTTTTATTTACTGTTTTTTCTTCAATGTACGATTCGATTATTGGACTTAGGTCATCTTTTATCAGCTCTCTTGGGTTCGGTATCATTTTATTGATGATAGCTGTTTTCTCGGTTAAGAAATCAACGGTTAATAAGTTAACTTGACATTACTTTAAAAGACAAGAAAAATAAGTAATCATGATTTCTATAGCTTTTACCGGGGGCGGTTCCGGAGGACATATTTATCCGGGGCTTGCCATTGCTTCCAGGGTGAATAAAAGCCTGCCTTGCAGAATTTTCTGGATAGGTTCCGGGAGGGGAATGGACAGGGCCATTTTGAAGAATGCGGGAGTTGATTTTTACGGAATTCCTGCAGGAAAACTAAGGCGCTATTTCTCTCTGCTTAATTTCATCGATATTTTCAAGATATTTGCAGGTTTTTTTTCCGCTTTTTTCATTTTATTAAGAGAAAAGCCTGTTTTACTGTTTTCCAAGGGCGGTTTTGTAAGTGTCCCTCCCTGTTTTGCTGCAAAACTTCTAAAAATCCCGGTATTTATTCATGAATCCGACTATTCACCCGGCCTTTCAACCCGCCTCTCTTCCCGCTTCGCAGAAAGGATTTTTATCCCGTATAAGGAAACCGGAGCCTTTTTCAAGGAGTCTATTAGGGAGAAGACTTCTGTTTCAGGGAATCCGATACGCCTTGAGTTCAGTGAAGCAGACCCGGAAAAGGGCAGAGCCTTCCTTGGGCTTGGCAGGGAAGAGAGGATACTGCTGGTTCTTGGAGGAAGTCAGGGCTCAAGGGAAATTAACAACCTTATTAGGGATTGTCTTCCGAATATCACAAAACATTATACAGTTATTCACCAAACCGGGGAGAATCAAGTCTCCGAATCAAATAATGCTCTGGCAGGAATGAAGTATAAGTCTTATGCTTATATAAGGGAAGAGTATCCTCATATCGTAGCCGCTGCCGAATTGGTTTTATGCCGAAGCGGTGCGGGGACTATCTGGGAGTGTAAGAGCCTTTCGAAGCCTCTCATTCTGATGCCTCTTAGCTTATCGCAGAGCAGGGGGGATCAGATAGAGAATGCTAATTTCTTTCAGACAGCAGGGGCCGCAGTGTACTTTACAGGTGATTCTGCTGCACTCTCAGAACTCATTGCATCACTTGCAAATGATCCTGATAGAAGGAAGGCGATGGGAGAGGCTAAGGTCTCAGAGGCAGATGCAGGTCAGTTTATTGCAGAAGCCATTATTAAGAAAATCGGAGAAGTTTAATGGACAATCTATCTGTGCTTGATTATATATTTATCTTTTTCATCTTACTGATGTTGATTCATGGATATATTAAGGGATTAGTGCGGGAACTTTTTTCCTGGGCCTCTCTGATCTTGGCTATTTGGGCTGCGGTTCTTCTATATCCTGCAGGGGGAGCATATATAAGAACACATATTATGGAGAATGTCCGTGTAGTACCTGAATTGCTTGCCTTTATTGCTATTTTTCTCATTATAGTTTTTGCAGTAAAATTCCTTGAGCGAATACTTGGAAATATAATCGAAGGTGCAAGACTTGGCGGAATTAACAGGGCCCTTGGTGCAGTCTTTGGTCTTATCGAAGGCATAGCTATCACAACCCTTATCATTTTTGTTTTATTTGTTCAGCCCCTTTTTGATCCCACTGCCCTTATAGAAGGCAGTTATTTTGCACAGTACCTGCTGCCCATAGTAAGAATTCCATTGGAGAGCAGACAGGGGTTTGTAGAAACGGTCCTTTTGCTTTTTAAGGGGTTTAATGTTTGAGAATGTGCTTGGCCAAAGTGTTACCGGCCGGCTTATAAAAGACATCGAGACCGGGATACTTGCCCCTTCCATACTTTTTTCGGGGCCCCCTGCTTCAGGAAAGGGAACTGCAGCTCTGGAACTGGGCCGCGTCATATCTTGCGAAATTAGCGGTGATAAACGTGCCGCATGGAACTGTCCGTGTCCTGCCTGTGCTCGTCATCGCTTTTTAATTCACCCCGACCTCCTCTGCCTTGGAAGGAGACCTTTTTCTGCAGAAATTACTGCATCGGCAAAAGCTTTTTTAAGAGAGTCGATTGGAGTTGAATTATCATCATCAATACGAATTCTTTTTATTCGCTCTATACGAAAACTCCTTGCACGTTTTAATCCTGTACTATGGGAAGATGAGCCTAAAGGAAAAGCTCTTTTCCCCCTTGTCAGTTCTCTTGAAGAAGACCTTGATGAACTTGATTCTGCCGGTACTGAGGCATTGCCCAAACTTATAGAAGGTATGGTTAAAACTGCCTATAAACTCGAGTCTGATGGAATGTCGGAATATATACCAATAGGTCAGTTAAGAAGGGCTGCCTATTGGGGCCGCCTTGCTCCCTCAGGCAGGGGGAAGCTTTTATTGATTGAAAATGCTGACCGAATGCAGGAAGATGCCCGCAATTCCTTATTAAAGCTACTCGAAGAACCTCCCGGCCGGCTTTATATCCTGCTCGCAACAACAAGACATGCAAGCCTGCTTCCTACGATGCTTTCAAGGCTTAGACCTTATCATTTTAACTCAAGAGATGCGGCAGTTGAAGACGAAGTGATAAAGCGAGTGTTTAAAGATAAAAATGCAGAGAGTAATTCTGTAAGTGATTACCTCGACTTTTTTCTGCCTGTATCAGGTGCTACCCTCGAAGCCCTTGCTGCTTTTTTTGCGGCATCTATTGCATTTAAGGCGAGCCTTGATTTTAAAAGACAGGGCCGCACATTGCCTCCCGAAGTCGTCCTGCTTGGAAAGTACTGTGCGCCGAAGGCGGAAGAGGAAGGGCTTGGAAGGCCGAGAGATGATCCTGGTGCTGTTATTAAGATCATTTTAGAGAGGGCAGAAAAATTTGAAATCCGTTCTCTGTTTTCCCGCTTTCTTTCATGCCTTCTTGAGCAGGTATCTCTAAGCCTGCGTAACGAGACAGATGCACCAAGTCTGCTTTTTATATCATTGTGGAGGGAATCTGTTAACCACTGCGATATAAGTCAGGGCATGTATAATTTACGTCCTAATCAAGTTTTAGAGAAGCTCTTCATCGATCTTAATAAGGGGATGATGGAATTATGAGGCAATTCATAAAAAGAGCTCTTCTTAGACTAGATAAATTAAGCACTGAACAATTCCGCGATCTCCTTGTCTCTTCTTCGGCTGAGATTGACCGGCTTGAAACTGTTATAGATTCATCTACAAGAGGTGTCCTTGTCTGTGATACTTCCCATAAGCTAATCCTTGCAAATAAAGCTGCACGCCGTTTTCTTTCAATTATCACTTATGAGCAGTCAAGAGACAGTATCTGGAGTTTAATTAGCGATAATAGGGTCTCCAATTTTCTTGAACATACCCTGCTTTCAGAAAATAAAGTAGAAGAAATGGAGTTTGATATAAATGTCAACGGTATTCAAAGGCTTCTTAGTGTAAGTGTAATACCCCTTGTTCGTGAACAGAAGGTTACAGGCTCTGTCATTCATGTTGATGATATAACCGAGAGGAGGAGCAGGGAGGCAAGGTTAAGACGTATGGAAAGTCTTGCAAGTCTTACTACCTTAGCTGCAGGTGTAGCACATGAAGTAAAAAACCCCCTTGGCTCCATTTCCATTCATGTGCAGTTAATTCAGAAGGCTGTTAATTTGCAAAAGGATATATGCCCCGAGTTTCACAGGCAGCCAGGTTTTCATCAACAGGTTGATAAATACCTTAATATCGTAAATGAAGAAGTTGAGCGCTTAAACGGCATTGTTGTAGATTTTCTTTTTGCAGTAAGGCCGATGAATGCAGAGCTTCGGCGAGGTGATTTAACTTCTCTTATAATAGAGCTTGCAGAGTTTGTATCACCTGAATTAAAAGATGCAAGGGTAAAACTTGTGCTTAACCTTGCTGAAAATATGCCTCCAATTGATATAGATCCTGCTCTTATAAAACAGGCACTTCTGAATCTTATTAAGAACGCTACTGCCGCAATGAGCAGCGGCGGCATGCTGACAATAAAGAGTGAGTTTACCGATACAGATGTGATTGTTTCTGTTGCGGATACCGGAACAGGAATTTCCAAAGAGAACTTTGTAAAAATTTTTGACCCATATTTTACCACGAAGGATAATGGGACAGGCCTTGGCCTTACAGTTGTTTTTAAGATAATCAAAGAACACAGCGGAGAGATCAACGTTGAATCAAGAGAGGGGGAGGGGAGTACTTTTATCATAACCCTGCCAATGCCTCATTCTGAGCGGCGCCTATTGAGTTATTCAGGGGGAGAGATAAATGAAGTATCGCCTATTATTAGCTGAAGACGAAAAAAATATTCGCGAAGGTCTTACTGCAGCCCTCCAAATGGACGGTCATGAAGTTGCCGCCGCTTCTGACGGGAAAGAGGCCCTTCAGCGTTTCCAAAAAGGTGATATTGACCTTGTAATCAGCGACCTCAGAATGCCGGGCCTGTCGGGCGAGGAACTGCTCGAAAAGATTCAAGCCGAGAGCCCCGGCACCCCTGTGATAGTCCTTACAGGACACGGGACTGTGGAAAATGCAGTCAACTGCATGAGAATGGGAGCCTGGGATTTTCTTACTAAACCTGTAAACCTCGAATACCTCTCACTACTTGTAAAACAGGCCCTTGATAATAGGGAGCTTCGTTTAAAGCATAGGAGGCTTGAAGAGGAGCTTAATCGGCATAAAAGCTTCCAGGCGATTATCGGTAAGAGCGCAGGCATGAATAGGATCTTTGACACTATTAACCGAGCAGCACCAACAAAGGCTTCCATTTTGATTACAGGAGAGTCCGGGGTTGGTAAGGAGCTTGTCGCAGATGCCATTCACAGTCTTTCTCCAAGAAAGGATAAGCCCTTAATCAAGGTGCATTGTGCCGCCCTTGCAGCAAGCCTTTTAGAGAGTGAGCTCTTCGGGCATGAGAAGGGTGCATTTACAGGAGCCGCTGCCAGGAAAAGGGGCCGCTTCGAGTTAGCACACGCAGGAACACTGTTTCTCGACGAGATAGGTGAAATCGATCAGAATATTCAAGTAAAGCTCCTTCGGGTTTTACAGGAAAGGAATTTTGAAAGAGTCGGAGGAGAAGAAACCGTCGAAGTTGATGTGCGGATTGTCGCAGCAACAAATAAAGACCTAAAGGCAGAAATCGAAAAGGGGAATTTCAGGGAGGACCTATACTTCCGCTTAAACGTTATTAACATACATGTGCCCCCCTTAAGGGAGCGAAAAGACGATCTGCCCCTCTTAATCACGGCCTTCCTTAAAGAATTTGCCGAAGAGAACGGCAAACAGATCGAAGGTTTAAATGAAAAGGCACGTTCCTGCCTTTACGCATACGATTGGCCCGGGAATATTAGGGAATTGCGTAATTGCATTGAAAGCTCAGTTGTCATGTCCAGAGGAAACCTGATCACAGTTGAGGATCTTCCGCCCGGTTTAAGAAAAATCTCCGATGAAGGATGGATACGCATACCCCTTGGAACAAGCATGGAAGAGGCTGAGAAGATTATAATTCGCGAGACTATTTCTGCTCAAAATGGCAATCAGAGTAAGGCTGCAGACATTCTGGGCATAGGCCGGAAGACCATCCACCGCAAGCTCACGGGCGAGGAGTGAAAGGTAATATTATTATCTGTAAATATTCAATAAGTATTCTAACCATTGCAAAGTCTAGAACATAGGAAATAACAAAGAATAGGATTATGGTAACAATTATTATCAGCATTTTATAGTTCATTTTCAGGTTCCTTCACCTCTTCAATCGCAGCTTTTATTAAAGGCCAGTCTTTGCGCTTTTTTAAGCATTTAAGAGCAGTTTCTTTTTGCCAACTGAATATACCACTCCCTGTGACCACATCATCAAGGCGAGCTCCGGCCTTTATTAGAGTAATGGCGACTTGGGGATTTTCATTGAATGAAGCTGCTGTTAATATGGGGGTTGTTCCGTTTTTTGTTTTATGATTAATATCTGCACCTTTTTTTATTAGAAAATCAATGTTCTCGGTGGTTTTATTCATACTTGCGGTAAGATGAAGGGGAGTCATTTCTATTTCAATTCTCGGAAAAAATTTTTGTTTCCATACAGCATCTATTTCTGCACCATTTTTTAGAAGAAAATCTATAATCTCGATATTATTTTCTATGCAAACTGCCATATGCAGAGGAGAAATACCGGTTTTCCCTGTTTCATTTACATCAAGACCAAGGCTGATGAGCCGGTTTAGAATGTTTAAGCTTCTACCTGCAACGGCAGAACCAATAAGAGTAATACCACTTTCGAGTATAGTATCAAATTTAGCACCCTTTTCCAAAAACAATTCAAATATCGACAGATTAGGATTTTGAGTGGAATATTCAAAAGGTGTCCTTTTCTTTTTGTCAACAGCATACATATCAAGGCCATTTTCGATAAGTATTGCAATAATTTCAGGGTTTGAGTTAATGCCGGCAGCAAGGTGTAATAAGGTCAGACCGTTTTCATCTTTAATATTTAAATTTGCACCTCGATTTATTAGCCTAAGTAAAATTGAAGCATTATTATTATGGGCCACAGCGCATTGAATTGCATTTCCATTGCCTCCCCAACTCCATTTGCTGTTTAAGTCGTAACCAAATTCCAATAATAGATCAATATGCTCAGGATTATCAGAGAAACTTGCAGCGGCAGAGAGAAAGGCAAATTCATTAGATTTTTCATGTTCATCAGTAAATTTTTGTAAAAGGCTTCTTATTCTGCTTACAGATTGGTTAAACCAAAAGCCTGCGTATATGATGTCTCTATAAGAAATTGAATGAGGGAAAAATATCGTATCTCGTAATGATCTTCCTGAAGGTAATATGTCTCCTTCAAACACTTCTTCAAAGAGAAAGGTTCTGTAGACAATATCTTTTATAGTATACCCTGTCTTGGAATCTTCGCTATAGTCTAATAAATTGCAACGCATAAGTTCAATCTCTGCTTCCGGTATTTCTTCTGAAATTTCAGGCAGCCGGAGCTCTACATCTTCTTTTTTAATAGTTAAGTCAGAATAATAGAGCCATTTGGCAACTCTCTGTCTTCGGTCTTCTTTATTATCCTCATTCTCTTCAAATTTACTCTCTGCAATTCTCCTAATTATTGCGAAAAAGACAGCTTTTGAAAAATCATTAAGTTCAGAAAAAATAATATGGAATATGCCGTTTATCTTCTCTTGGAGATATTGCATGGTGTTCATTGATGTTAAGCGTTGATTTATATCGAAAAGATTTTGACGCGAAATCTGAGGAACTATTCTTATGATAATTCCCGGGAATGGGCTAAAGTGTTTGTACAACTGCCAAATAAAAGTCTCGTATTCTTCAGAGTTAGTTTTCTCTATAAGATGCTGCTCATATCCTTGTTCTTTAGAAACACTGTCAATAAGTGCTTTAACTTCGTCATAAGAAAAATCTTTTTGTCTTATGCTTTTAATCCCCAGCTCCCTATAAGCATACCCTGCTTCTATTTCATCGAAGCTGCTTGTTATTATAACAGGTATCTTGTTTTTTAGGCTTTTTAATAATATTTTTACTGCATTTATAACTTCAACTACAAAATCCAGCTCAAGGTTGTCAATTATAAGGAGATATGGCGGTGAATTTTCTCTATTTAAAGCTGATGGAAAAGCTTGTTCTAAATTAAAGGATTTGGAAATCTCTGTGGTTAAATAAGTTATAAGCGGATTCTCTTTCTGTGAAATTTCTTGCAAAGGATTATTTTTGAAGCTGTCAGATAAGTATGATGTTTCGATGTATTTAATCTTATTATTATCAATTGTTACCCATATTGGTGCATAAATAATTTCAGCCTCTACAAGAAATTTTGCCAATTCGAATGCAAGAGCGCTTTTCCCGCTTTCTCTTTCGCCATAAATAAAGAAACCTTCCCAATTCTTCATTAAAGCATCGTTCTTCATTTCTTCAAAAATAGGAGTAGAAATATATTCCCATCTACGCTCCATTCCGGTATTCTTGAAAAAGGTGAGCTGTTCATCGTTAAAATTAGGTTCAAATATACAGGCTAAAATTCGTCCAAGTGAGTCTTGAGCTCTAAATGCTCTGACTTCGATATTTTCCTTATCATGGCGGCCTTGTTTTACAGGCAGAGTGTTGCCTTCATATATATATATGAAGAGGATTTTTTTCTCGAGATTATTTTTTGAATGTTTCTTTACAGAAATGAATTTTTCTTTTATTTCCCCTACAGCTTTCAGTTTTATCTTTCCATCAATTGGCTCAATATCTCCTGTTATAATTATATAATCCCATGTTTTGCGAAATTTTCTGTCAAGCACTTCTTCAAATGCCTTAATATATACACTTAAGAATAATGAAGGGGTATTATTATTTAAAATTATTTTTTCGTTTTTATTTTTATGGAATGGAGTAATACTTATTAATCTTCCGGCAGGTTCAGTGCCTGTTTCTTTTTCTATATATTGTCTTAAAGCTTCTAATTTTCTTAACGCATCTTTATCTCCTCCATAGATCGGAATCCAGGATAATCTCCTGGTACTTTCAAACAGTTCAACAGTGCAGAGCTCAAACGGTTTTTGAGCAAAACTACATGGTACTAATAATTGTGGTTCTGTCAAAATCTATCCTTTCTACTTTTGTTAATTTTACAGCAGAAAAATCGAAATCCGGAATATAATCTGATATGATGATTAATTCACGGGTTTTAGGATTATTTGTGTCGATCTCCTTAAGCATAATATCAGAATATTCTTTTCCATCGTTTGTTTTACACTGTACTGAAATATAGCAAGGAAGGGTTTCGGAATAAGTCATGAACTTAAAAACAAATCTAATTTCCCCGGGTGTGACTTGAATATACAATTCTCCTAAAATTATATTATTATCTTTTAAAGGCCAATTATAGACTTCTTTCATGGGCCCCTTGCTGCTCGCAGCCTGGAGCTGCTGATTGTCATTTAGCCATATAAGTTCCCTGCGAAGAGGTTTTATGATTCTAAGGTGACGAAGCCCGAGCTCCCTGCGTATAAAGCCACACCAGTTCCAGACCATTGTGAAGAAACTAGGATTATAAACAAAAGAGCTTAAAATTAGAACCTTATACTGCTCAAGGTCAGGGTTAACACTCTTTAAATGATCCTTGTTATTCTTTTCTGCCTTAATAAAAGACATAATATCGTTCGATTCAGAATCGCTAAATAAAAGCTGCGGAATTGTTATTAAAATTTGGGCATCGTCCTCGTTCTTTAAGTTAAAAATGCTTTCAATACCTTCAATTATTTCAAGATTATCCTCTATACATGCATACATTTCTTTAAATGTAATACGGTGTTTTAGTCGTATATCGTTAAGAAAATCTGCAAGAGCACTTCTATCTTCATTTTCAAGCTCTTTTAACTCCATATCACCTCCCCGGGAAACAAAACAGCCTTAATCTTATCGTATTTTTCTTTGTCAGGATGTATCTTTACCATTTTTTGGATTTTGTACATTACATCAAAGAATTTATCAGCCTGCAGCTTATTTTCTGCATTACTGAAAGCATAGTATGATCGATACAAATTTAATGCATCAATTTTCTTTCCTTTGATCTTGTTCTTAATTATTTTGTCTTTGCTTTTCCTTGCATTAAGAATCAAGAAATAATTATTAATATCACGAACTACTATATTAGGCTCTTCTTCTATTAAATAAGAGGTGAACCCGCTGTCGAATTGCTTCTGAAAGTAAGGGAGTAATATCTCAATTCTCTCTTTTTGCACATACATATGCTCTCCTGCCAATAAATCTTCTATTGGTTCAAGATGAGCCTTAGAAAAATTGTCAGGATGGGCTCCTTTGGTATTGTTCATTTCAAGTATATCTATTAATTCTGACTTCTGCGAATCACCGGTTAAATCATTTTTCACTTCTTCATTTAAGGAAATTTCCTGAAAAGATATCCGATACAGCTCATTTATAATATCAACCTTGTCTTCAAGCTCCTTCTTTATCTCAGGGTAAGATGTAATAAGTCTATAAAGTTCTTTCACCTTATTAACGGTTCTTTTATCAGAGGGTCTTTCTGTTATCTCATTTATAAAATTTTCCTTTTCATGTATCAAGCCCAGCTTCGACAAAACTTCCGGCATGGTTTTTCCTTTGTATTTTTCATTTTCACCGCAATAGTTTTTAATTGTTTGTATTTGCTCACGGTCATACTTGCCGGGTTTTCTCTGCTTGGACCAATAAAGCTCCTGTTTATAATTTTTCAGGAACTCCTCATAGGAAGACGGGATATACTGCATATTATCCTTATATCTTTCAAGTGCCCGAGAAATGCATTTAAGGATTATATCTATATCAATATAAAATTTGCCTGTTTCATTATTAAAAAATTGCTTATACTTTCCTTCACCAATTAATCTAATAGAATAGTGGATATGGGCATAACGCCAATAAGCTTCATAAATTGCTATTGGTTTATTTTCAAGTAACCCGGTAAAATCCCAGCGAAATTCTTTTATATCTTCTCTATATTCTGCATACGTGCCTGTTTTAAGAAGAGCTTCAAAGAAGCTTCCCGATACTTTAGTATCTTCAATAGGAACACCTGTATTGTTAATACCCTCAGCAATTTTTTGACTATAGACTGCACATTGATTAAAACCCTGAATAAAATTATGGTCATCCTTTTCTATGAAAAAACGAATTATTCCGCCCTTCTTTTTACTATTGTTTTCTTCCGGCTTCCAGCTATAATACTGCTTCCAATCCTCATTCGCAGGGGCGGATTTCCGCGGGAAAAGCGATAAGAAACCCTTTCCTTTTGAATCGCTGAGCATCTTCTCTAAATCCCATTCCCATATAATTTCTGCATTCTCTTCTCTCATTGTAAGATAAGGCTCAATTTCCTTGCTGTCAGGAAAAGAAAAGAATCTTATGTCCTTCTCATTTGAGCTAAGTGGCGCAAAAAAGACACCCCTAAAGTAAACGTTCAATAATTGTACAAGTCTCCTGCTGTTTTCCAACATTTTTCTCTCTCTTCCATTATTCTGTCAAAAATGTGCTGCTTTTTCTTGATTTTTCCGAAATTTTACCGGTTTTTCATTAATTCGTAAAGCATAGGATAAAAAATAACTGCTTATTTTGACAATAGATAAGTATGAGCAAACTTAAGGAAGCAGGGTCTAATAAGTATTTCAAGATAAAAATGGAGAATAAAGCAGATAAAAAGAACCAATCATTTTCAAAGGAGAAAAAGTATGGTTAAATCCTTCCTGAACCCTCTAATCCCGCAGCCTATTAAGGTGGAAACAGAGTTTGTAAAAGGGAACCTTGATGTCGAGGGAAATCTTGAGCATAACTATATCAGATTTCGATTCCGCTTTAATGATCCGTTAGAAACATCGCCCCTAATAATAATAATTCTGGCCCAAGGTAAAGAGTATAAACATAACTGTCTTCATTGTAATTATGAAAAAAATGAAGTAGAAACAGAGGTTTTCCGGCCCGATTTTAGTATTTTTAGTCAATTTTCAATAGAAAATATCGAACCGATGGCAAAACCGAGCAGTTTTTTGACATCAGATAAGTAAGGGCATAAGGAGGATGATTATGAAACGTATAATTATATTTTCAGTGGCTATTCTGGTGTACTTTCTTGCTCCGCAAGGCCTTTTTGCAGGCGGCAAACTAAGGCTTACCGTTACGAATAATACCGGGGCAGTCATCGAAAGAATTGAGTTGAAAGAGAGGGACAACCCTTCGGTAATGGAAAGTATTGATCTCCGGATTGAGAAAGGAGAATCTGCCGCAATACAAATAAGTAAGAATACGGTCTATGACATAGTGCTTGTGGATACCGAAGGGCATAAATACCGTAGAGCAGGAAATAAATGGAAGAAAGATGGAGTCTTGGTATTCAGAACCAGGGACTTTGTCCATGAGTCTTTTATTAGGACACTGGAAAGAGCATTTCCGTTCAATCTGCCAAGTTTTAGTTGGGGAGGTTAAGGAGGATGAGCATGGAAGATAACAATTTAACTGAAAAAAAGAGAACTTTTAATTTAAGAAAAGCTGCCTATAGGGCAAGTAATATTGCTCTTGCAGGCGTTGCTATTCCTACGGTTTCCACACTGTTTGCACTTGGCGCTCCTCTCATGATCCCCGCAAGTGTGATTGCATTGGCTTGGTTAGGAAATAGAGCCGCCTGGGTTCTAACAACCAAGAAGGAAGATGCGATTAAAGAAATCGAAGAAAAAGAAAAGAATGCAGAAGAAAGGTCTCAAGTTTCAGGAAAGTTAAAAGAGTACTATGGAGATAAGCTCGGGGTTGCGACAGTTCAGTTAGGAAAGGCTGTGGGCAGTTTTGTAAAGGGAGCATATCGAGAAATTGGAGGCAGGGAAGGAGCCGAAAGAGCAATCGACACCTTGGCTGACGGAACTGAGGAGCTGTTGAAAATTGGCTCTTACGGTGCAATTAAAACCGCCAAAGCCATTGGTAACGCGGTGGAGCATGCTCTTGAACAGATACAGAAAGAAAGTAATAAGAAAAAAAAGGAAAAGATGCTTGATGATTTGGTAGAATATGTAAATTTTGTAGTAATGGATGATTAATATATAGGAGGTAAAGATGTTTGGACTAAATTTAAAGCAAGAGCTGATCCTTGTTTTTATCCTTGGCTTACTCAGCTACCTGATGTTTAACCTCTAAAGCCCCTTAAATTGAGCTTGCCGGGTTGCGATTGACCCAATTTAAATTCCCGGTTAAAATGAATTTATCTATAGTAAATGCATATCTAAAGGAGGCGAATCTAGATGACTGCCGAAGTTGCAATAATGAATATCCATGGCGTTGCAATGGCCGCCGATAGTGCTGCAACACTTAGCTCAGGAAAGACCTACAACACCGCCGATAAACTGTTCGCCCTTTCAAAGCACTTTCCCGTTGGTATTATGATGTACCATAACAGTCAATATATGGGTATTGGATGGGAAACCATCATAAAGTACTATAGAAATGAGCTAAGAGACAAGTCTTTTGATACTCTTTCCGATTATGCCAATGATTTTATTAACTTTCTTTCCAAATTTTCATATGTCAGTAAAAGTCAGATGAGTGACTATTTGGAAGCTGTATGCGATGAAGTTTCTCAAAACGTCCTGGACTCATTCTTGGATGATCTTGAGAAATTTCATGGAGATAAAGGTAAAATTACCAGGCAAATTATCGATGGAGTTTTTTCAAATACCATTAAAGATATATTAAGTAAAATGAACGATCAACCTGATCAAGAACATTTAAAGATTGATGAAGATTATATTGATTCAAATGAACGAAATATTATTGATAATATTATGCGAATATTTGAAGATTACCCTCTGTCAAGAATAAATATACAGGAAATCATAAAAATAATAAAATTAAATTTTAGAAAATGCTTCCTTATGGAAAACTTTACAGGAATTGTTATCTGCGGTTACGGTGAAAGCGATTTATTTCCAACCACACATTCTTTTAGAGTAAGCGGTAAATTGGGAAATGGTTTAATATATTTTGATGAAGAAATAAAGCATATAGACCCTGACGAAACAAGATCAACCATTCTTACTTTCGCGCAGTCAGAGGTGGTTCATACATTTATTAAAGGCATAGATCCCAATTTTGCAGAAGACATTGATGAAAAAATAAGTTTTACTTTATCAACTATTTCAGAGCATATATCTGCAGAATATAAGTCAAAGATACCCGATATAATTGAGTTATTTCAGGAATACATTGCTGAGAATATACGCCTGCGTTATATCAGACCTGTCTTAGATATTGTTGATAATCTTGATAAAGAAGACCTTACATCCATGGCGGAGGCTATGATTAATATTACTGCCCTAAAACGTCATGTTTCTACAGATTCTGAAACAGTGGGCGGACCAATTGATGTTGCTTATATTTCCAAAGGCGACGGTTTTGTGTGGATTAAAAAGAAGACTAATTATGACCCTTCAATTAATTTAGACTTACTCCAAAACTATTTTAACGGGAGACAAAGATGAAAGATTCATATGATAGTATCGATGATTTTATTGCAGATCTAATGCCCATTGAATTCCGTAAAATACTGCGCAGGAGATTAAAGCCTGAAAAACGCGGAAGTGACAGTGTTGCCTATAAATTTGAAGAAAAATTGATAGAAATAATGTCAGATTCGAAAAACCCTGAACCCAAGGATGAGCCAAATAAGCCAAATCAAAAATAAACCGGGTACATTGGATACGGTCCATCATAATCATCGGGGTTATCTGTCAGTACAATAGTCTTCTCGGCGAATAGGGGCGGATCGGGCCAGGGGGTGAATGAGTCTGTCATGACAATTATTAAGTCTGATTCAAGCCTTTCATCATCAATATAAGTTAAACCTGAACCCATTTCAGTTCCGCCCCCGTCCTTAGAATCTATCTCCGCTCTTTTGAAGTCAAAGTCATAAATAATATTCTCAACATCAACATTCACTTCCAGGATTGTTACCTTAATATCTATGTCCATAATATCCATCATGCTCTTCATAATTCCATACATTTTATTTACATTGTCGCCCATTGATCCTGATATATCCATAATTATTATTAAAGAGATTTTTCTATTAAAATCTACAAATTGGGGAAAAATAATATCAGGATTATGTGAGTAACGGCGATTTATCCTGGCGTAGGTTCTATACCTGAAGCCTCGGGTAATATCTGTAACTTTGGTTGTAATTATATTTTGAAAAACCTGCTCCCAGCGGTATTTTCTTTTTTCAATTTTTCTAAGGATATCACTGCTCTCTGCCTTTGCGGCTTCCATTTCCATCTCAGTAATTAGATCAACATAAATTTCTTTATAAATATCCTTAAACTCTTCGTAGTCTTCTTCATTTATTTCAAGGTCACAGTGTAAATTAGACGAATCAAGCATATCACCCAACGAAGGGGGCATTTCCCTGTTTATCATGTATAGATACTCTTCATAGCTTTTTCTGGGAGGAAGACCAAAATTCTTCGCTAAAAATGCGGTTTTTCCTATATCATCGTCTTTAATAAATTCATTTACTTCTAGATCCATTGCAATATTATGAATATTAAATGGCAGAATATCGCGTAATGGATTATTCATATATCGCTCGTGATGATTATATACATAGTGCATTATTTCATGAAGCACATCTGCAGTTAATTCATTATCGTGTAGCGATTCTACATATTCCTCGTTTGCAGTTATTACGAGATTTACTCCAATAGCCAGGGTGGATGTTTTTTCGTTTTCTATTCTAAAGCGAACTCTGTTTGCAGCAGGAGAATAGTATGGTAATTGGGCTTTTAAACTTTTTGCGGCATTATTTAATCTATTTAATACCATATTTATCCGGCTCATAATTTTATTACAAATTTATTAAGTCAAAACAGGTTATACGTTTAGAGAATTCCTTCACATCGCCGGGTAAAATACATTGCTTATGAAGAAGGAGCTTTATATTTTTATATATATACTTCATAATAAGGTTATCATAAGAGCCATAATTACCAAATTCATTGTCTTTGTTATGAAGAACATTAATAGTACGAATCCACAGGTTCATATACTTATGGGGGTCATGTTCCAGATAGTAAACAAGAGAAGACATCAAGTGGGAAACCTGATCGTGACGGTCGGGGTTTGGGAGGAAAAATTCTTCTTCGCGTCCTACATACGAAGGTAAATCAACGTCAAGGAGGTCTTTCTTTAAATTTCCTTCAATATGTTTCATAAAGAAGGTACCTGCATCCTCTCCTATGCATC
>Ga0099364_10005294_pt1 | contig 19216 bp, 12 predicted proteins | sample TergutTh196P3_FD_73070 | JGI IMG/M metagenome (GOLD analysis project Ga0099364, IMG submission 73070) | Microcerotermes parvus P3 segment gut microbial communities from Pointe-Noire, Republic of the Congo - Th196 P3 | ecosystem: Host-associated > Arthropoda: Insects > Digestive system > Gut ...
AATTTGCAATTCATTGTTCTCTTGAAGACTCGTGACGAAGTGATGCTCTTTCGGATGGGCAGACATCCAGAGTTTAGAAACAAGAAACCTTCCAGTGCCAATTATTTGTACTTCAAGGCGTTGGAAGCGAGTCTTACGAAACAGATGAACGAGAATCGGAACGCCGCAAAAAGTGATGCCGCCAGTGTACAAAAACTGCCAATTGACAGAACAGAACGTCCGGTCAATCGGCAGTTATAGTCATCCAAATTTCCCGAATACGTTCAAGCCTGCGTTCAACGGTTCGGAGAACACAACCTATCTTTAGGGCTATTTCTTCGTTGGTGTATCCCTCTAATTTTAGGCGAGCAACCACACGTAAATTCTCCGGCAATAGGTTGATCAAGCACTCGCAATTTTCGACAACGCTAACGGCAAATTCCGGTGTCGGTTCTTTTCCGATAACGTCAGCAATCCCCCACTGTTCATTCTCGTGGTTCTCGTGTTGTCCAAATGCCGATTCTCCTCTAACTAACCCACTGCCTCGCTTTTTGGCGAAATACATATCTCGCCTTTTCGCTACTTTTCGAGCGGTTATTGTTACAAGAAGTTTCCAAATATCGTCTCGGCTGTGAACATGGTCGAACTTGTGATTTATAATGCCCTGGCAAAAACTACGCATCGCGCTGAGCGCAACGTCTTCTTCGTCGGAGTCTCATCTGGAGATTCCTTTTCTTTCTAATTTTAACCGAGCGAGACATGCCAGTTTACAGAAGTAGTCGTCCCATATTTTCTGGGCGACATTGGTTTGCTCATTGGCAAGTTCAAGCATCCATTGTGTAATGTCTTCGGACACGCGTCTTTTATCATCCTACCGAAGGAGATACCACCGTATCCCATACTACACCATTAAGAGATAACTTGCAAGCGACCTCGAGACAAAAAACATCCCGCCCTACCGCAATTTTGTTGTGGCAAGGCGGGTGTTCGCGTACCATCGGATCGCTGTTTTCTCCGCGCGTATATTATTTTACAATACCGCTTCTCTCGAGACCGACACCGAATCCAACGGCGGCACCTGCTTCAGGCAAACCGACAAAAAAGCCCGCTCCCGCTCCCTTTACAGTCTCTCTTCCAACCACTTCGGCTTGCTTGGCAGCTGTTTTGACTGCATTTTCGGTCTGCTTGACAGCCGTTTTGACTGCTTTCTCGGTCTGCTTGACAGCCGTTTTGACTGCTTTCTCGGTCTGCTTGACAGGCGTTTTGACTGCTTTCTCGACCCTCTTGACAGGATCTTTTACAGAATCTTTTGCCTTCTGTAGAAAACTTTTTGCTTCTACGGGTTGGGCTGCCATCAAAACGGTGACAGCAATGACTAGAGCAGCGAAAAATGCTCGTTTCATAATGTTTCTCCTTATTATTCAGGGGGTAAAGTGTAAAGAGCCAAAGATGCCTGAATTCCATCTTGCCCTCTGTATCTATAACGTGAGAGTTTGCCATTTTGTGCGTATTCTCAAACTTTTCCTGAAAACGCTTGATTTTTTTTGGAAAAGGGGTATAATTCCGGTGTTTATAGCGTATCCTCTTTTCATTTTTTTACAAAATGGAACGCACACAGTGCCAGTTCAAACCACAGTCCCCCAACTTTGTTTCTGTTCCAAGCGGAGAGTGGCCAGCCGACCCGAAAGCCCTACCCGCTGGGTTGCCATCGATGTCAGAATACGAGATCCGTAGTAGGATTGCCGCCAGAGAGGCGGCTTGTGCTGTCTGTGATGGTCAAAGCGAAGAATTTAATCCTGCTCTCTGTAAGCCAGAATGTCGTTGTTTTCCGGAGTGTCAATGCGGACAGGAAAAGTGCCGATGTAAATCGGAATGTCAATGCGGACAGGCGGAATGCAGAAAAAATCAGTGGGACTGCGTAGTGCACTTACGTGGTCTAGAGAAATTTCCCGAAGAATCGAAGACTTTGTTTGTACACTGGCTCGACGCTAAGTCTGTAACTCATGTCCTTTATCCCTGTGTGGGCATTGGAGCGAAAGAAACACATGATGAGACAAGTGATGCGAAAAATGCGAGTGATGCGACACAAAACGCTAAGATGAGGCTGATGCAAAAAGTTGAGACGATAATAGCCATTCAAAACCGAAACAAAGACAGGACTAGAGATGGAGACGTGGGCGTTCGCCGTTATGTTCGTGCTACGTATAAGAACGCCCTCCTGGATTTGTATCGACAGGAGAAAAAACAGGAAGAAATCAAGCAAGCGATCGGAAAAAAAGACGGGGGGGCACCGAAGTTTGGCACACACGGGGATGTGAACTCCCAAGATGGTCTTGGTCCGGGCTATTCTCCAACATTTGAGAAAGATTTGGAAAATCGGGAATTTGTACAATCTCTCATGTCTGTACTGACCCCTAAAGATCGCTACATACTCAAGTTACGGTACTGGGATGGGTTAACACTGCAAGAAATTGGGGCAATAGTGGGATTGGACCACGCCAACGTGGGACGCCGGATAATGAGGTCACAAACAAAAATGAGAGTAATTGTTTTGTACGTCTATGGGAAATTTTTGTACGTCTATGGGAAATTATCGATCATTCAAATTAGCGAAAAACTGGGTATCCCCATTAAAGATGTCCAGGAAGACCTCGTGGGCTACTATCACTTTTCCAAGAAATGGTCTGATATTCAGATTAGCAAAGAACTGGATATGCCCCTAGGCAAAGTCAGTGAATTGGTAGAGCAAGCAGAGAGAAAAATGCAGACCGACGTGTGATGTAAAAACACCGGTCCATGCGATATTTCCCGACGTTTTTTCCCTTACACTTGGAGTTATTTCATGAGATTTAACATCGTCATCGTATTGATATTCCTGTTGGCAGTGATCTGCCCGTGTTTGGTTTTTGCGCAAATTCCAACTATCCACTTAGTTACCTTGAACGATCAGAGCGACCCGGAATTAGCGGATTATACCAATGCCAGTGTGGCAAAACTCACCGGATTGTTTCTTAAGAACATTCCCAGCAAACAACAACAACTTACCCTGACCCATATTGTCGTGCGACCGATAAATGGTGTCGTGGCGAACCGCGGCAACCCTAAAATATGTGAAGAGCTGCAACCTCTGACGGAACGTTGTTCTGAAAGTTGTCCGCATCAAATCCGCTATGTCGGCGATTTTGTCCGCCACGACGTTTCACACCATATTCCCGTTGATAAACATAGCCATCGAGTAGAACCCTGTCGAGAAGCGGATGCTGATGCACTTGTGCGACACATTAGAAATGTCGTACGAAGCATACCAATTCAACCACATGATACCGTTGTTTTTTACTATAATGGTCATGCGAAATACGACGTTGGGAATCAGAAACTTGTTTATGAGTTTTCCAATGGGGTTTGCACAATGGATGACGTTCATGATGCCTTCAAGACAAAGAGACCGGACTTAATCGTTTTTTTAAATGATTGTTGTCGAATAAGCGATAAGGACAGAGGAATACGTATGGCAAAAGTTATCCCGCCAGCATTTGCGCCTGTTGCATTTGCGATGCGTTATTCCCGTGCCATGCCTGCCGCTATGCCCGTTGCAGAAATCGAACCTTGTCCCCGTCCGCAAAAAATATCAGCATCGTTTGATGATTTGTTCGTTAAGCCTTCTGGCTCTGTTTTTTTCTATGCTTCTAAAGATAATGCAGAGGCTCTTGCATACGCTTTTTTTCACAACACTGATGAGGTCAGAGCAGGTTCTCTGTTTGTTTATAACGGAATAACTTACTCTGGCGAAGAAATTAAGTCATTGCAGGCCGTTAAAGATGCGGGGAGTGTCTTTACTGAAGCAATTTACCGTTCTCTTACAGAACCGAATAGCATCAGAAGCTGGGAAGCCTTTAACCAACGAGTGTCAGAAAACGCACATAAGGTTTTTCAAGAAATTCCCCTCGACAAACGCAATGGTCTGAACAATCACACGCCGCACCTTGACAGTAGTCAATTGCGCAAGCCTCGTTAGGGATCGGAAATCTTGGAAAGGTAGTCCATTTTTTTGACGAGGATTTTCTCGAACTCTTCAGTGAATTTCTTTAGCCTTCTGTTTAGATATTCCAGGAGTTCGTCATTGTCTGGAGCAATCTGAATGGCGATCTCAAAAAAACTGATTGCAAGGTCGTAGGACGTAAGAATTCTGTAGTCGTCTTCCCTCAAATCAGCGGATTCCGCAGCCCCAATGCAGGCAAGAAGAATCATGACGAATATTTCGGGGTCGTTTGCGATATTATCCCCATCGGCATACTTCATCGTTCTCTTCAAAATGTCGAAAAAATTATCGCGGGCTGTTGCCCTACTGTTCTCTTTCAACGGTCTGTCCTGCACATAGTCGAGCATCATTGCTATGGCATAGTCTAGCCGTGCTTTTAAGAACGGTTTGTAAAAGCGATTGTAATTGTCGTCGTGAAAATAGATTCCCCCATTTACTTCTTCTCTAAATACTTCATATAAGAACGTATCCTTCGCTTTCCGTGCATCTATTTCTTCGGCACTGAACCTTTTTTGTCCCACGATTATCTCTACAGAGTCTTCTAGCAAGTCGTTCACTTTTTTATGCCATTCTGGTGATTTTGGGATGTCTCCACTTAACTCTCCCAACTCACCTAAAATTCCGGCACTTATCTGTCCCGGATGCACCCGTTCCGGACGTGCCACATTAGCGGAATGTCCCGCGCTCAAGAGGACTGTACGAGTTTCTGCTTGTCCTAAAAGGGCATGTTCTGATTTTCGTTCTCTTTCTCCAGGGGACATCGGTTCCTCTGAATCTGTTTCCGTGCCAGGACGCAGTATCGCAATTTCCTTTCCGTTCCAGTTAGGACTGAAAAGAATCCCGAGCAAAAGCGCAACAACAAATGTTGCCGCTATCGTCGCAATTCCTTGTAATCGGGATATTTTGACAGTGGTATTCACTGTCGATGCGAAGAAACTAGCACTGTCTTTCGGAGCGGCTGTTACTTCATTGCCCAAATCAGCATCGTGGATGGCATGAGCGACTGCCTCAAATAATTCAAGAGCGGCGGCAGCTTCACGCACCGCTTCCCTATAAATTTCCCGCAAAGGCTCCTCTTCCACGAGACGCATGTGCATGACATCCGCCTCTTGATCCGACAAATTATCCATTGCGAACTGAAAAAAAGCTTCCTTGAGCTCTTCACGCGATGAAATCTGGGAATAATATTCGACACCTGATTTTTTGGTACTGCTCATCTCATTGTTGAAAAAGTAAATGTGTTGCAGGTAAATTTCTCGCCGCTCCGCCTCCGCAAGCAGCGCATTCATTGGAAAATGCCCCCACGACACCAGCATAACCTATTTTTTTTCTGATGCAATGGGGAAAGAGTGCATGGGGACAAAAAATGACGTTTTCTTCACGTAACTCTTTAACGTGCAATCCATCTGTTTTGTGCGCAAAATTCAAAATTTTTCTGAAATTTTATTTTTCTCCGAAGAACGCACAATTTCCATTTCTAACGACTTTAGAATATTGTAACCGGTCGTTTTTATCAGACACAAATGAACAAGGCTCTATTCCGCTTCCGGGTTGGTGGATTGTTATTCCACAATCTGGGTATCCAGTTGTCTCCAGTTAAAATGGGGAATTTTCATCGATTTTTCCGCCGATCATTTGGGCGTATGTTACCGGATCGACCTGAACGGCTTGCTGGAGCAAACGATAAAATAGTGTTTACCACGAGATTTTGAATTGCGGCGGTTGAAGCGAAACGTAAATTCATCAAGGTAATAATCCAAGTGAGCATGTCCAAACTGTTTTTCCAAGTCCATGACGTTACGCGGATATTCCTCCATACCCGCCTATTTTAAGCATAAAAACTACTGGAGACAACTGGATACCCAGATATTTTTTTAACCGCAAAGTTCGCAAAGAAGTGCAAAGGGCGCAAAAAAGAGCCGGAAGGCAAAGCCCTCCGGCTCCCAAGGAACAATCACGAAACACCTGACGATTAGTTCAATCGAAAAGGTCTCCCGGATTGAGTATCGCACCGCTGCCCGGTTGGGCAAGTTGGATGAAAATTGTTTTGTCCATATCATCCCGCAACTGCCGGACACTGCCATCAACAAATGCCGCAACCACCAAGCCGGGATGTCCCGATGAGGGACGGGCTTTTCGCCTTAGCCCAGTTCCGGTTGTTACCCAGCCGGTTTGATTTATACTGGTGCTAAATTGGATATTTCTGCCTTCGTTAATAAACAACGGTGAATCCACATTGTTTGGCACTCCTCCAAGCAGAGCCGGCTCATAGGATAATTCGCCGGGATAACAAAAAGCAACCAAACGCTCTATATCATCAAGGCACAGTTCACCCACATACGGTATAACAGGATCACCTGCAGGAGAAGACCCCGGACACATTGCTTGCGGAATGTCATATCGGTTGCCTCTGTACCAAATCCAGTTTCCTGCATCTTCATTTTCGGAAAGCAGGATGGTCATACTTGTACCATCCATGTTGGTGATATTGTCCATCGTTATCCTTGTCGTACATCGTAGCGTACCGGCATTACCTATGAGATCCGACCACTCACCCAACCAAGCAAAATGGTCGAAAAAGATGGTGTACATGTTGGCGTTCCTTTGGGGACGTGTATTCACAGAAAACTCCTCAACATATCCATGAGTCACATTGTTCAATGGTCCCGCATTGACCACATAATTGATACGGTTTTCGCCGGAAGAAATCCCGCTGCTTCTGCACTGCATCACGGGAAGCACCAGTTCGTACACGGTGGTATCCACAATGTCGCCGTCGCTAATGAATCTCCAAGCGGTATTCTGTTCCATAAACGGCAGGAGGAAACTCACCCATGTCAATTCAGTCAGGTCTGCATTGGACAAACCGGGTTGATTTCCGTGCCATTGAGGATAACTGGACGGTTTCAATGGTGCCCGCAGAGGCGGAAAACCCTTTTTTGCCAGTTCATAATTCTGCAATGCAAAAGCAATTTGCCGTTGATTATTGGTACACTGCGCCCGCCGTGCGGCTTCCCGTGCTGCTTGGATGGCAGGCATCAGCATTGCTGCCAAGATAGCAATGATCGAAATGACTACGAGAAGTTCCACCAGAGTGAAACCGAGCCGGTTTGGTGTTGACGTGTTCATAGACAATCTCCTTTCAAGGGGTTAAGGTTTGCCAAGCCCGGCAACAAGATCGCTCAAGATGGGAGCGACCGCTCAACAGATAGGTTCTCTTCCCGTGTTCCAATACGGTGCGACAGGGGTTCAACGCCTAACGCTGAAGACTTCCCACGGACAAGATACGGCACTCCCCCTACGGGAGCATCGCTACACTCTTGTCGCTTGGTAAATCTTCACACGGCAAGCCGCTTGGAACGTGAAAACAACCAATCCGCCTCTCGGCGGCTGTTGAATGCTGACGAACTCTAAATTCGGTTCAGCCCGGCACACGCCGGACTGATATTTTCTAACTACGTTTGTATTATACCATGCCTTGTACAGGATTGCAAGAGGTTTTTTGAAAAAAATGGGAAAAATAAAAAAACGCCATGAGACGGCATAAGATGGTACTTTGCGTCCTTTGCGGGAGCTTTGCGTACCTTGCGGTTAAATTCTCTTTTTTTAACCGCAAAGGACGCAAAGAAAATGCAAAGTGCGCAAGGCATGATGTCATGCCATTTACGCTACAAAGCAAAAAACACTACCGCCCTTCCAAAAGCAGCCGGTTCATCGCTTCCAATTCCCTCTGCAAACCGAATTGCACCAACAGCGAAACAATCATCTGGCGGCGTTCCGGTTCCCGCGTCGGATTTTGGGCGAGTTCCAGGGCTAATGCCTTTGCCTCCTCTTCTCGGTTAAGCATGAGATAAAGCCGGGCTAACAGAATTCGGGAATCGGTTTTGTTCCGCAATCCGCGAAACCGACCCTCTAACATCGGCACTACCGCATCCTGACGGTTTTGTGCTTGCAATGCTTTGAATGTTGCCTGAAGAAGCAAAAGATCCGAAGTCAACCGCCGGGTGTTTTGCAGAAATGCCGGATTCATTAAAATCCGCTGGGCAATCCTCGCCGCATTTTCTTTTTGCGGTTCCCCTGCCGCCACCATTTCATTGAATAACTCCGCCATCGCCCGGCGATCCGATACCGTCATCACCAGATGATCCCAAATCCGTTGCACATCCTCCTGCCGCTGAAAGTGCCGAAGTATCGGAATTAAGTGGAGCAAATCCCTTTCGCCGAGGCGGAAGTTCAAAAGCCGATCCGCTGCTTCATTGCCGCGCGTTGCCAGTGTTGAGTCGGCTCCGGCATATTTCACTGCCAGCCGGGCGATGATCCATTCCCTGGTCAGTAAGTCGGTCGGAGTGGTTAACTCCATTGCATCCAGTGTTGCAGCAGTCTTTTCGTATTGCTGTAATCGTGTGTAGAGTAAAGCAAGAGCGATTTGCTCTGCTACCGTCTGCCGTCTGCCGTCTGCCGTCCCTAACTCTAATGTATGAACAAGTTGCCGAAGTTCCTCTTCGGGATTTCTCTCCGGCACATTCATGGGGGTTACTTCGACGCGCACGCGGTTGGGCGGCGGTGTACTGACCGGCGGTTCCATCGCACGGCGGTAGGCGCGGTGGAAAGAATGAACCTGAGTCAGTAATTCCTCAAAGGGGGAAAGACGCGGCGTGTCCTCTTCACTCGGCAACGCATCGTCCGGCAACAGTGAATAGATGATTGTCCGGTCAATCGGTCGGTCGCCTTGCAATTCCGTGCGGAATCGTGCAAGTGTAACAATGCGCGGTGCCGCTTGCGGCGGCGGCGGTGGTAAAAAGTCCTCCGCATCCAAGTTCAATTCATCAAGAAGACCTTGGACATAATCGGCAAGTTCTTCGTTGGTGTGCTGCGACTTCAAGTATTCCGTAGTGCGAATATAAAGGAGCGCACGCTGCCAATCGGCTGCCTCTTCCTCCGCAACGTTTCGGACAATTTGCCAAACTGTTTGCTGACAGACTTGCGGGTCAATGAGCGATTTGAGTAGTCCTCCCGGTAGAATTTGAAACCTATCATCGAAAGTCCGCATGTCCAGCAACAATATCTCCAAACGGAGGCGATCTATTAACATTTCATATTTTTCGGCATCGACGGGCAATGCAGAGCGGAGTTCCTCGACCGCAACCGCAAATTGCTGACCATCAGACTGCCCGCCTGCTGACCGGACTTTGTTAATGGCTTCACGGAGTAAGAGTCCCAGCGAGAGGACTCTGGCTTCGTGGAAAGATTTGACTCCGTAAAACTCGTCGGGCAGTTTTTCTTCCAGTGCACTCACGCCTGTATGGTGTCTTTCGGGATAAAACAGAACCGGCAAAAAGTTGTTCTGAAACGTTAACGAAGTATTCAGTGTTGCCGGTGCAACGGCGGTGAACAAAAAGGAATCATGGTTTTGACGAGTTGCCGAAACAGGTGCGGGTTCGTGAAACCGCTTCGCCCGGAATGTGTGGACTAACTCACCGAGGGGCTTGTTTTGATAAGCCTCGATCAAAATCCGCCGGAAAGGAATCGCCCAATAATCCGGCTCATGCATTTCCAAAAAGTCCAAGACCTGCAAAACAATGTCGTATTGTTCCCGGCGGATCATAATGTCGATCAAATCGAGTCTTTCCTGCCAATCTCCCTGCCGGAGAATTTGGTCAAAAAACAGTGAACGTACTTTTGCCGTGTCGCCGAGTTTATCGTAAAGATAAAAAAGGTGATTGCGTTCCTTCAAGTCCGGCGTTTTTTCACAGAGCATTTCCTGATACCGGACGGCGGCGGCAAAATCATTTTGCCGTTCTGTAACGGCAACGAGTTCACGGAGAACCCAAAGTGATGCCCAGCCCGACTCAGTTTTGCTCTCTTCCGGTAAGTCCAGCAAAATTTCCAAATAGTGCTGTGCCTCTTCATCATCCCCCTGAATGGTGTACACCCGCACAAGGGCTTGCATTGCCGACCGGCGGTGTTCGTAATTCCGGCTTAACTGTTGCAAGTATGCCGCCAAATCGTCCTCTCTGCCGAGTGTGCGGTACTCATCCATCAGCATTTCGATGACCGATAACTTGGCGGAGGTCTGGTCATGCCGTTCGTAAAGCCGCCAGAGTAACTCGATGGCTTCGTCGTGTCTGTCGGAATCGGAAAACGTTTGTGCAAGAATCCGCAAGACATCGGTATTGCCCGGCTCAAGGATTAACGCTTGCTGCAACAGTTTGACCGCTTCGGCTTGCCGCTGCGCCCCTAAAAAAAGATCGGCAACGAAGCGCAGCCGCTCCGCATTTTGTGCGCCGTGTCCCAAGAGATTTTGACTCACTTCGAGTGCCTGCGGCAGTTCTCCCCGCCGAAGATGCAGGGAAATAATCTGTTGCCAATACTCGCCGCTTCGGGCTGGATCGTCCCGTACCAGTTGTTGATAGAGTTCAAACGCCTTGTTGGTATCGCCGGTTTGTGCGTAGAGTTCCGCCGCAAAGCGTACAAGAGCGGGATGGCGTACACCCTCTGTTTCTTGGACGTGTTGCTCTTGCCCCACCGGCGGGCGAATGTCCTCCGTTCCTGTGCTTATATCTCCGGCTCTCTCCACCGCCGCAATCGCCGCCGGAAAATTCCCCTCCGCATGATAGAGCACCGCCAGATACCAATAAGACCGGGCAAAAGGAGTTTCCAATTCCGTACGCACAAAGTTTATCGCCTCGCCGGTCTTTTGCTGCGACTTCAAGAGTTGAATTTTCTGTTGCAAAAACAGAACAAATTGTTCATCGCTTTGAATCTGAGGGGCGACTATCAGAAAAGTTGAATGGGCTGCGTGCCGGCTCTCCAGCGTGTCCAGATGCAAGAGTGCTTCAATATACCGGAGCCATAAAATCCAATTCTGCGGTTCTGCTTCCGCCGCTCCCCGTAGAAATTGACTCGCTTCGTTATAGTATCCTAATGCAAGGAATAACTGTCCGGTGTGCCGCGCATCGCGGGGCGATGCGGCGAACAGGGTTTCCAACACTTTTTCCGTCTGCCGCTGTTGATGATAAAAATTCGCCAAATGTTCCCGATAAGAAAATTCATTCGGACGCAACGCCATCGCCGCCTTATAGTACCGCTCTGCCTCACTGGGGAATCGGTTGCGTGCAAAGAGGTCGGCAAGTTGCACGAGAGCAACCGGATCATTCGGCGATCTTTCTGCAATGCGGGTCCAAATCGCAGCGGCTTCGGCGCGGCGTGCGGATTCCTCCATTTCTGGATTTTGCAAAGCCAGCGTTCCCCAGCGGATGAGAGTATCGGTCTGATTCGGCACAACTTGGTTGATGGCTTGCAACTGTTCAATCGCCCCGGCAATGTCGGCACGTTCCAACAACAGATCGGTGAGCATCCACCGCAGCGACACATTGGAGGGCGAAACTTGGATAGTATCGAGCAATAGTTTTTCCGCTTCCTCACTTCGGTTTGCGTACTGCAGCGTTCGGACAAGCCTCCGCAACGAGCCTGTATCGCCGGGTTGCCGTTCGATCCGTTGTTGGTAAAACTCAATCTGCTGGCTGGTATTGCGGTTGCGTCCGAAGATACGGTCAATCCTATCCCGGATCGTCTCGGCAAGATAATTTTCGGTATCCAAACTGCCCAGCAACGAATTGAGGTCATCCAGTGCCGCTGTGTCGTCCCCCTGCCGGAGCATAATGTCGACGGCGGCAAGCGAAAGTTGCACCCGCTCGAAAGGGTCATCTGAAATCGTGATGAGCCGACGGTACTGTGTGAGTGCTTCATCGAGGCGGCCGTCGAACTCCATCGACTCCGCAACTTGAATGAGAACGTCGGGATCATTCGGAAAAAGTGCCGCCAGTTGATTCCATACTTCCAGCGACTTCTGCGGATTTCCAAAACGGGTGTATGCCAATGCCAGTGTTTGTAAAACAGTACGTCTGTCAACCCGGTTGGTGCTGTTTTTAAGGCGTTCGTTTGCTTGTTCGAGTGCCGCAATTGCTTCGTGAAAACGGCGTTGGTTCAAAAGCACTTCACCGAGATAAAGCATCGGCAGGAAGTTATCCGGTTCAAGTTCGGCGGCTTTATTGTAGGATTCGATTGCCTGTTCAATGTGATTCCGGCGTTCGGCAACAAGTCCGAATAGTGTTCGCACATTGAAATCGTCGGGATTTTCCTGCGTTGCGGTCAGGCACTCTTGATAGAGGACAGCACTTTGTCCGGTATCAACGTAATGACCATAGACCCGGTCAAAAGCAGCACCTCGTTTAGGGGAATTGATAAGAATCTCCTTGTATCGTTCAAGAACACGTTGCTGGGCATCGTTGGCCATGCAGAGCGTACCGGCGAGAAGGAGTCCGAGTGAGAAAAAGAGAACGGAACGTAACATTACGCCATTATACCGCAAACGGCATGAAATTGTCCTTTTGCGAACTTTGCGCTGCTTTGCGTCTTTGCGGTTAAAAAAAGATGGACAGTGACGGTGCGACGATGCACCGTTCACTTCACCAACCTTGACATTTACTCAAAAAAGGTTACACTGACCCGCTAGGTATCCCTCATTCGTTTTCGTTACAACCTTGGCACGCAAGATTCTCGTTACTGCTGCACTTCCGTATGCGAATGGGCATATCCATATCGGTCATCTTGTCGAGTATATTCAGACCGACATCTGGGTGCGGTTCCAAAAATTACGCGGCAACCATTGTGTCTATATTTGTGCCGACGATACTCACGGAACGACTATTATGCTCCGTGCCCGGGCAGAATGTATTACCGAGCAAGACCTTGTTGCCAGAATGCACACCGCGCACCTCAATGATTTCGATGGTTTCCATATCGAATTTACAAACTACGGCACCACAAACTCCCCGGAAAACCGGGTACTCTGCGAAGAAATTTGGGCGGCGATGCGCAAAGCCGACATTATTGAGGAAAGAGAAGTCGAACAGTTTTTTGATACCGAAGCAAAAACTTTCCTTGCCGACCGGTTTATCAAAGGAACCTGCCCCACTTGTAAAAAGCCGGAACAATACGGCGACAACTGCGAAGTGTGCGGGGCTCATTACAATCCGACCGATCTGATTGACCCCGTCAGTACGCTGACCGGCACCGCGCCGGAACTCCGCAAGGAGAAGCACCTTTTTATTGATGTTGAAACGGAGCATGCGTTTCTCAATCAGTGGGTTCACTCCGGGGCGTTGCAGCCGGAAATCGAACACTATCTTTCGGGGCAGTTCTTGGGTAAGGCGTTGCTCTCTTGGGATGTTTCGCGTCCGGCTCCCTATTTCGGTTTTGAGATTCCCGATTATCCCGGTCATTTTTGGTATGTCTGGTTCGACGCACCGACCGGCTACATGGGGGCAACTTGGGAATGGTGTAAAAAAACCGGGCAGGATTTTGCCGACTGGTGGCGAAATCCCGAAACGGAAATCCATCATTTTATCGGTAAAGACATTGTTTATTTCCACACCCTGTTTTGGCCCGCGATGTTAAAAATTACCGGCTTTACCCTGCCGAAAAAAGTTCACGTTCACGGCTTTTTAACAGTGAATGGTGAAAAAATGGCGAAGCGGCGCGGGACGTTCATCTTGGCGGCAACGTACTTGAAACATCTTGAACCTTCCTATCTTCGATACTATTATGCCGCAAAACTTTCCAATAAGGTCGATGATATTGATTTGAACTTCGAGGAGTTTGAATCGAAAATCAATGCCGATTTGGTGGGCAATGTCGTCAATTTGGCTTCCCGCACGGCAAAGTTTGCGGCGCAGACGGGCTTATCGACAACCTACCCCGACGACGGCGGATTGTTTGCCCAAGCCGCAGCAGCGGGAGACGAAATTGCGGAAGCATACGAAGCGTGCGACTTCGGCAAAGCGATGCGGCTCATTATGGAATGCGGATACCGAGCGAACAAGTTCGTGGAAGAAGCCGCCCCATGGACGCTCAAAAAAGACCCCAACCGGCAGGCGGAATTGCAACACGTCTGCACGGTTGGATTAAACCTATTCCGGCAAATCGTAATCTACTTAACGCCGGTCTTGCCGAAGTTAAAGGAGCAAGTCGAGGAATTACTCCATTGTAAAATCGACCGCTGGGAACAATCGTCAGAACATTTACTCGGAACAACGGTGAATGTTTACAAACATCTTTTAACACGGATTGACAAATCGGCAATAGAGCGTATCATATCGGACAGCAGAGAGGAAGCAATACAATCGGTTATGCCAGCGACTACGGAGGATTCGGGTGAACCGCTCACGGAAGAGCCGCTGGTATCCGAGAGAATCACGATTGACGACTTTACAAAGGTGGACTTGCGGATCGCCCGGGTCGTAGAGGCTTCGGAGGTCAAAGGGGCGAAGAAGTTATTGCAACTCAAACTTTCTCTTGGCGGCGGTGAGTTCCGAAATGTCTTTGCGGGAATTAAAGCGGCCTACGAACCGCAGTCTTTGGTCGGGCGTTTAGTTGTTTGCGTCGCCAACCTGGAGCCGCGTCAGATGAAATTCGGCACCAGCGAAGGAATGGTCGTCGCCACAGGAGCGGGGGAGACAAACGTATTCCTGATTTCGCCGGACGAAGGAGCAAAGCCGGGGATGAGGCTGCACTGAACTTGCGAGTGTACCTGTACAGGTATCCTGTACACGGGGAGAAATTGGATGTTTTCCCGTGCGTCCTTTTGCGGATTCCTTTGCGTTTTGCGGTTAAAATGTTAAAATGAACCGCAAAACGCAAAGGACAATTTTTCCACTTTTCATACTACAATGGGACACACTATGATAGAGCCAGACCGTCCTCGCCCCGCCTTTTACGCTTTCTGTTCGCTTGTCCTGCCCGGCTTGGGGCAACTGCTCCAAAAACGCACCGGAGAGGCGGTCGGATTCTTCCTACTGTTCCTGATGAGCGGATTCCTGCCGGTACTCATTATCAGCCTGCTCTTTAGGGATCGATTTTCTCACGTATCGCTCCAGATGCACCTTCTCCACATGTTTCTCTTTGGCGGACTCTTTTTCCTGTTTGTAGCGGCAATCACGTGGTCGGTCGTGGATGCCGCCCGCGAACGGAATGAAAAAACGGAAAAAAAGCAGAAGCGACATTTCCGTTTTACGCCTGGTAAGATCGTTGCCGCCATTCTCTTCGTCGGTGCTTTAATCGTCTTATTGTTTCCCTCACTCCCAGCGGCACGCGAAGCGGCAAGACGGATGCAATGTACCAATCACTTGAAACAAATCATGCTTGCCTTTCACCATTATCATGCCGAGCATGGTCATTTTCCGCCCGCTTATACTGTTGATGAAAACGGCGTGCCTCTGCACAGTTGGCGGGTGTTGATTCTACCTTATGTTGAACAAAATAACCTGTACGAACAAATCCGATTGGACGAACCATGGGACAGCGAGTGTAACCGGCAGTTTCATTCGGAAGCCCCCTCTATTTTTCGCTGTCCGAGTGCTCAACCCCGTGAGTCTGTTGTTGTACCAGTGCCGTCGGGTAGTTTTTATTCGGTCATTATCGGTATGGAGTCGGCATTTTTCGGTTCGCAGCCGAGAACAGAGAATGAGATAGAAGGGGGACTTTCGAACACCATTTTTTTGGTGGAGCGTCGCGTGCCGGTGAACTGGATGGATCCGTCTCGTGAACTCTCTTTTGACGTTGCGGTCAAGGGAGTCAATGTCGATGCGATGGGGATGAGCAGTTATCATCCGGGCGGAGTCAATGTCGTTTTCGGCGACGGCAGTGTTCGTTTTGTTACGGACAGCATTGATGGTGAAATCCTGCGGAAAATATTGATGTTGCAAGCAGGGAAAGGAAAGTCTGTACCTTTTCTCTAACCCTCAAATTGTCATTCCGGCGCACGCCGAAATCCAGAAAAACAGTCTGCAAGCCGCTCATGTGGATTCCGGCTTACGCCGGAATGACAGGTTAGAGAAAAGGTCTTCTGTAAAAGAAACCCTCCAACATACCGTAAACGGCACGTAAAGGGCACCTTGCGGTCCGCTAGCCGCCTAGTGAATATTAGCAACACAAGGCAGTGGTTGAATTAAGATGTTTTGTTGGGTACAATACCCCAAAGATGTTTTTCGTTTTTTTATTTTACAGAACGATGCTCCCTCGAACTGTTTTTTTTGCCCTTATTTTTCTTTTGGCACTTGGTCTTTTCGCCGAAAGATTAACCGCCGAGGAATTGACCCTGAAACAAACCGGTACCGGCTACGAAGTATTCATCGGCGAAAATATCTTTGCCGGTTATCTCACCGACTTTCGCGGTACGCCCGTTCTCTATCCGATTGTCGGTCCCACCGGGAAACACATGACCCGCGATTTTCCCTGGCAAGAGGGATATCCGGGCATGCGCAGAGACCATGCGCATCATCGCTCCTTTTGGTTCGCGCATGGCAGCGTGAACGGGATCGATTTTTGGAATGCCAGTGCCAAAATTGTGCACAAACGTTTTATTAAGGCGGAATGTGATGGTCAAACCGCCCTGATTGTTACCGAAAATGATTGGATGACCAATGACGGACAACATCTTTGCAGTGATGTCCGAACATTCCGCTTTTCCGTTTCCGGCGACAAGCGGGTGATCGATTTTGATGTTACGGTAACAGCCGCGCAGGAGCGGGTTCTCTTCGGTGATACCAAGGAGGGAATCTTTGGTCTCCGTGTTCCCGAAACAATCGGTGTCGAAGTCAGAGAGGGCACAGGCGGCGGACGTTTCGTCAATGCCGAAGGAAAAGTGGGAGAACTCAACGCACAAGAAAGACTCAATGAAGAAGCGTGGGGCAAACGTTCAGCGTGGGTGAGTTACTACGGAAAACTAGATGGTGAAACGGTGGGAATTGCCATTCTGAATCATCCATCGAGTTTTCGTTTTCCGACTTACTGGCATGTACGCGGCTATGGTCTTTTTGCGGCGAATCCCTTCGGCATTACCGATTTTGAAAGTTTGGCAACCAAACAGGCAGGCGATCTTCTGTTGTCGAAGGGGGAATCGTTCACACTTCGCTATCGGGTGCTGTTCCACAAAGGCGGACCGGAGGAAGCCAAAGTTGCGGAAGCCTATCAAGAATATGCGGAACAAAAGTAGCCCCAGGGTTGCAGAGTTGCGGCGGCGTAATCGGGTTGAGTGCATGCTGGTATGCCGTATAAGGGCATGAAATTATCTTTGCGTTCCTTGCGCGTCTTTGCGTCTTTGCGGTTAAATCCTCTTTTTACGCAACATTGACCGGCATATTGACTTTTCAAGGTTTAATGCTAGAATGACCCGTTCTGTTTTTGCCGGTGGGAGGATTCCTGCCACGCGGTTGTTGCGCTTGGTTGCAACACTCCAAAAACAGTGTGTTTGACATAACTGATCAACATAACTTGCTGCCAAACAGAAGTTTACAATCAGTTACCATTAAATTTTGTTACAATTAGATAATGTTGCGGAAAATATCTTTTTCCCTTTTCCGCAAGGGAGTGTGCTATGAATGCCAGTGAAATACTGAAAATCGTCGATGCGATCCACCGGGATAAACGGATTGACAAGGAAATTGTCTTTGTCGGCATTGAGGCTGCGATTGCAACGGCGGCTCGGAAGCAGTACGGTGAAGGAGTGGATATCGAGATCACGATTGACCGTCAAACGGGTGAAATAAGCGGGGTGCGCGACGGCGAGCCGATTTCGCCGAGAGAAATCGGTGAACGAATCGGAGCACAAAGTGCCAAGCAGGTTATCATCCAGAAAATCAAGGAAGCCGAGCGGGATGCCATTTACGAAGAGCAACGCTCTCAAATCGGGCAGATGGTAACGGGTCTTGTTCACAAAATTGAAGGTGCCCGGCGGGGGAAGGATGCCGATGATATTTTTCGTGAGGCGGGAGCGGTCGTCGTCAATATACCGGGGGCAGAGGCGGTGTTGCCGCGAAGCGACCGGATACCGGGCGAAATGTTCAATGTCGGCGACCGTTTGCGGGGTGTCGTTACCGATGTTAAAAAAGCCGGGGCAAGAGTCCGGGTGATTTTGAGCCGAATTCGACCGGCATTTGTCCAGGCTCTCTTTGAGCAGGAAATCCCCGAAATTCAGGATGCCGTCATTGAAATCAAGGGCATTGCCCGCGAGCCCGGCTACCGGACCAAAATCGCGGTGTACAGCAGCGATCAGCGGATCGACTGTGTGGGTGCCTGTATCGGGATGAGGGGCAGCCGGATCAAAAATGTTACCGACGAACTCAACAATGAGCGGATTGATGTCGTCCCCTGGCACCCGGATTTGCAGATATACATTCCGAATGCGTTGCGTCCTGCCGAAGTGGAGGAAGTGATTCTTTGCCAAATGCTGGGGCGTGCTGTCGTGTTGGTGAAGCAGGATCAGCGTTCACTGGCAATCGGTCGGAAGGGGCAGAATGTCCGGCTCGCCAGTAAACTTGTCGGCTGGGATGTAGAAATCATGACCCGCGAAGAATTGGAAGCCGACTTGGAAAAAGCAGTGGAAGGCTACGGCTTAATTGAAGGTATCACTCCTGACTTGGCGGATCGTCTGGTCGGCGAAGGATTCTTGTCTTTTGACGACCTCTCCATTATCGAGCCGAACGACTTGATGCAGATGGGTGATTTGACCGAAGAAACTGCAAATGCCATCATCGAACAAGCGGAGCGTTTCGCTGAACAAGAGGAAGAATACAAAGAAAAGGTTGCCCAGCAAGACCCGGCACCAGAGGAAATAACGGAAACGGAGCAAACAACGCTGGAAGTTCCGGCAGAGGCGGAGGAAGCCGTCACGCCAGAAGAGCCGCCGCCTGCGGAAGACGCTCCTGCGGAGGATGAATCTACGTCGTAAACGGTATGAATTACCCTTCTTCCTTTGCGTTCCTTGCGGTTAAATCCGAACTATTTTAACCGCAAGGGGCGCAAAGATGGTGCAAAGGACGCAAAGAATCTATTTTTAGAGGTTCCCATAAGGGAACCTCTAATAATTTCATTTTCCGTCCTCCGATTCGCCCAGTCAAGCCTGTCTTGGCGATTTTTCGCGAAAAACCAACACTTTTCATCACGCCGATGCCCAAAATCACACCCTCAGCGCGCACCTTCACCCTTACTTCGCCACTTTTGGACACTTCAAACTCACAAAACGACACATGTTATAGACCAAATTCCGCACCCCTATCCAAAAACGCGCCCGACCAAAACCAATGCTCCGTAACGTCTCGTCCCCCATTCGCATCTTCATCGCACCAAATACATGCTCCA
>Ga0099364_10005296_pt1 | contig 19202 bp, 18 predicted proteins | sample TergutTh196P3_FD_73070 | JGI IMG/M metagenome (GOLD analysis project Ga0099364, IMG submission 73070) | Microcerotermes parvus P3 segment gut microbial communities from Pointe-Noire, Republic of the Congo - Th196 P3 | ecosystem: Host-associated > Arthropoda: Insects > Digestive system > Gut ...
TGAAAACTGAAAACTGAAAACTGAAAACTGAAAACTGAAAACTGAAAACTAAATGACACCCAATATAAATGCGCACTTGCATACGCCGTATTCGTTCAGTGCATTCGAGAACCTGACGGAGGCGCTGGAAAAAGCGGCCGACGAAGATGTTAAAATAGTAGGCATAAACGACTTTTATTCTATGGACGGTTATGAAGAATGGAAAAGAGAATCGCTTAAACGACATCTTTATCCGTTGTTCAACATCGAATTTATCAGCCTGTGGAAAGAAGAGCAGGATAAGGGAATCCGCGTTAATGATCCGAATAACCCCGGACGTACTTACATTAGCGGGAAAGGGTTATGTTGCCCGCCGGCGCTAAGCAAACCGTTTACCACGCAATTAACCGCTGTACGCGACGAAGCAAATGCGCAGGTAAAGGAGATGTGTATGTTAGTTAATGAACTCTTATTGGCTTTCGAGGCCGGCTTCAATCTGAATTTCGAAGTGATTAAAGACCTGTTTACCAAAGGACAGGTTCGAGAGCGACACTTAGCGAAAGCATTACGTATGTCGACATATATCCATTTTAAAAACAAACCGGATGATATTCAGGTTTTCTTTGATAAAATTTTCAACGGCAAAGCGTTAAAATCGGATATTTTCAACTATGCCGGCGTGGAGAACGAGATACGAAGCAACCTGCTGAAAGCGGGCGGCTCAGCTTTTGTACCCGAAGACCCTAAAGCGTTCCTTCCAATGGACGATGTCTGTAAGATCATCCTTGCTGCCGGCGGTATCCCTACCTATCCGTTTCTGGCCGATGACCCGGCCGGAAATTTTACCGAATTCGAAGACGACATCGAAAAAGCGGCTTTTACACTCAAACAAAGAGGTATCTTCTCAGCCGAATTTATCACCCCCCGCAACAGCATCGAAACACTCGAAAAATATGCCGGTTATCTCCACGATAACGGTTTTATCGTCACCTTCGGAACGGAACACAACACGCCCGCCATGGAACCCGTCAAACCGGCGGCGCGAAACAACAGACCCCTAACCGAACAATTGAAGCGAATCAGTTATGAAGGAGCATGCGTCATTGCCGCCCATCAGGAACGAGTGCGTACCGGCGTTAAAGGGTACGTCGACGGCAACGGTATCGCCGATACGGCAATCAGGGAATTATTCAGGGAAGAAGGTGATTCGCTTATAAAACAAGTTATTCAGGATCATAGTTCATAATTATTATGCAAGAACAAATTAAACAATTAATTGAGATTTCCCGCAAATATGGAAACGATAAACGCTATGTGGTTGCCGGCGGAGGTAATACCTCTTATAAAAATGATGATTTTCTTTGGGTGAAAGCCAGTGGACATGCCTTAGCTACCATCACCGAAGACGGATTCGCCGTGCTCGACCGAAAAAAGTTGCAGGTGATTTCCACAAAGAAATACACCACCGACGCCGTCAATCGGGAAGAAAATGTTAAAAACGACCTGTACGCCGCCTGTATCACAAAAGACCGCCGACCCTCGGTCGAAACATCGTTACACAACATGATTGAATATGCTTTTGTCGTACATCTTCACCCTACAGTAGTCAACGGTTTGATGTGCAGCAAAAACGCCGAAGTCGAAACAAAAAAGATGTTCGGCGACAAGGCCTTGTTTATTCCTTATACTGACCCCGGATATACGCTTTTTAAGGCCATTAATTCATATATTTCCTATTATAAAAGAAAAAAAGGCATACAACCGCACCTCCTCCTTGTGCAAAATCATGGCATTTTCGTTGGCGCTGATTCTATCGAAGAAATCGAATCTATCTACAATGATGTCATCCGGACAATTGAAGAGCAGTTGATAATTGATAATGAGAGCGTCGGCGTAAAAGGGGAAATACCGGCTGCTCATTTTATACAGGCAAATAAATCAACCATTCAGGGTGTCTGTATTCAGGAAACAATCCCGGCCATCCGGATGTTGCTGAGCCGGCAGAGCGAACTTAAAACATTGAAAATAAGAACGAATAAACGGATATTACAATTTGCCGCTTCTAAAACAGGGTTTACTAAAATTGATGTTCCCCTCACACCGGATATTATCGTCTATTGCAGATCGAACTATGTTTATCTTTCGGAACAAAATAATAAGGGCTTGCTAATAGAAGCGCAAAGTAAAATAAAAACATACGTAAAGAAAAATGGATTTACGCCGAAAGTATTGGTTATAAAAGGAATAGGAATTGTAGCCGTTGGGAATAGCGCAGCTGAATGTGATATTATACTCGATATTTACGAAGACATGATGCGGATTGTAGAGATCGCGCAATCATTCGGAGGCGAACATAAGTTGTCGCGAAAACAGATCGCCTTCATCGATAACTGGGAAGTGGAAAATTTTCGCCGGAAAGTGAGCGCGGGAACGACTTCGGGACGTGTACAAAACAAATCCATCATTGTCACAGGCGCCGCACAAGGATTCGGAGAAGGTATAGCGGAATGTCTGTTGAAAGAAGGGGCGAACATCGTGATAGCCGACCTGAATGAGACAGCCGGAATAGCGACTGCCCAAAGGCTTAGTGAAAAGTGTACTAAAAATCACGTTGTCTTTATCAAAACAGATGTGACAGATACGGAAAGCCTGCATAACCTGATGTACGAAACGGTCTGTAACTTCGGAGGATTAGACGTCTTTATCAGTAATGCAGGCGTTCTTCGCGCAGGCGCATTAGACGATTTCACAGAAGAAGTATTTGACTTTGTAACAAAGATCAACTATAATGCCTACTTTTACGGGACGCAAGCTGCCTCGCGCATAATGAAACTGCAGAATGAATATGCTCCGGACAACTACGGCGACATCATACAGATCAATTCAAAATCAGGACTGCGAGGCTCTAAAGCGAACTTCGCCTACGCAGGTAGTAAGTTCGGCGGACTTGGATTGACCCAGTCGTTCGCCCTTGAACTTGCCCTCTACCGGATCAAAGTAAATGCAGTATGCCCCGGTAACTTCTACGAAGGCCCGCTCTGGTCAGACCCGGAAAACGGACTTTTCAAACAATACCTGAAGGCGGGAAAAGCGCCAGGCGCAAAATCAATCAACGATGTCCGCAAATTCTATGTCAACCAGGTCCCCATGCGCAAAGGCGTCAACCCCAATGATGTGACAAAAGCAATCCTTTATCTCATCGACCAAACCTGCGAAACCGGACAAGCCCTTCCAGTCACAGGCGGACAAGTGATGATGAATTAAGAATTCATTAATCATTAATCATTAATCATTAATCATTATTTTACGTATGAAAACAAAAGCAGTTCGTTTATATGGAAAAAACGACCTCCGGTTGGAGGAATTTGAATTGCCTGATATCCATGAAGATGAGATATTGGCAAAAGTGGTTTGCGATAGTATTTGTATGTCGTCGTATAAGGCGGCGCATCAAGCGGATATACATAAACGCGTACCACGCGATGTAGCCCGTAACCCGGTGATCATAGGACATGAATTTGCCGGCCAGATTGTTGAAGCGGGAGACAAATGGAAAGATATGTTCAAGGCGGGAGACAAATTTTCTATTCAGCCGTCGCTGAACGACCGAAATGGGCCGGTAGGACTGTTAAGCGCACCCGGCTATTCGTATCCCTGTATCGGGGGCGATGCTACCTATATCATTATCCCTAACGAAGTAATGGCTAACAACTGCCTGTTACATTATACCGGCGCCGGCTATTATCCGGCTTCTCTTTCCGAACCCTTATCCTGCGTGATTGGAGCCATGCATGCCAATTATCACACCGTGCCAGGTTCCTATATCCACCAAATGGAGATAAAAGACAAGGGAAATATGGCGATTCTGGCAGGTGTTGGCCCCATGGGTCTTGCGGCGATCAACTATGCGATTCACCGTACCGACCGGAAACCGGAACTAATGATTGTCACAGACATAGACCAGACCCGATTAGAACGGGCCAAACAATTGTACAGCCCCGATGAGGCTGCAAAAAATGGGATTAAACTGCTTTATGTCCATACAGGGGAAATGGAAAACCCCGTTAAGGAATTAATAGCCTTAACCGGCGGAACCGGATATGATGATGTATTCGTTTTTGCACCGGTAGCGCCGCTTATCGAACAGGCAGACGAGTTGCTCGCTGTCGACGGATGTCTTAATTTCTTCGCCGGACCCGCAAAAACCGATTTCAAAGCGCTGTTCAACTTCTACAACGTACATTATGCCCGGACACATGTAGTAGGTACAAGCGGCGGTAACAACGACGACATGATCGAAGCGCTTACTATGATGAGCCAAGGGCTTGATCCCGCAGGATTAGTAACACATATCGGAGGTATAAATGCAGTGATTGATACGACAATGAACCTCCCTCAAATACCGGGAGGCAAGAAACTTATCTACACACATATCGATTTGCCGCTGACAGCCATCGCCGATTTTGAAGCCAAAGGCCAAACCAACCCCGTTTTTGCAGAGTTACACACCCTGTGTGCCGCCAATGACGGATTATGGAACATAGCCGCCGAAGACTATTTACTCCAGCACCTCATCATTGACAACTAACCGGGCATGCGAACGTCCCGTCTGCATCTCCTAATTAAATTCAATACCAGGACGATGATTCAAGAAACCCTGCTATATAAAAATCGACCTCATCGCTTTGCCAGGTCATACTATTCGTCTCTTCATCCAAATCCGATACATAGTTAAACCGTAAAGTGAATTGCGATGAATTTTCACTATAGGAGCCTTCTAACAATGAGCGTTCCAATGACGCGACCGTTGTTAGGAAATCACCCATAAAATAGACATTCGTATACTGAGTTTCTACCTTTGAAGTTTTGTCGGATTTGTTCTGCACCCTTGCACGAAGATACAAATCATAATAGCGTTTACCATTTTCTTCTATTGGCATGGTCAGCATAGCGTTATCGTAGCTCATTTCCCATGACAATTTCCACTCATCAGGATGATTCGCCGTATGTGAAATAAATAAATACCGTGAAACATAGTCGAGACCATTACATGCTTTCATAAGAGGCATTTCGTCAGGAAGTATCTGCGTAATATCGTTTAAATATGAACTAACATAAAATTTCGATAGTTCTACAAAATCAAGAATTGTGACTGTCTGATAACCATTCAATTCTACAATACTTGAAGAATTTTCAGGCTGGTCGAAATCAATTCTGAAATAATAAGCGTAACATCCGTCAATATCCATCGCGCCAGTGTTATATAAAGACATCACACTTGCTCCCGAAAAATGACCCACAGAACTTTTTAAAACAGGAGTAATACCGTTTGCGCCTCCAAATTCCAATACACCATACCCAATCTCTTCACGTACATTACTTCCCTCCAAACATGAGGTCAGAAAAAAAACGCTCAAAAACACACCTGTCAGATATAAACAAAATTTTTTCATATTTTTTTTATTAAAGTTTAATTCCTAATTCCTTCAAAAGCCCAACCGTATTCCGGCCTGCAAAGATACATTAAAATGTTTACCCGGCCGAAAAGTTTCAATAGCGCTTTTGTTGTCGAAATAGTACGAAACGCCTGTTTCAGCATAAACATAGATAAAATTCCATACGGGATAATCCGCTCCCGCCCGCGCATAAACCGACCACAAAGATTCTTTCATACGCACCTTTTTACTATCGATGGTCTCCAGATTTCCGACGGTTATGATCTCTTTCCTTTTACCTGCAACATTCCACTCACCTATTCCGCCTGCCGTAGCGTATATTTGCAAACGATTCCATTCGGTAATCCGGTATGACGTCGATAAAGGAATCCCTATAAAATGAAGATTCCGTTTCCATTCGCCGATGTTATTGGCTTCATCCATATATTTACCCTTTGAACGGCGTAGGGTATACACGACGCCGCTTTGCAAAGCCCAACGATCGGTCAGGTGATAACTGATTCCCAGACCTGCCGATATTGGAAGCAGATGATTGACTTTCCCTAATTGGTTGTTATAATCTAACCCTTCAATCGGATCTAACAAGGTGGAATTTTGAATGCCATTACGTAAAGTAATCTCATCCCCGTTGCGCATATACTCATCGTCGCTCAATGGCCGGGAAGATGTCGTCACAGGTGCGACTCCCGTTGTTGAACCGATGGCAAAACCGCCGCCACCCATTCCAAAGCTCCAGCGACGGGGCTTGACTGTGGGGGTGGCTTGGGCCAGATACGACTTATCCGGTGATTCTATTTCGGTTGTCGGAGGCATGAATATCTCCGTTTCCGTTTTTTGCGCCCTGTCAGTTTCATCAACAGGCAAAGGCTTTACTGTCACAGGAGGATTTTGAGGCGTCAGGATTTTCTCAACAGGCAATGGTTTTACTGTCGCAGGAGCTTCTTCTTTCGTATCGGGCAACGTTTCCCGCACAGAGACGACAGTAGAAGCTAACAAGTTATCAACAGTTTTATCAACAGTCAAATCATCCGGAATCGTCACCACTTCAACATCGTTTGACGAGGTTGAAGGCAAAGAGTTATCAACAACATCTGCGGATGAAGGCGCAGTATTTTCAACAACGGCAAGCTGGAAGGGTGATTTTTCATCCGAAAAAAGAAAGAATCCTCCTACAATCAACAAGGCAATCACAGCGGCTGCCGAGGCGATATAGGTTAATCTCCTGTAAAAATGTAACCGGACGATTTTTCCGCCTTCCAATCCGGCGGCTATGGCGTCCCAGTCATCAGGGTTGGTATCCGCTTCAAAATCATATATTTTCGAGCGAATCTGTTCTTCCCATTTTCCTTTTTCTTCCATTACATATTTTGTAGAATCATTTTCTGTAACAATTTACGTGCGCGCATATATTGCGAGCGCGACGTACTCTCCGTAATATTCAGTTTCTCACCGATTTCCTTATGTGAGTATCCTTCGATAGCAAACATATTGAAAACCGTCCGGAAACCATCGGGCAACGACCGCACATATACCATGATCTCGTCGGCAGATAGCTGTGATACGGTTGATTCATCGGGTATGTCGGCATAATCCGTCTCATCAATATCATCAGCATTCCTCAACACATCCTGTTGTCGCAGTCTTTCTAATGCGCAGTTCACAAAAATTTTACGTACCCAACCGTCAAACAGGCCGTCGCCCGTATATCTATGGATGTTCATGAACAGTTTAATGAAGCCTTCCTGTAACAAATCACGTGCGTCTTCCGTGTCTTTTACATAACGCAGGCATACGGCCATCATTCGTCCGGAATACTTGTCATATAAAGCCTGTTGTGCTTTCCTGTCATTATTAATACAACCTTTAATCAGTTGTTTTTCATCCATTGTTCTCACGTACGTTCCTCTACATAGATGCAATTCTTGTCAAAAACGCTGCATAACCATAATTTTTTTTTATAAAATTATCGACAAAAGTAGTAAAAAATTATGAATTATGAACGTTTCTTCGTGCAAAAAAAATCTTTATTCTTAATTCCTAATTCTTAATTCTTAATTCTTAATTAATTTCCCTATCTTTGTGGCTTAAATTTTAAAGGAATGGAAGAGAAAGTAACGCAGGATGAAAGTAAAAAAAGTTTGAATTTCATTGAATTGATGGTTGAAAATGACTTGGCGCAAGGGTTGAATGACGGACGTATTCAGACCCGTTTTCCACCTGAACCGAATGGATATCTCCACATCGGACATGCCAAGGCGATCTGTCTTGACTTTGGCATAGCCCAACGTTATGGCGGCAGTTGCAACCTGCGTTTCGACGATACCAACCCGACAAAAGAAGAAGTAGAATATGTGGATGCCATACAGGAAGACATCAAATGGCTTGGTTTCCAATGGGCCGGCGTCTATTATGCCTCCGATTACTTTCAGCAGTTACATGATTTCGCCATGCGACTTATCAAAAGAGGTGACGCTTATGTCGACGAGCAATCTGCCGAACTGATAGCCCTACAAAAAGGGACGCCTACACAGCCCGGTACTGATAGCCCTTATCGAAACAGACCCGTTGACGAAAATCTCGATCTCTTCCGGAGAATGAGCGAGGGCGAATTTGAAGAAAGCGCCATGACGCTCCGCGCAAAAATTGATATGGCCTCGCCAAACATGCACTTTCGCGACCCGATTATCTATCGCATCGTAAAAACACCACATCACCGTACAGGGAAACAATGGGTCGTGTATCCGATGTATGACTTTGCACACGGACAAAGCGACTATTTCGAGGGCGTGACACACTCGTTGTGTACGCTTGAGTTTGAAGTGCACCGACCACTGTACGACCATTTTATCGACCTGTTAACGGAGGAAACGGAAAGAATCTGCGGCGACGGATTTGAAAAATACAAACCCTACGACAACTACCGCCCGCGACAAACAGAATTTAACAGGCTGAACATGACCTATACACTGATGAGTAAACGGAAGTTGCTACAGCTTGTGAATGAAGGGTTGGTAAGCGGTTGGGACGACCCGCGTATGCCGACGCTCTGCGGATTACGCCGACGAGGTTTCACACCCGCTTCTATTCGGAATTTCGTCAGTATGATAGGATATACCAAGTATGAAGGCATCATCGATGTAGCCCTTTTGGAACATGCTGTCCGCGAAGACCTCAACGCAACAGCCAAACGGGTAGCCGCCGTTATCCGACCGGTAAAACTTGTTATCACGAACTACCCGGAAGAACAGGTCGAATGGTTTGATTCGGTCAACAACCCGGAAGACCCCGCCGCCGGGACGCACCCGATTGCGTTCTCCCGCGAACTGTATATCGAAGCGGACGATTTTATGGAAACTGCGCCCGCCAAATATTACCGCCTCACACCGGGACAGGAAGTCCGGTTGCGATGCGCATATATAATAAAATGTACGGGATGCAAAAAAAATGAGGCGGGCGAGGTGACGGAGGTATATGCCACCTACGATCCGGAAACGAAAAGCGGCACATCAGGCAGCAACCGCAAAGTGAAAGCCACGATACACTGGGTGTCAGTTCATCATGCCTTGCCCGCCGAAGTGCGTTTGTACGACCGGTTATTCAGCGTTGATAACCCATCGGAAGAAAAAGAAAAGGAACTGCGCGATCTGTTGAATCCCGATTCGTTGACAGTCATCTCTACGTGCTTTGTAGAAGAAGAATTGAAAAAGGCAAAACCCTACGAACATTTCCAGTTCCAGCGAATCGGATATTTCAACGTCGACCCTGACAGTAAAGACGGAAAACTGATTTTTAACCGCACAGTTTCACTGAAAGACACATGGGGAAAAATTAAAAACAAATAACATGGACAAAACATCCGAATTGAGGGAACGTTTTTTTCTGATGAAAACGATGGGGATAGACCCGCATTTCGAAGCCGGCGAAATAGTAGAACTTATTTACTATTTTATAGATAAAAATGACCTGGATAATTTAGACGCCGTTATCGAATTAGGCATGACTGCCTATCCGGATGATGAAAATTTAAGAATCACCTTATGTCATGCACTCAATGAGTTAAAAGAATATGAAAGCGCGCTGGCAGAACTCGAAAAATTAGATATACAAGGCGACGAAAGAGCCGACATGATTCGTTTGGAGTGCTACTGCAAACTCGATAAGTTCGACGAAGCCCTCGCGTTTATTGACAAATTAATCAATAACAACTACGAATACATGGATGAAGCCATCATGTACGCAGTCTTTTATATGAATGAAAACAATAAAGCGCTGGAAAAAGCATATCAATTAGCCCGAAAGGGACTGATCCTGTACCCTGATAATATGACTTTAAAATCAGATATGTGCATCAATTTGTTACTGCGGGGCTTCCAAAAAGATGCCATGGATTTGTGCAGGCAACTAACGGATGAACACCCTTTCTCGGTTGAAATATGGTTTTTACAGGCGGAATTGTATAACGATTGCGGCGACTACGAAAATGCCATCAATTCAATTAATTACGCTATCTCCTGTTCGCTTGATGACGAAAAGAGCGAAGAAGCCTTTCAATTGACATTTACCAAAGCGCAATACCTGTACAGGAACGGCAGTTACTATCCCGCCATCCGTTGTTTTGTTGAACTGATGTCTTATAAAGGTTATGTGCAGGCGATAGTAGACCCCTATCTGGCAGAGTGTTATATGCGTATTGGCGACTATGAGACGGCATTCGATCTGCTGAACGGCGTCATCGGCCAAAAAGGAATAGAGGATGAAATCGCCTTTTTCGGCAACCTGATCTATTGCTGTCTGCAAACAGGAAGGCAAATTGTGGCGATTGACCTGTTAGCCGATGCAATCAAACTTTATCCATCCGGCATATTAGACTATATCTCCTCCTTAAATTTCCTCACCAATTATCATTCGGAAACGGATATCGGTAATGAAAGAATTATCAATACCGGCGAATTGGTGCGCAAATTTTTTGCCAATAATGTACATTATAATTAATTAAGAATTGATGAAGCGATTATTTTACGCCTTGGTGCTGTTGGCGTTATCTTTTGTTGTTAATGGCGCACCTTCAGCGCCTGAGATAGTACCCGAATCCAAATCGACCATCGAAAAAGTCGTCTCATGGTATATGGATCATATCAATTACGGAACCATCACGTTACTGATGACCGTCGAAAGTTCATTCATTCCTTTCCCGTCGGAAGTAGTGGTACCTCCGGCGGCCTACATCGCAAGTCAGGAAGATAGCAACATGAACATTGTCTTGGTAGTAGTATTTGCCACTATCGGCGCATTGCTCGGTTCCATTTTCAACTATTTCTTCGCGCTCTATCTCGGACGACCGGTCATACATCGTTTTGCCGAAAGCAAATTCGGTCGGATGTGCTTGTTAAGCAGCGAAAAAGTTAATAAAGCCGAATCTTATTTTGTGAAACACGGCAAAATGTCGACGTTGATAGGCCGGTTGATTCCGGGCATTCGTCAGCTGATTTCATTACCGGCAGGCTTAGCCCGCATGCCCTTCGGTCGTTTCTTGTTATACACTTTCATAGGCGCTTTTGCATGGAACGTAATATTGGCTATTCTCGGCTATATCGCTCATGGCAACGCCTCTATCATTAACCAATACAGTAAAGAGCTCTCCTATTTCCTGATCGGCGGAGGCGCCCTTTTTGTTATCTATCTGATATACAACGGCTTTTTCAAAAAACGATAAAAAAATTATTTGTTGGGATTGATAAGACTTTCTGATAGTTTCTTACTTCATTTCCTGTTTTACGATCAGTGTGTCACCGGTATCCTCCAATTCAAAGAAATGAGCGCGTTCAGCTCCACCGCTATTGGGTTGGTGGAAAACAAGGCATAATTTGCCATCGAATGTGTTGAATATCATACCATGTCCGCCGTTCTTATTGAAGATCGGTTCCGCTTGTTGTCGCCATGGGCCGTAGATTTTTCCGGTAGTCGACTGTGCAATACCAATTGCATATCCCTCTTTGGTAAAACTTGACCATATCATCAATAAATTCCCTGATTTTGTGCGATATAGAAAGCATCCATCGGTCACGTAATTTTTGTTTCCTTCGGGCGTCCATGGCGCACTCGAAGCGCAGAACAGGCTAAGTGGCTGTCCTACAGGCGCCGACAGGTCGGGTTTTAGTTCCACCACTTCCATCGTCCCGTCTACGACCTGCACCCATTCATGGCAAAAAACCATGTAGGGCGTCCCGTCTTCTACCCAAAGCGTACCATCAAGCGCCATGTAGTCCATCGGCGAATGGGGTACGCGACCAAAAGGCAGGAACGGTCCTTCGGGCGAATCGGCATGAAAAATCTGGGTGCCGCGAAAAGTGTATTTAGCCCAACCCTCCTGTTGCTTTTTCCATTCAATATTGCTGTTGAGTGTAGCAAATAGATAATACCGTCCATTATGCAGGTGTACTTCGGGCGCCCATACCGCACCGGTAATCCAGTTATCCTCCGGCGCCGTAAAAACCTGTTTCGGCCCTTCCCATGTTTTCAGGTCTTTGCTTTGGTAAACCGCCACGCCGCCCACCGTCTGTCCATCCTTTCCCTTTTGTGACGACGAAGCATACATATAATATACGCCTTTTCCTGCATCCGGCACAATAAACGGGTCGCGAATATAAATATCTCCAGTAGCCTTAGACGATGATTGACCAAACAACCAAGGCGCTCCCGCAAGCAACATCACGATGCACAATCCCATTATTTTTTTCATATCCAATATATTAAATTTTTTACAACGATGTGCAAAAATAATGTATTTTTTTGAAATGACAAAAATAGTCAGATGACTGGGTACGGGTGTCTCGCCCGCACAATGCGGACGGGACGTCCGCGCACCCAGTCTGAATTGCTGAAAAAAGCATGCAATTTTCTGTATTGATTATTTTTTGCGTACATTTGCAAATCAAAACTGCTCGAAAGATGAAATTAAATAAGATTGAAATACTTAACTTCAGGTGTTTTGGACTATTACAGGCAGAGTTAGTCCCGGATGTGACAATTATTATCGGGAAAAACGGTTCCGGAAAATCCACACTGATTAATGCCATCAAATATGGGTTGAGCTTTATTTTTAGCAAAAATAAAAATATCAAACAAAACGGACAATCCATATCTGCAAGTGCAAAAGGTCTTGATATTATCTCATACTCTACAATGGATGCCGGTTATAACATGGCCCGACATGATTTTTGCTACCCTGTTTCAATCAAATGTAATGCAGTCGATGCCGATATGACTTCATTAAGTTGGGAATTATTCAAAGAAAATGCGGATGCGACGGTTTCGCATGTCAACTACGAAAATGCGTATAAAAGGTTTCAGAACAGAAAAGATTACCCTGTCATCGCCATATACTCGGATTCGTTTCCTCATGTTGAATCAAAGCTAACCAAGTATGCTCAAGATATATTATCAAGCGAAAATCCCATCCCAATGAACTTCGGGTATTATCAATGGGGAACGGATACAGCTTGTACAGAAGTATGGGAGCGCCGCTTTATCAACGTATGGAAAGAAATTCTCAATAAAAATTATTCGTTTTACAGCCATTCTTTCTATTTGAAAAACAAGGATATATTTAATTCAACGTTCGAACAATTCGGGCTAAAAGAAAAGAATTCAGTTGAAAATTCGCCTGATTACAAATCTAAAATGAAGGATTTGTTTATCAATCAATTACCTTTGAAAAGACTGATGTGGGAAATTATCTCGTTAGAAAGAGAAAAAAATACAATAATTAACTATCTAAAACAGTTTTCCAAACCGGTTTTCGACAGGGCCGGAAATGATGATTTTATGATTGAAGACATATCAGTAACTACCCGTGATAAAAAGGATTATATTTCGTTCCGGTTTCAAAACGGCGAGAGTATTCTTTTTAATAATCTTCCGTCCGGTTACCGTCGTTTATTCTCTATTGTGCTTGATATTGCATACAGAGCCTATTTGTTGCAGTTGCGAGGAGATGGTTTTCCTATATTGAAAAAGAATCCGGAAGATGTAACCGGAATTGTTGTAATTGATGAAATAGACCTGCATTTGCATCCAAGTTTACAACAGGAAGTCATACAACGATTCAGGCAAACATTCCCAAAAATACAACTGATAGCTTCCACTCATTCGGCTTTGATAATGAGTAATATAAAACAGAACGAGATGAATCGTGTTTATAAACTGACTAAAATGAATGATACAGACTATACAATATCGCCTGTTCAACTCTACGGAATGGATGTATCGACCATAACCGAATTTGCGCTTGAAACCATACCGCGCGCAAAAGAAATAGATAATCGCTTAAATACTCTTTTTTCATTAATAGATGATGAAAACTATAAAGAAGCCAATATAGAACTCCTAAAATTAAAGTCTGAGTTTGGCGACAATCTGCCTGAATTATCCAAAGCACAAACCATGTTAGACTTTTTCGAAGATGATTAAGATAAAAAAAGGCAAAGAACCTAACGCATGGAGCGAACATCGTAATACGCCCGGCGCAGTTTACGACGCTATTCCTGAGTTAAGGGCATCGTTGTTGCTTGAGCAAGGATATATCTGTGCCTATTGTATGAGTAGAATTGATGAAGGGTCCTCCAAAATTGAGCATTTAAAATGTCGAAGTCGATATCCTTCATTAAGCATGCAATATAAAAATATGGTGATATGCTGCCCAGGCAATAGTAATAATGGTTTTCAATGTGACAAAAGTAAAGGAGATTCGGATATTTCATTTTCTCTTTTTTATGATCATTTCATTAATACCCTATCATACGAAACAAAAAATGGAAGGATAAAATCATCAAATAAACAATGGAATGATGAACTTGATACGATATTAAATCTCAATAATCTATCTTTAAAGCTAAACAGAAAAAATACAATTGAAGGCGTTATTGAGGTTTTGAAAAGGAAAAGATTTGACAGGCATCAGTTATCATCAGAATTGAACAAATGGAAGAACCCCGATAAGAACAAAAAAATGAAAGAATTTTGTGGAGCGGTCATTTGGTATCTCAGCAAAAAAATTTTAAAAAATCAACCTTAATTCCAGTTTTTTTGTTCTATTCCTTTTTTTTCGTACTTTTGTAGCCTTGATAATAAAAAATTTGAGCGTTATGTCAAAAATAAAAGGAGCGGTCGTCGTTAATACTCAACGCTGTAAAGGATGTAATTTGTGTGTGGTATCTTGTCCTACTGAGGCGCTTGAACTGCACCCGCGGGAAGTAAACGACAAAGGATACCACTATGTATATGTGAAAAATCCGGATGCCTGTACCGGATGTGCAAGCTGTGGCTGGGTGTGCCCGGATGGCTGCCTGACTGTTTATCGTAAAAAAATCACGACTTGAAATGGAAAAAATTAGCTTACTCAAAGGAAACGAAGCGATAGCGCATGCTGCTATTCGTTATGGAACGGACGGTTATTTCGGCTATCCGATAACGCCACAATCGGAAATATTGGAAACATTGGAGGCGGAAAAACCGTGGGAGACAACCGGCATGGTTATCCTGCAGGCTGAAAGTGAAATTGCAGCCATCAACATGGTTTATGGAGGCGCCAGCACCGGCAAACGGGTGATGACTTCGTCGTCAAGCCCCGGTATTAGCCTCAAAATGGAGGGCATCTCCTACATTGCGGGATGCGAACTGCCCTGTCTTATCGTCAATGTAATGCGCGGCGGCCCCGGATTGGGGACGATTCAACCCAGTCAGGCCGATTATTTTCAGGCAGTCAAAGGAGGCGGTCATGGCGACTATCGGCTGATTACTTTAGCCCCATCGTCCGTACAGGAAATGGCTGATTTTGTGTCCTTAGGATTCGATCTGGCGTTCAAATACAGAAACCCCGCCATGATTCTTTCCGACGGAATGATAGGCCAACTGATGGAAAAAGTTGTTTTGCCTCCCTTTAATAAAAGGAAAACAGATGCCGAAATCCTAACGGAATCACCCTGGGCGGCCACCGGCAAAACGGCTGATAGGGCGCCTAATGTTCTCACCTCGCTCGAATTAGACCCGGCCCTCATGGAAAAAAACAACCTTCGTTTTCAAGCGAAATATCGAGTCATCGAGGCGAATGAAGTTCGTTATGAAGAATTTATGTGCGACGACGCCGATTATTTACTCATCGCTTTTGGTTCGTCAGCGCGTATTTGCCAGAAAGCCATCAGTAACGCTCGCAACGAAGGACTGAAATTAGGGTTGTTTCGTCCTATCACCTTGTGGCCGTTTCCGTACGATGCCATCGGCGGTTATGCCGGAAAAGTGAAAGGCATGTTGTCGGTCGAACAAAATGCCGGTCAGATGGTGGAAGACGTGCGCCTGTCGGTGAACGGAAAAGTAAAGGTAGACCATTACGGTCGCTTGGGAGGGATTGTCTTTACCCCCGATGAAATTGTAAATGCCGTCAAGGAAAAGTTAGTATGACCCCAATATTAATATAATGTACGCGCGCGAGGTTTATGATAATAATAAATAAATGATGTAAGAATGAAACGAGGAAGCCGCTTGGACGAATTACTCTCCCTGATATTTATGGTTATAGCTGTCGGAGCGATTGTCTGCTTTTTTGTGCTTGGCAGTCATAACCCAACTTATATTATACTCGGAGGTATAGCGGTACTAATGAGAATTGTACAATATGTAATGAGAATGTTTTGAATAAATAAGAGATATGGATGTAAACGAAATAGTAAAACCGGAAAACCTGGTTTACAGGAAACCTAAATTATTAAATGACAAGCAGATGCATTATTGCCCCGGCTGCAGTCATAGTGTGATCCACAAGCTGATAGCCGAAATAGTGGAAGAGATGGGCATGGAAGAGAAAACGATTGGCGTCTCGCCGGTTGGATGCGCTGTTTTTGCATACAACTACATCGACATCGACTGGATTGAAGCTGCACACGGACGCGCACCGGCAGTTGCGACAGCCGTCAAAAGGTTGAACCCCGGAAAGATGGTTTTTACCTACCAGGGCGATGGCGACTTAGCCGCTATCGGAACAGCCGAAACGATTCATGCCGCCAACCGTGGTGAAAATATCGTTATCGTATTTGTAAATAACGCGATTTACGGGATGACCGGCGGCCAGATGGCGCCTACTACACTGCCCGGCATGACCACATCCACGTGCCCCTACGGACGGGATATTGCACGCAACGGACACCCGTTAAAAATCTCCGATCTGCTGGCGCAACTCGAAGGGACCTGCTTAGTCACACGCCAAAGCGTCGAAACCGTTGCAGCTATACGGAAAGCGAAAAAAATGCTCCGCTTAGCTTTCGATAATTCGATGGCCGGAAAAGGAACATCCATCGTCGAATTTGTGTCGGCGTGCTCTTCCGGCTGGAAACTAACCCCGGAAAAAGCCAATCAATGGATGAAAGAAAACATGTTCCCCTTCTACCCCCTTGGCGACCTGAAAAATAGTATATAGTTTTCAGTTTTCAGTTTTCAGTTTTCAGTTAGTAGTTTTCAGTTTTCAGTTTTCAGTTTTCAGTTTTCAGTTAGTAGTTTTCAGTTTTCAGTAATAATTCATAATTCATAATTCATAATTAAAAAAAGATGACTTACGAAATAATCATAGCAGGATTTGGCGGACAGGGAATACTCTCTATGGGTAAAATACTGGCATATTCCGGATTAATAGAAGGAATGGAAGTAAGCTGGATGCCGTCTTACGGTCCCGAACAACGCGGAGGAACAGCCAATGTGACGGTTATATTAAGTGACGAACGTATCAGTTCTCCGGTGCTCAACGAATATGACATTGCAATCATACTGAATCAACCCTCGATGGATAAATTTGAATCCAAAGTAAAAAAAGGAGGCATCCTCATTTACGATGACTATGGTATTCATAAACCTGTCGAACGGGATGATATCAATATCTTTTGTATCAACGCAATGGATACAGCCGCAGAACTGAATATGACAAAAACATTTAATATGATCGTTTTAGGAAGCCTGATAAAAATCACTAACCTCATATCGCTCGAAAGCGCAATGGAGGGATTGAAGAAAACACTTCCTGAACGACATTATAAATTGCTGCCTGTCAATGAGGAAGCCATGAAGAAAGGGATGGATATCGTCCGAAAATTATAATAACGTGAAACAGGACATTAAAGTGCGAAAGCACGAACGGACGAAAGCACGAACGGAAAATCGCTCCTTCAACCCTTCGTACATTCGTACATTCGTGCGTTCGTGCGTTCGTGCATTCATCCCTTCGCCCCTTCGCCCCTTCGCCCCTTCACCCCTTCGCCCCTTCGTCCCTTCACCCCTTCACCCCTTCGTCCCTTCACCCCTTCGCGCCTTCGCCCCTTCGCCGCCACCCCCCCAATGCCCGCTATCACAATCACAATGACCGGCGAGATTTTCAAGAAAGCAACAAGTAACGCCGCAGTAGCAGAGATAACAATTATCTGCCAGGCGAAGTTTTTCTTTTGCAATATCCGCACAAACGACACGGCAATCAGTGCGACAACAGCCGGTCGTAAACCTTTGAAAATACGCGCTATCACCTCATTGTCACGGATGCCGGGGAAAAACATGGCGATGAGAAGGATGACCGTAAACGAAGGGATGATTACTCCCGCTACCGATACGAGGACTCCTTTCATGCCATACAATTTATATCCGACAAAGATCGCCGAATTGATAGCGATAGGGCCAGGAGCCGACTGTGCTAAGGTAAGCGTTTCGTTAAATTCATCGGAACTGATCCAACGCCTCCGACCCACAATCTCCTGTTCGATTAAGGGTATCATTACATATCCGCCGCCAAGTGTGAACGCTCCAATCTTAAAAAACGACCAAAATAGCTGTAAATAATGCTTCATTATTTTTCGTTTGAAGCGACAAAAATAATACATAATTTCTTTTTTTACGGCTTTATCTGAAGGATTATATGCGTGCAAGTCAGAAATATTAATAATCCGCGTGCCGGAATCAAATTTTTTTATTATTTTTGCAGCGCTTTATAACTAAAATCAATAAAGAACCGGTTGATAAATTTATCGCACTACGCAGTAATATAATATTATAGAATAATTTTGTTATGTCCAAAAAAAAAGTAAAACCAAAACGTCGGAAAAACGGTTTTTTTGTATCCATCAAACAGTTTCTAACGAATAAAAGGGTTCATTTTATGGCGGGACTGTTGGTGTGTTTTTTTACAATTTATACCGGTATCGCCATTATTTCCTATTTTTTTACGGGGGCTGCCGACCAAAGTATCGTTCAAAACCTTGCTGCATCCGATCTCATTTCACAAAATATTACGGTATCCAATTGGGCGGGATTGCGAGGCGCTTATCTTGCCGATGTAATTGTAAACCATTGGTTTGGTATTCCGTCTTTATTTCTTGTGTTTTTGTTGGGTTCGATTGGCTTTAAATGGATGAGACTGTGTCCGATACACCTGCTTCGACGTTTTCTGATCTGTTCGTTACTGACTATCTGGACTTCACTGTTACTCGCTTTTACTTTTAGTTGGAGGGGTAATACTACCTACTTCCTCCTTGGAGGTCAGCACGGTCAAACGCTTTCCGACCTGCTCCACGCCAATATTGGATACCCCGGCCAACTTTTAGTGTTGACAGCCGGACTGATATTAATCGCTATCATCATTAGCGCCCGGACTATTCCTTTCATGCAGTCAAAACTGTCATTTCTGTATAAGAGAAATGGGGGGGAAGCCGGGGAAATGGGGGAAGCCGGGGAAATGGAGGA
>Ga0099364_10005297_pt1 | contig 19201 bp, 19 predicted proteins | sample TergutTh196P3_FD_73070 | JGI IMG/M metagenome (GOLD analysis project Ga0099364, IMG submission 73070) | Microcerotermes parvus P3 segment gut microbial communities from Pointe-Noire, Republic of the Congo - Th196 P3 | ecosystem: Host-associated > Arthropoda: Insects > Digestive system > Gut ...
GCTTTGGGGAGCAATGGCAATTTCACTGACGATAACTTTACTTATAATTTATACGCCGGGTCTGTCAACTGCATTTTCTCTTACACCTCTGTCATTAGTCGAAATTTCCATAGCACTTGGATTGGCGGTACTGATCGTCCCAGTAGTAGAAGTTGGCAAAACCATACAACGGGTTGTACATAAATCCAAAATCAAAAAGTCTTGAATATCTGTATAATTTAAGGTATACTGCCCTCACGCGCACCCGTGACCTATGGCGAAGCGACGCTCAAGCGGAGCAAGACATATGGCTGAGGAGCGCAAGCGCGACATGCCATCATGGATATGGCGTCGGAAAAATTTACGCACCCGTGGCCTAATGGATATGGCGTCGGCCTTCGAAGCCGCAGATTCGGGGTTCGAGTCCCTGCGGGTGCGCCAGTAATCTACTCCCATAATCAAGCATAAGGGTGTCTCTTTTTACTTGCTCTTTGGTTTTAATTTTGATATAATCAATTTATGAAAATCATATCAACTAACCCATATAACAACGAAATCATCGGAGAAGTTGCAAAAACCACGCAGGAGCAAGCGAAGGTAATAATCAAAACGGCCAAGGCATCGTTTGGCGCGTGGCGAGATTTGGGTCTTAAAAAGCGAATCGAGATCATAGCAGATTTGTACGAGCATATTAAAACAAACGCAGATAAAATCGCACGTCTTATATCCCTTGGGATGGGCAAGCCCATAACACAGGCCGAGGGTGAACTCTCAAAAGGCTTAGCATATATAAAATGGGATTTGGAAAATGCCGAAAAGGTTTTGGCGCCAGAAATCACTTTTGAAAATGAAGCCGAGATACACAAAATTGTTTACGAGCCCAAAGGTGTTGTCCTGGCCATTACGCCATTCAATTATCCGTTTTCGCAATGGGTGTGGCAAACGAGTCAAAACCTGCTTGTCGGGAACGTCGTGGTAAACAAACCCGACATAAACACGCCCCATGTATATAAATTACTTCAAGAGATTATCGCAAAATCAAAACTTCCAAAAGGTGTCCAGCAATTTGTTTTCGGTGGACGTGAAATGGGGCAATTTTTGGTCGAGCAGGACATCGACATGATTTGTTTTACGGGCAACACGAAAACCGGCGAATATTTGTACAAATGTGCCGCCGAGAAAATGATAACAATTTCAATGGAGCTTGGCGGCTCGGCCCCGGGGATTATTTGCGCGGATGCCGACATCGACAAAATCATTGGCAAGGTTTTCGACAACAGGTTTTCTAATTGCGGCCAAGTATGCTGTAATGTAAAGCGGTTGATTGTTCACAAGAGCAAGTACGACCTCGTTGTCAAAAAACTCGCAGAGATGTGCAGTAATTTAGTTTTTGGTAATCCACTTGAACGAACAACGACACTTGGTTGTCTTGTCAATCAAAGTCAATTAGATGTTTTGATGGCACAAGTTAATGATGCGGTTAAAAAAGGCGCAAAAGTAATTTGCGGAGGCAAGAAACCAAAATCACTTAACGGAAGTTTTTACGAGCCAACGATACTTACAAACATAACCCCGGACATGAAGGTTTGGACCGAAGAAGTATTCGGGCCGGTTCTTCCAATTGTGCAGTTCGACACGCTTGAAAAGGCAATAGAATTGGCCAATGATACGATTTATGGACTTGGCGCGTTTATCTACACGCATGACAGCAAAACATTTGAATTACTGGCGCAAAAAATGCAATCGGGCATGGTCGCACAAAACGGACTTCATTTCTCCTGTGCATGGAATCCGTTTGGCGGCACGAAAAGGTCCGGCAATTCCCGTGTGCGCGGTAAACACGGCTTTATTGAACTCTGTAATATCAAATCAATTGCATCTGAAAAATAAGGGTTATAAACATAAAAGTAATCATATATGCTTACTTTTGTGTTAAGATAGACAGATAAAGTAATCTTTTTAACAACGAGAGGTGGAGAACGATGAAAAACATTCAAAAACAGTTCATTATGGCGATGAAAGGTGCAGGAAAAACAACAGCAAGCAAGGCACACCCTGACATAATTGCGGATGTAGATTGGGCATATTTTGTAAAGTTAAGACAGTTGAATGGGAAAGAAACACGACACCCGGACTTCCCAGTTAATTTTGTACAATCTCTTATTAAAGCATATAACACTCATCCTGTAGTAGTTACGTCTATGGGTCATCCTCCTTGTAATTTGATTAAGTTAATTAGAAGCGAAATATGCAATGCGTCAATTGTCAAGGATTATTTGAGAGAATGTGTAAGTTCTGTAGCAAATCAAAATGATGAATCCACCGCTACACCAGAATTTGAAAACGACATTGAACGCCTTGCTGAATTGATTATGCCTGAATTAAGAACTTTACGGAGAATTGAATTTGAGTCTATTTTAACAATTCCTGACGAAGAATGCTGTCAAGATTTCATAAATCGGCAAAAACACCGTGAAGAAGAATACGCTAGACGAAAAGAAACAGACCCAAATGCGAAACGTACAGGCGGAAGATTCAGAGGTGATGATGCTGTTGTGGAAAGTTTTTATAGAAATACAAATTTGGCGAATAAACTGTTTAAAGAAACAGGGTTGTTTTCAAAATTACCGATGCGTAAAGGTCAACACTTTTTAGATGCCTTTCGTGAAAGAGACCGCACAATAGAAAAGCCTATGCCCAGAGATTCTATTTTGAATGAGACACCAAAGTAATTACTTATTGCATGTTTTTATGATATATTAATCATATGCCCAATCTTTTGGTTCACTTGGCAGCAGCAAAACGGTATGCCGACAAAAATCACATGAAAGACGACGAAGCACGTGAGTTTTTTAGCGGCAATGTATTTCCTGACATTAAACAACTGCATCCCGAAACGGACAAGAACCAATCTCACTATTACAATCCGGCTCCCGAAAAGTTTACCTTAGAAAACTTTGGCAAAAACCGCGTTAATTTTAAAAGATTCTTCTCGGAAAATAAAATACAAACACCTTTTGAAAAAGGCGTTTTATTTCATCTTATTGTCGATAATTTTTGTTATCCTGCAGTTCTTGACATGAAAAGGTATCTTGACATTATAAACAGCGGCATCCGCCCAAGATGGGTTGTAACAGGTACTTTTAACAGCATAGTCAACTATTTAAAAGAAAAATATGAAATAGATTTTGAAATGACCGGCGTAAAAGATATAATAGATTCAACCCTTGCACGATGGGCGCATGAAGCCGGCGAAATACCGCATTTTAACCTTCTTGACGACAGCAGCGCGATTAAACGGCTTGATGATTTTATCGAAGAAATATCCAATATAAATTTAGAGGAATTCAGGAGGAAATATGATTAACGATATCATCAAAAAACGAAGAAGCATCCGCAGTTACAACCCAAACGGCACTGTGACCGACGAGCAAATCAAAACAGTGTTGGAAGCCGCAATGTTGGCGCCCTCGGCATGTAACATGCGCGCATGGGAATTCATTGTAGTACGCAAGCGCGAACTGCTTGATAAAATCGTAGATTTTCATAACTATGCAAAGATGCTTAAAACCGCACAAGCGGCAATTATCGTAACTGCCCTGCCCGATGTACAAATCGGACGTTCTGGCGAGGGCATGTGGCAGCACGATTGCGGAGCGGCAACACAGAATATCTTATTACAAGCGACAGAGTTAGGCTTGGGAACTTGTTGGTGCGGTTTGCATCCGGTGGAAAAATATATGACCGAAACAAGGAAACTTTTTGACCTGCCAAACAATGTTGTACCTTTTTGTGTTATAGCCGTCGGCGTACCGGCAGAAGATTTCGGCAGCCGCGGCTTCTTTGACCCAAAGAAAGTTAAATGGATAGATTAATCCTAAAAAAAAGACCTACCGGTCTTTTTCTTTAATAATTAAATACTTCTTGTTGTGGTAACGCTTGGGCTGCTTTCTTTTTTCCCGTTTGCCAAAGCATATCCTGTTGCAAGAGCTAAAAGGGCAGCACATCCGATAAGCAATGCCAATGCTATTACTTCTCCTGTTGTCCATCTGCGGTCTTGACCTGGCCACGTCCAGTACGGTTGTTGCCCGTGATATTGGTGCATCGTTGGCATAATGCCTGTTGCTACCGTCAACGGCGGACACACTTGATATTGGTCTTGATATATACGCTCTATATCATAGATTTCATAATACTCAACATACTGCCCGTTTTGCACAGGATAGTAACCATACCCGCCGCCATATCCACCGCCTTGGTTTCCGTTAAAGCTGCCGATAGTAATCGGTATGAAGAGTTGCATATCCTTATTTGAATAGTTATTGTAAACTATCGTCGGATTGTCGGGGTGCGGTCTACTTGTGTTCGGAGGGATAATAATCGGCTTAGTATTCGCAGGAGGTTGGACAGGAACACTTGGACCTGGTTGGGTTGGAGGAGGTTGAACAGGAATACTTGGTTGTAACGGAACATTTGGATTAGTCGGATTCGGGTAGCCCGGTTGAACTGCCGGATTTCCTGTGTAACCGGGTCGATTTAGGTTAGGATTGACAACTTGGTTGCCTGTATATCCCGGAACTCCGGGTTGATTTAGGTTAGGTTGGACCACACCTGTTTGTGCCGGTGAACCACCCTGTGCGCCTTGACTCGGTTGTGCTGTAGCCATTCCGCGTGTGCCTTGTCCACCTATTTGCTCGGTAGCTACTACTCTGCCGTTTTGGTCAATAATAGTTCTTGTGCCGGTGTATTCTTGCCCCGGATTAACACCTGCCCTGGAGAGAGCTTGCTGCAAACCATTGTTGCCGCTACCTCCGCGGTTGCCGCCCGAGGTTGTAGGTTGAAAGCCACCGCCTTGTGCCACAGGTGGTTGTGTACGCGGTGGCAGTGTGTTCCCAGCCGGAGTAGCTAAGGGACGCGCCGGAATATTCATATTACGTGCACCACCGCTGTTTCCGGTCGGCATATTAAAACCGCCCCCGCCTCGATTGCCACCGCTAAAATTACCGCTTGGAACAGCGAACCCGCCCCCGCTGCTTCCACCGGAATTTCCGCCGCCTGCCGGACCGCCTCTTTGTGCTTCCGCCACATCGCCAGCAAGTGTAAATGCTGTTAATACAGTAGCCACTTTAACGACTACATTTGACGGAAGGAATTTTGCAAGCTTTTTCACTGTTTGCGCAAAAAGCCCATTTTCTTCGTTTTTTTGGATTTCACTCATAATACTCTCCCTTAATTTTCAAAAACTTCTGAATAGATAATAACATATCTTGCTTGATTTGTCAATACCTGTTATTATATTAATGTTTAAGGAGGTACATAATGGAAATAGACATTTTAATGTACATAATCGGCTCGATTCTTATCATCCCCGCAATATTGTTTGCCCTGTATGCCCAAATGAGGGTCATGGGCGCATTCAATAAATACAGTGCCGTCCCTTCGGCAAAAGGCATTACGGCAGCACAGCTTGCACGCAAATTGCTTGATGAAAATAATTGCTCACATGTTAAAGTCGAACATTCGCGCGGACACTTGTCCGATCATTATGATCCGCGGAAAAGAATCGTCCGTCTAAGCGGCGATGTACATGATTCCACGTCCTTGGCAGCACTTGGAATAGCCGCGCACGAAGTAGGTCATGCGGTGCAACATCAAACTAAATATGCTCCGCTTATGCTGCGTCAAATAGTTATTAAGACAACCTCCCTTGTTAACAAACTTTTATTGCCTCTTATCATTATCGGATTAATAGCATCAATTTTTGTAACTACTCCGCTTATTTTCGGTATGCCTGCTAATGATTTTTGGTTCGCCCTTATAATTGCTTTCTGTGCCCTGTATGGAATTTCATTCCTTATTAATCTGATTACCCTGCCCACGGAATTCAACGCAAGCCGTCGTGCAAAACAAATGCTAAGCCAAGGTATCCTGTTTGACGAAGAAGAATACAAGGGTGTGTCAAAAGTGCTTGGTGCCGCTGCAATGACATATGTTGCCGCATTTATTATAAGCCTTGCATATTTTCTGCGCTTCCTCGGATTAGTACTAATGATGGCAAGACGAAGATAAATCAAAAAGACCTTTTCGGTCTTTTTTATCTTATCATAAGCATGATTTCACGTCCGGCGGTCCGTTCTGCTTCAGGTGTCCACTGTGGAAGTACGATATCCGCACACCGAGTTGTCTGTCGCGGCAGTTCCGGAGTCCATTCCGAAAGTTCGGGAGTCCATTGCGGAAATTCTTGCTTTGAACTTGAAAGCATATCTCCAAAAATCCCTTCCACTACTTCTGTACTTATGTCCCGGTTAATAGTGTTGGTATAAACATGTGCTGCTTGCATTTGTCCGGCAAACTTAGGCATAGACTCTGCAACAATTGGCTGTAACGGTTGTAATGCTTCTTCGTGTGTTTCAACATTCTGAACCACAGCCGATTCACTATCAGGCGTCTTATTTGCCTCATAATAACCGACAGCCGCTCCAAGCAAACCAACAAGGACTACATCTTTAAAACTAATCAAACGATTCTTATTATTTTTTTCTTTTTTCGCCAGTCTTGACTTTTTCATGTTATACTCCTAATTCTAAAAAACTTTCGCTTGAATTATAACACATTTCGATCGGTTTGTCAATATCCGGTCACTCTAATAATATTATCAACGACCCCTGATCTTCTTTTACTTTAACGCGCCCCGCTCCCGTAACTTGTACTCTGATTTTCCCAAACTTCAAATTTACTTTTTCGGGCTTTTTTCTTTCCTGGACTTTTATCTCTTTTTTTACCTTTTCCGGCTTATAACAATCTCTCATTTCTGTCGGAAACCCTGTTCCGTACTCCCTGCCAACAAAGCAACGATTTCCTATTGTTTCAATTCGCCCAAACTTTTTTTCCATCTTGAATATATATGAAAAATATGGACATTCTGTGTGTTTTCGCGTATAATGCTGATTACATTCACGCACCCATAGCTCAATTGGATAGAGCGTCGCTCTACGGAAGCGAAGGTTTAAGGTTCAACTCCTTATGGGTGCGCCAGTATGGTTTTAATTTTAGCCAGCAGTTACAACTGCAACGAAAAAGACGAAAACGGTGTAAGGCACCCTATTCCGCTGGCGGATACCAACTCGTTTCTGTCAAACATCAAAAAGTTCATACCCAAATACGACAGCATTGTATATGTTGCAAACGACCCCGACAACTTTGAAGTGATTAACGAATGGGCAAACATTGTCTTTACCTCTTTTGAGCTGACAGGCTTGAAATTTAAAAATAGAATAATCCTTGACAGCCGCAACAAAAATAATGCCCGCTCTATTGTCGAAAACGCTGACCTTGTAATGCTTGCCGGCGGTAAAATAAATTGCCAGCTTGACTTCTTCTCCGAAATAGGACTTAAAGAGCTTATCGAAAAGCATAAGGGTCTTGTAATAGGCTGTTCGGCAGGTTCGATGAATCTTTGCAAAACCGTGTTCAATTTCCCGGAAGAACCATGCGATATCGACGGTCGGAAAGACAATGACTTCTTTCAACCGGGACTCGGCTTCTTTGACCGTATTATCATTCCGCATTTCAATGACACCGAATATTATCAATGTAATGCAGGTGTTGATTCTTGGAACGAATACATTCGTCCGCTAAGTCACGGACGCGAATTCCTTGCATATGATGATGATTCATATATTTTGATTAACAACGGCAAAATTGAATACTTTGGCACTTTCTATAAAATTAAAGACGGCAAAATCCATATTATTGACAAAAAGACTGTATCATGTCATAGTTAGTATATAACTGAACAGGCGGGCGCGAAAGCGTTGACGGCCGGGCCGAAAGGCAGCAGGTAGACTGATACCTGTGGGACAGAAAGTGTTTCCACAGGAGAAAATATATGAGCAGCAAACACAGCATAAAAAACTCCGAGCATGCCCGCAAGATTATTAAAATCTCTGTTATAACGATCGTCGTTAATCTTTTACTTGTTATTGTAAAGACTGTTCTTGGTGCAATGTTTAACAATTTATCCGTTATCTCCGATGCAATTCATTCAGGCACAGATTTATTTACATCGTTTCTTATAATCGCAGCGGTTTTCTTGTCAAGTCCCAAACGCGATAAAAAGCACAATTACGGCCACGAAAAAGTTGAACCGCTGGTGACACTGTTCTTGGCACTGATCATTGCCGGTGTCGGTGTAATGCTTTTTTGGAAAGGCATTGAAGGTTTTATAACACCTAAAATCGCCGAACTTAACTTTTATCTCATCGGTGTGACGGTATTGTCCATCGCAGTTAAAGAAGCCATGTTTTGGTATGAAATCTATTATGCTAAAAAACTAAATTCCGCGATGCTGCGTGCCGACGCATGGCACAGCCGCTCCGACAGTTTGGCATCGGTTGCCGTTCTTATCGGACTGATTTCCGCCACATTTATGAAAACAAATATTTTGGAAAGTGTTGCCGTAATAGTTGTTGCACTTTTACTATTCAAAGTCACTTTTGATATAATCAAGCCCGCAATTGACCAACTTATTGATAAAGCCGCTAACGAAAAAACAGTCAACAAAATTAAAGAAATCACCTCTGCTGTCCAAGGGGTCGATTCCGTTGATAAACTGCGGACACGATTATTCGGTAATTCTATTTACGTAGACATAGAAATCGCAGTATGCGGTTCATTAACTGTTAACGAGTCCCACAATATCGCTCAAGCCGTCCACGATACACTGGAAAACACCGAAGATCTTCACATCAAGCATTGCATGGTACACGTGAATCCGTCAAAAACTTCTCAAGACGATCAAGACCCTTCTTTATCTCATTCATCGACAGCGCATAACTAAGTCTTATATATCCGGGCAGCCCGAATGCCTCGCACGGAGTAACGGCAAGGTGTGACTTCTCTAATAATTCATCTGCGACGTCTTTGGCACAGTACCCCAACTTACGAACATCAATTAATACATAAAATGCCCCTTGCGGTTTGGTAAACTTAATATGAGGCATATTTCCAAGGCGCTCTAACATATAATCCCTGCGTTCCTTAAACTGTTTCACCATATTAGCAACAGTTTGTCCGGCCTTTGGATTCGACAAAGCCTCCGCCGCAGCATATTGGTTAGGAGCACTAACACTTTGCAATGTGTGACTTTGAAATGTCCGTATTGCTTTAGCAATCTCAACCGAAGATGCCGAGAATCCTACCCGCCAACCTGTCATAGCATACGCCTTACTCAATCCGTTGATTATGATTGTGCGCTCGTAAAGCCTTTTGCTATGTGCAGCTATCGAATAAACCCCTGATCCCGGCGGCATGTCATATATCAGCTTTTCATAAATTTCATCACTGATAACCCAAACATCATGTTTCTCAATCACCGCGGCCATTTCTGTAATTTGCGCTTTGGATAAAACTTCACCGGACGGGTTATTGGGACTGTTTATAATTATGACTTTTGTTTTGGATGTAATGGCACTTGCAAGTTTCTTTTTATTATCCACAATTACCGGAACACCGCCGCAAATTTTCACAACTTCCGGATAGGTAAGCCAATACGGAGCAAAAATAATAACTTCATCTCCCGGATCAACAAGGCACGAAAGCGTATTAAATAAACTGTGTTTACTTCCGTTACTAACTACTATTTGTTCCGGAGTATAATCAAGCCCGCTGTCACTCTTCAATTTTTCACAAACTGCCTTCCGTAACGGCAAAACACCTCCGGTTTCAGTATACTTTGTCTTACCTTCGTTCATTGCCCTCCCGGCTGCCTCTATGACATAATCGGGCGTTCCGAAATCCGGCTCGCCGACACTGAAGTTTACTATGTCCTTGCCATCGGCTTTCATTTTATTCGCTTTTTCACAAATAGCAAAAACTAAACTTGGAGTAATTTCTTTCACACGTTTGCTAACGACTGACTTTGCCGGACACAAGGATTCTTTACCAAGAATACTTTTCATTTCTCCTCCATATTTTTATACGTTGTTCCTAAAATAGTTGCTAAAGTAAATCTTGTCAATATAATAAAGCTTATCAAGATGCCGCTTTGCATTCGCTTCAAATTCGGAAACATCCGCACCACTCTCTTTATATAGAAGATCATTCAAGTTATAGAACAAGAACCTATCATTAAGGAAATACCGATAAACACGTGAATAAACTATGCTCTCCTCTGTATCATCAAATATGCTACTGCCAAGATACAAGTTCTTTTTTCCCTCTACTCCAAACAAATCAAGCAATGTCGGGACAATATCCGCATGAGTTGTAAATTTATCAATAGTGCGTGTAAATATTAGATGGTCATCAATTTTCTTTGTTAACTTCTTGTCCCAAATGATAAACGGAATACGATACAGTTCCGGATCATATTTGCCCTTCATTCTGTTTGGCATTTCCGGATAACTTTTTGCATAGCGTGCCAAATCGGTATAATATGTTTCATGGTCGGAAAAGATCACAATAGTTGTATTATCAAGTAACTTCTTTCTCTCTAAATCCTCCATCATTATTCGAAGCGATTCATCAAAATCCATAGTAGCCGCCGCATAAGTCCGCCAATCATTATCACGCTTGTTGCCTTTTGGGAATACTTTATTGTCATCCAACTTTTTGTAATAATCTCTTTTGGCAAGCGAATTGCGCTCCTCATAATTACCGTGCATTACATAAGTTGTAAAATAAGTAAAAAACTGTCCGTTATCAAGTTGCGGGAACATATAATCCTTCATAACATCAACTGCCATAGAATCCACGTTACGCTCCCCCCTGCGGGTGGTCATTGCTCCTTTTTTGATATTAATAAAATAAGTTTGCTCCATGCCTTCCTTGACCATATCCTCTATTCCGTAAAAAGCATCAAATCCCATATTGCCCGCCATCTTGCCTCGGTTATATGCTTTCCGCGTACTGTTATGAAACCAGCCCATCTGTGAATCACTTCCTCCAAAGTCCTCACGCAGCATGTTGGCAATAGAAAACGGATATTCGTTTTTATAAAAGTCATAATTTATATATTGCTTCGTCGGATAATTTCCAAGCATCGAAATCATTTCTGCCGTATCTGTTTTCTCTTTGTTACGAAAGTTTGTCATAGTTACTCCTGAACCAAAATTGTCACCGCCGTACATAAATTCCATAAGTGTCGGAAATAACTCCCTGGTTGTATTTTCATCATATCTTTCAAGCACATGCCAATCAAGGGACTCGGCCAAAATCATAACGAGATTGTTTCCCTTGCTTGTTTCAAAGAACTCCGACGTGTCACAAGGCTCGCTGTCATCTACAAATCTTTTCACCTTGTCCATGTCCTTTAAACTCACACCCGAGGATGCCCCAAGTTTCATTACTTCATACAAAAAGTTGGACGATATACCCCGCATTTGGTTTGCATCCCCCATGTTTGATGTCAGCAAATAATGATAACTTGTCTGCCTCTTCTCACGCGCACCGTCAACAATAGGCAACACACAAAAAACAGCCAAACACACAACAAAAAGCCCTAACGCAGTAAACCGGATTTTTTTAGCAGGTTTATATTTGGGCATCCCTTTTAACGCAAACCTTTTGTTAAGCACAATATGAACAATAGCAAACGTCATAAATGCTGCAAACATTACCCACGCGAAAATAAAAAGCCCTACATCAAATAAAACCCACTTTTCAAGTGCCCCCCAAGCATCACTGCGCTGGCTGAACATTTCTTTTTGAAACGCCGCCCCGTTGGCATTATACAGAAAGTTCCCCGCCAATACCAAAATCACTTGTATGAACAAAAATACAATGACGAATATATTCTTTGATTTTATCCCGGGCAGGCACAATAAAAACCCAAGTCCCATAAAAGCTAATACCATCGGCATCCAAAAACTTGCAATATAAGGTTTTGCATCAACATATACCTGTGCAACTAACTCAATAATTACCGCCAGTACAAGCCATGCCCATACCGCCAAATTCTGTAACAAAAATCTTTTAAGGTTCCCCATTGCACTTTTATTATAGAATGAAATAATGCGAATTGCAATACAGCAAAAAATTGTGCTATAATCAAGGTATGAAAAAAATCGTGATTCTTCACGGTATAAGAGGACTGCGTCAGGAAAGTATAATTCATTGGCTTATATCAGAATGCGAAAAACTAGGATTAAACATTGATATTCCCAACTTGGCAACTATACATGACGATATTTCATACAAAAACTGGGTTGACGGCATGAAAGACGTTAAACTGGGCGCCGATACGATCCTGTTCGGAAGGTCACTTGGAGCACAATTTGCAGTAAAATATCTTGCCGAAATAGGTAAATCGGTCGGAGCTTATATCTCATGTCCCGGAGCACATAACCTGCGGGAGTTACGCGACACACCGACGAACAAAAAGATTAAACGAATTTTCAGTGTAGGACCCGAACAGTTTTCGATCTCAGATAACGAGTTCAAAAAATTCAGGAATTTAAACTTCCCAAAAGTTTCACTTTACAGCAACAATGACAACTATTACGAACAAGCAAACCTCGAAGCATATGCGAACGCTATCGGCGCAAAGCATGTCTTTATTCCAAATAAGGGTCATTTTAATGAATACGCAAATGTAACCCAGCTGCCCGAAGCATTAAACGAAATAAGGGAATTACTTAATGAATCTTAGGGGAATAATTGAAAAAACGGAGAGTCAGTTAACAGACGGAAACATCCAATATCTCGTCGAGCGTTTTAGACAAACTTGAAAAAAAAGACGACGAAAAGATGCAAGAGGCCTTGACAGGAGAACCAACTTATCAATATCTGTACTTCCTTTCCAATCAAATGAAGGAAGATTTGTTGAATGGAGAAAACTTTCTTAAAGAACATCTCTCTAATCGCGAATTAATTAACGAATGCTTTGATATTGAACAAAAATTGCAATACATAGCAAAGCACATTGATGTCAAGCTCGCCGGCTTTTATTTATTAGATTTTCCTGCGTCGAACAAACCAAAAGATAACACCACCGATCGCGCCAACCACCAAAATACCGCCCGCAGTTACACCAACGATTAAGCCAACGTTTGGGCCGTTACCATCACCGTCATCGTTTCCATTATCTCCGTCGTCATTGCCGTCATTACCGTTGTTATCTCCTCCACTTGATGAAGCGGAAAGAGTGCTCCCATAACCAAGCATTGGCCAAACAATAGTACCCGTCTTGAAATTTGCATTTTCCTTTGCCCGTGCGTAAAGATTATAGTGGGTACTTGCATCAAGTCCCGTGAATGTCAATCCCGATTGAAATACTGCGCCCGATGTTCCTTCTCCACTCTTTGTCACCGCAAATTCCAATTCTTGTGCTGTGGCTGCTAATAAAAACGCATTAGTAGTAAATGTTAAACTGGTTGACGTCGCTTCTGCTAGCGTTGTTGTGCATTGACTTGCCGTAGATACATTTGCTCCGTCAATTTTATTACCAAGCAATGTTCCTTCGATTACTATCGTTGATCCATCTCTCGGCCTTATCCCTATGTTATTTGTAACCGTTACCCCAACAGGTATCACTAATGACGTATCTGCGTTAACATAAAGCGCACTTGACAATACATAATCTTTTGTAAAAACGAAATCGCCAATGACCTTATTATTTGTTGTCCCAGGGCGATAGAGAATAATACTATCTTCCACGCCGTCCAAAGGAATCAAAGGAAATGAATCTTGTATTGTGATTATTGAGTTGCTCGCCATAAAAGTTGCCCCACTATTCAATGCAATTCCCAAATATGAAGAATGGTCGCCAGGATGACCACACAGCGCAGTTACAATACTGTTGATAATTTTCAATTCACCGTCACTACTAATATTAATTCCAGCCCTTGTCCCAACATACGAGCCCGTTGCAATGACATCGCTATTGTTAATTTCGATTTTATTAGCAACAAGCGCAGGCGCGTTGGTTGCTCCCCCCGCATTAATTTTGGCATTATTTATTTTGAGTTCTCGGCAATATATACTATCGGGAGCATTCAAAATACTATCAGGTGCTCCGTTTATCACAACCTCGCAGCCACTTGCGTAAATAGAGTTACCCGCTATGCCACTGCCTTCCAATGTGTTTTCACCGATTAATTCAAGTGTTACAACCGAATCTCGCTTAATAGATATTGCTTCTTTGCGCTCAGTGCCAAATCTTTCTATTGTTAAGTTATTTAATGTCAACGCCACTGTTGCTTCGGCATCAATTTCAATTCGCCGTCCATTTGATACTGTTCCTGTAATTTCAATATTCGCGTCATTATTTAACGTGAGTATCGTGCCGTCGAAACTCCAACCTGTACCGGTTTCGCCGCCTACTGCAGTTTCAATATTAAAAAATTCAAGTGTACCAGTTGCCGCCGATACATTTATCGGTGATTGTCCTTTTGTGGGCACTAACAACGCAATCCCCACCGCGCAAAAAGCAAGCACAAAACAGCAAATTATTCCCTTTGTAAACTTTTTCATTTGAAACCCTCCTTTGAGTATCATTTGTAAATATACAGATTGTAATTCGCTTCGTCAACAAAATACGCGAAGTTTTGGGCGCGTAAATTTATATTCGCCCATGTCATTATTCTACCGCATGACAATAGCGGAAGTAATAGCGAAACGGACTCGTGATTTATTAATTGAAAAAGATATGACGCAATATCGTCTTGAAAAAACGATGGGTATTCCGCACAGGACATTATTGAACATAACAACCGCAAAGCATAACTCCGCGAACATGAAAACAGTATTCCAAATATGCCGCGGTCTTGGTGTAACAATGGCAGAATTTTTCAGCGACCCAATTTTCGAACACAGCGAATTAGATATTGATTAAATCTCGTACTTTTTCTTTTATCTCAGTTGAGCAAACGCGCCCCAAATTCCGCAATCTTAAAAGTTGCTCCATATCCATTTTTATAAGTTGCGCGACAAATCAAACGCTGCGCAGGTGATCTACATAGTTCTTAACTGATTTATGAATAACTTTTGACGTAGCGCCAAAATCTTGAAGTTGGTCAACAAGATTTTCATGCCTAAGAGTCAGCGTATCTTCGAATTTAATTTTTCGTGCTTCCACAAGGTCTGCCAGTGCGATACCGATAACAGTACCCAAAGGATGGTTAAAACGGTTTGTACGCTCAAAATCTAATTCTTTTACATAACCTTGATTATGATCGTTATCTTTAAAGCCAAGCCTATTGAAGTAACGCCGAGTCAAAAATTCTGCTGTCCGAGCACTAATTTCCGTTGCAAAGCCCATTGCTTTATATATTTGTTCACCAATGCTTTCTAATGCATTCTCTTCAAAAGTATCGTCTACTAACATATGACCTAATTCGTGAGACAAATGAATTACGGGCTCATAGAATTTTGGGTTTCCCTGTAAATAGATAGTAGTTTTTTCAGTCTCGTCTGTGACATAAGATGAATGTTTCATTGGATAGCAAATCTTTCCTGTTAATTTAACTTTTTCGTATGTATCGTGTATTTTATTGCCCAAAATATCTTTTAAAATTGGTAATGTTTCATCGGCGCAAGCCAAAACGCTTTTTTTTGATGCTACATTTTGTGAGAAAAAATCAGGAACCAAAAAAGGATTGTATGATGGTCGGTTTTGTTCTAACCACGAAAGAGTGGGTTTTAAATGGTCGAAGATATATTTCATATATTTACCATCCTTATGTTAACACAAATCTACAAAAAAGTCAACATAGCAGGTAATGTTAAACAGTTCGACTCTTATCCCTATTGGCGGAGAGCGAGGGATTTGAACCCTCGGTTCCCTTGTGAGGAACGCACCCTTAGCAGGGGTGTGACTTCGACCACTCATCCAGCTCTCCGAATATGCTGCCAAGTATATATCAAAATCGTGTCATTTGCAACAGCTACGTCATAAAATAAAAATATGAAAAACATAAACGAACTTGTATCCGAAATCGCAAAAAACAACGCGGGAGAACAATCCGCAATAAGCGACTACTTTCATCTCATCTCTATGCCCGGCCTTCCGCAAAAGTTCTACCAGGACATACACGAGATTATAAGTGACGAAATGAACCACAGCGAAAAATTGTCATACTGGGCAACGCATCTGACCGGTGTTAAACCCGCAACAGATTAATAAAAAAGCCCATCACTGCGACAGGCTTTTTTAAAAAACTAATTCACTCAAGCAGCCGCTTGTTCTTTATTGCAAAAACGGCGGACCAACTTATGCGAGCCTTTGGCAAGCGGTCCCAAGCCAAAAGTCAAAATCATTGCAAGATACACAAAAATCAACGTAGTCGCTACGAATCCCGCTCTTTTTGCACCGTCTTCCAACGCAGATTTATTAGCAACAAGTTGAGCATAAGTACCGTCAGCAGTAGCTTTTGCAACGGTCATTGACGTTTCATCGGTAAACTCTGCATTAAGCGCAAGCAAACCATTATACGCATTCATCAAATTTGTTTTATCCGTACCGGCAGGCAAAGTGTCCGCGGTTGCCTTGATTGCACCGATGGTTGGCATTGCGCTCAACGGCGCAACAGCAAGACTTTGCGTAAGCGTTTCCAATCCGGGGATTTTATCAAGTTTGTCATTGCAATCTGCCGCTATTTCTTTATAATTAGCATACGCCTTGCCAAGCGGTCCTTCAGCCTTGTCTTGTGTAACACAAAAACCCGCTGCGCCGATACCAAGTGCCACTGTAGCCAAAACGCCCGTTCCAAGAAGCACACAGATTGAACAAAACTTTGCATTGCTAAACATCTTACAAATGAAATACACGAACAATCCGACAAAGAAAATCAACAATCCTGCAAGCTGCATCGCACCTACAAAGTTAAACTCGGGCACCTTGGTTATCGGAATAAGTATCAGAACAACACCTACCAACGCGCCTGCTGCAAATATCAATTTCCACAAATTCCTTTTTAAAAAATCCATTAATTTTATCCTCCTTTTAAGCGGCCCCCCGCGGAATCTTTTATTATAGACCCACAATATTTTCAAATGCAAGCGTTTTTGAAAAATAGTTTGACAATCAAACAATTTTTTAAGATACAAAGTATTTGCATTTAACAAAGTATTTGCATTTCTTATAGTTTTGTGTTAAGAATAAGTGGGGGAAAACATGACCTTTAAAGTAGCAAATAAGCTAAACGAAAATTTCGTTTTAGACAAAGATTTTAACCTAGTGCTGGATGGCACCACACAAAAACTTGAAGACGCAATGTGCAAAGGTTATGTATACGCCAACCTTTTCTTTTACGACGAGGTTCAAAAAGAAATTGACAAGCTTCGGAAACTTGTCCGCAAAATCCATGACGAGTTAATCTTGGAACTTGGCATGGATCCCGACGAACCGTCCAAATTGCTGATGGAACTGTCAATGCGTGTACGCAACGTCATAGGCGAAGACAGCTTGGATGCCGTAATAAAAGAAATGCTTTCCGAAAAAACCAAGCATATCGCGCTGATGATAGACCGCCGGGAAGAAGAGAAACTTATCCAAATAAGCGAAGCTATTTTCATGGAACTCACCGCAGCATTCTATGACATGACTTTACAAAATACAAAGGATCTCGAGAACGGTGTCAAGACTTTCCGCTTTTCAAAGGAATACGTAGAAAAAATGACTGCACGTCAAAAACGTCTGCTCACTCCCGCTCTTCGCATGATCGGCTTTGAAAATCAAGTAAAACTAAACAATCTTGAAATAGCCCAGGACTGGACAATCAAATATGTCCCCGAACGCATCCCCACACCTTTTACAAAACAGGAAGACACCATCAAAGACCAATTAAAAACTTTTATTCAAAAGCATCTAAATTAAGCGGTTAACTTGACAAAGTCAACCTTTTGTGCTATTATATCTGTAATGAAAAATGAAACAAACACACCAAAAAAATTAACAACGCTGCAAAAGTTTTGCGGCACAGCCCTTCTTGTGGGCACTTCTTTGCTTGGAGGCTGCTGCAATAATCATTCATGCGGCCATCCGCAGCAAATTGTAATGCCGCAACCGGTCTATCAACAGCCCTATGTACAAACACACCAACCTGTCATAGTACGCAGACAAGTAGTCATGGTACCTACCCAAAACTACAACTACGCACGTCCGTACAATAATTACGGCTATACAACTCCAAACTGCCATACAACACGCCGCCCAAACTATAATCAACGATATTACAACCAACCGTACTACAGATAATCCTCAAACACACAAGAACATCAAGTTTACTGTTTTTGCATGTCAAAAAAACGATTTTTGCAAACAAATTACTTGCAAACCACCATTCTTATTATATATACTCATATACTACAAAGGAGGGAAAATATGGGTATTATATCCAGGCAACTGTTAAAAGTAATTGAATATGTAAACGACCGCCACGACACAATAATCTACAAGTTTCCAATGAATGACCGTGCGGAAATAATGAACGGCTCGTCGCTGACGGTACGCGAAGGGCAAGTTGCAATCTTTATGAAGGACGGCCGTATTGCGGATGTTTTTGCTCCCGGCCGCTACAAGCTATCTACCGCTAATCTGCCTGTTCTTACCTCAATAATGAACTGGGCAAAAGGATTCAACAGTCCGTTCAAATGTGACGTTTATTATGTGGAAACAACACAATTCAAAGGCCAAAAATGGGGAACATCCAATCCGATTACAATGCGTGACAAAGAATTCGGAATGGTACAAATCCGCGGTTTCGGCAAGTTCAGCTTCCGCGTCGTTGATGCAAAACTCTTTATGCAGACAATGGCAGGCAGCAAACGCGAGTTCAAAACCGGCGATATCGACGACCACTTGCGCGGTCTTATTGTAAGCACAATAACCGATGTGCTGGCCGACAGCAAAATGAGCGCGATTGATCTCGCCTCTAAACTGACACAATTCAACGAAATAGCCAAAACAAGCCTTGAAAAACACTACACAAACATTGGCTTGAAACTTGAAACTTTTGTAATTGAAAACATTAACTTCCCGGAAGAAATTGACAAAGCAATCAAGCAAAGCGTATCGCTTGGTATTTTGGGCGGTCAAATGCATAACTACACCGCCAAAGCCCAAGCCGATGCAATGATGGCAGCTGCAAATAACCCCGGCATGGGCGGAACTATGTTCGGTATGGGTGTAATGGGCGGACTTGGAAACCAAATGATGGGCAACATGGGCATGGGCGTAGGTATGGCCGGAGGAGCCGCCGCCCAAAATCAACAACAATCTTCG
>Ga0099364_10005298_pt1 | contig 19200 bp, 18 predicted proteins | sample TergutTh196P3_FD_73070 | JGI IMG/M metagenome (GOLD analysis project Ga0099364, IMG submission 73070) | Microcerotermes parvus P3 segment gut microbial communities from Pointe-Noire, Republic of the Congo - Th196 P3 | ecosystem: Host-associated > Arthropoda: Insects > Digestive system > Gut ...
GTGTTGGCGCATAATGCGATAGGCTACGATGTAAGAGCCTTGAGTATCGTCATCGGCTCCGGCTCCGCAAGCGCGATAGCGGCAAGCCCACAGAATATTTTGTTAGGCTCTCTGCAAGAGCCGTATACCCCGCCTGCGGCGCAGACGGTAACGATAACCAACACCGGAACCGGTTCAGTTACGCTGACGCAGCCGACATCCTCGAATTATGATTTGGGTTCGCTTTCGACTACGACCTTAGCTGTGAACGGAGCGTCGGCGACGTTTACCGTTCAACCGAAAGCGAGTTTGGCGGCAGGAAATCATGACGAAACTATAGTCATAAACGGAAATGACGGGGCAATTACGTCGATCAGCGCGAGTTTTACCGTAACTTCCGCGTCGCCGCCTGAAGCGACAGGTCCTGAATATTCTTCAGATGTTGCCTACGCAGCCGAAAAGACGCCCGGCTTCAGCGCCGGTGATTTTGATATAGCCGATGGAAAAGTCGTAATTAGAGAATCGATAGCTGAAGCAATTGCCAAAGATGAGCTTGGGATTAACGACGACATCGAAATTGTCGTTCTTCCGTGGTTTGAAGCAATAGTCCAGGCCGGCGGACTCGCGGCAGTTAAATTCCCGATAATGGGAGCGCATCTTGGAGTCGGCAACCCGGAAGATATACAGCTTCTTAAGATAATGTCTCCCACAGCCGGAACTTTTCTGATCTACGCTGCTGCTGAAACCGAATATAGCGACGGCAGATTTACGCTTTTGGATGAGGGAAGCGGAATCCCATACTACGGGACTATAGATCCGGCGACCGTATATGACTTGGTTGTTTTTATCAGGGATGGAGAAGGATACGACCTTGATAATTTGATAAACGGTGTTGTCGTTGACCCGCTCGCAATAGTTAAGACAGCGTCAACAGACATTGCCGGTCCCGATTCGCGCGGCGACGTCGTCGATAGTATTGCCAACATGGATTCACGCGACAACGTTGGCGACGGAGGGTGTAATTCTGGAGTTGTAATGTTCGGGGTATTTGGGATGGTCCTTACGTCGCTTATTTTCAGACGCAAGCGCAAGCGGTAAGCAGACGACAGCGAGAGAGCGGGCATGGTACGCGGACCGGAATAACAGCGGCAAAAAATCCACTTTATTAAACTGCGTGGTGATATACTTTAATGAGTTATCACCAAATGGAGGCTTATTAAAGTGGCGGTATTTGGCAGATACCAGCAATATAGCGGACGCAAGCACTTTATCCCTCACCCTCTGACGGAACTCCCGGAGATAAAACTAACCGGGGAGCTGTTGGCTCTTTTTGGAGAGGCAATGGCTAATCTGGGGAAAATTGAAACTTTAGGCGGCAATATTCCCTTCCCGGCCCCATTGATAAGGGCTTATGTTACCAAAGAAGCCTTGTTGTCAAGTGAAATTGAGGGAACTGTGGCCACGCTGACGGAGGTGATGGAGGCCCAAAGGAGAAAAAAAAGCGTTGAAACCCGCGATATTACTGATGTTCTCAATTATATCGAAGCCACAAATAAAGCCCTGCACATGCTGCAAGCGGAAAATTTTCCGCTTGTGGAGCGCGTTATAAAGGAGGCTCACTATGCCTTGCTGCAATCATCGGCGGGGGAGAGCAAAACACCCGGACAATACCGCAAGGTGTCGGTTGCGGTGGGACAGCATGTACCCCCGCCCGCGCCTTTCATCCCCCAACTTATGGCCGACCTGGAGCAATTCCTTAACACAAGCGCTTATCCGCCGCTGATTAAAGCCGGGCTTGGACATGTCCAATTTGAGACAATTCACCCGTTTTTAGACGGTAACGGGCGTATTGGGCGGCTTTTGATCGTTTTAGGACTAATCCATGACGGCCTGATCAGCGTTCCGCTTTTGTACCCTTCATACTATTTCAAACGCTTTAGAAGCGATTATTACGCCTACCTGGACGCTGTGAGGCGCAAGGGAGATTGGATAAGCTGGCTGAAATTCTATCTCCGGGCCATCAATGAGACGGCGTTTGACACGCTGGAGAGGATGAATCTTCTAATTAAGGCAATCGGGATTTATAAAAAACAGCTGGCGCAATTTGCTTTGAAAGACGCTGACGGGCTTTTAAGCGGTATGCTTTCAACCCCGGTGTTTAATATTACGGGGCTTGCGCAAGATACGGGGTATACGTTTGCCGGAGCCAACTTAATTGTAAAAAAGCTGGAACACTCCGGCATCGTAAAGCAACACGGTTCGGGGAAACGCTCAAAAATCTACCGCCTGGAGGAATACATGCGGATTCTTGAGGCAGACACGATTTTCGGGTAGCTCCCCCTGTACTTATACGCTCAACTAAAAAATGGGGATACTTTTCGATTCATATACCCGCCTGCGGTGTGTATGGTATTATTTTCTTTACACACGAAAAATTTTTCGAGAGGGGTGTTGTAATGGACACGAGGAACAGCGAGGGCGTGAAATTCGGTATCGAACGCGCGCCTCACAGGTCTTTGATGTACGCGAACGGTTTCTGCGATTGGGAGCTTGAACGTCCGTGGGTAGGCGTGGTGAACTCCGCGAACGCGATAGTGCCCGGCCACAATCACCTCGGCACGCTGGTCTCGGCCGTCAAGAACGGCGTTTACGCCGCCGGAGGGCTGCCGATAGAGTTCCCGACGATAGGCGTTTGCGACGGCTTGGCGATGAACCATCGCGGCATGAAGTATTCACTTCCGAGCCGCGAACTCATAAAAGACACTATAGAGACGATGACCTACGCGCACGGCTTCGACGCGCTGGTCATGGTGACGAACTGCGACAAGATAATACCCGGCATGGCGATGTCGGCGTTGTCGCTCAACATACCGTCGATAATTTTATCCGGCGGGCCAATGCTGCCCGGGAATTTCCGAGGTAAGCGAGTTGATCTTAGCGGGATATTCGAGGGCGTGGGCAAGTGTATAGGCGGCGAGATGAGCGCTGACGACATGAAGGAAATGGAGCGCTCCGTATGCCCGACCTGCGGTTCCTGCGCGGGAATGTTCACCGCCAACACGATGAACTGCGTAATAGAGGCGATAGGGCTGGCCCTTCCGGGCAACGGCACGATACCCGCCGTGTACTCCGAGAGGATCCGTCTCGCGAAGGACGCGGGAAGGGCGATAATGAACCTGCTGGAGCGAGGCATCAAGCCGCGCGATATAGTTACCGCAGAGGCTTTGGACAACGCGTTAGCCGCAGACGTCGCGTTGGGAGGCTCAACCAACGCTTGCCTGCATATACCGGCGATTGCCAACAGCGCCGGACTGAAGATTCCGCTGTCGCGGATAGATGAGATAAGCCGCAGCGTGCCGCACCTGTGCAGCATGAGCCCGAGCGGGAGTTATTTCCTGTCAGACCTTTACCACGCCGGGGGGATACAGGCGCTGATGTCGCGGCTTTTGGCCTCGGGCCTTCTGTCCGGCAAACCGATGACTGTGACGGGCCGAACAGTGGGGGAAAACCTTGCTGGTATCGAGGTAAGAGACGAGGAAGTGATAAGGCCGATGTCGAACCCCGTCCACAAGGAGGGGGGGCTCGCGGTGCTCTGCGGCAACATAGCGCCCGACGGTTGCGTGGTGAAGCAGAGCGCGGTGCTGCCGGAGATGATGAAGCACGAGGGGCCGGCGCGGGTGTTCGACGGCGAAGAGGCGGCGTTCAAAGCCATATCGTCGAAGGAGATAAAGCCGGGCGACGTTGTTGTGATAATAAACGAAGGGCCTAAGGGCGGCCCAGGCATGAGGGAGATGCTCCTGCCGACGGCTGCCTTGGCCGGGCTCGGCCTCGATTCGTCGGTGGCCCTCCTGACGGACGGGCGTTTCTCCGGCGCTTCCAGGGGGGCGTCAATCGGACACGTATCGCCCGAAGCCTCAAGCGGCGGCCCCATCGGCTTAGTCCGCGACGGCGACATGATAAAGATAGATATAGCCGGGCGCGTAATAGAACTTCTCGTTTCGGACGACGAATTGGCGGAGCGCGCGAAAAGTTTCAGGCCCGCCCTCAGGCCTGCCGGCAGCGACTATCTGGAGCGCTACAGGCATTTTGTGACCTCGGGCGCGGAAGGCGCCGTTTTCAGGGATAATCTGGATTGATACTAATGCCGGAGGAAAATCAGCCCAAAATGGAAAAACGCATAAGAAAACCCAGTGTAACGGAGACCTGCCTCGTATTGATCTGCGTATTCATGGTCGGTTTCGTCCTGAGCAGGGCGGACCGGGTGGCGATACCGCTTACGCTCGCCTTTCTGCTGACGTTGGCGCTCTATCCGGTGGTGAAGGCGGGGCAGCCATTAAAAATACCCCCGTTCATCATGATCTCTGTGGTAATGGTATGCTTCTTCGCCGTCTTCGTACCGTTGGGAGTGTTCCTCAATTCCAGGCTCCAGAGCACCATCGTGACTCTTCCCTTGTATTATAGCAGGCTGGTCAGGCTCGGCCGGGAAATTCTCGATCAATACCAGATCCCCTCGGAATTTCTGAACACGATCAATTGGTATAACACGATCGGCAGGTACCTCAGCGGAATGCCCAGGTTTCTAATGAGCTGGCTGAGTAATCTTGTTATGATCACGGTGTTTCTTATATTCATGCTTATGGAAGCGCCTTACATGGAAAACCGCCTGCGTAAAGCCTTCAAGGGAACGGGAGGGGAGACCGTGACGCGCGTATCGGAGACGATCGCGATGCAGATATCGAAGTATCTGCGCACGCTCGCCGTAATAAGCATCATAACCGGAATCATGGTCTGGGGGGCGCTCTACCTGATCCGCGTCGATTTTGCCCTGACATGGGCGGTTGCGGCCGTCCTGCTGAACTTCATCCCGACGCTGGGTTCGATAATAGCGAGCATCCCGCCGATATTGGTCGCCATTGTCCAGTATTACCCGAGCATCTCTCCGGCATTGCTGACGATGATCGCCCTGCTCGCGATACAGTTCACGATAGGCAATCTGGTGACTCCGAAAGTGATGGGAGACGCGCTGGACATAAGCCCTGTGGTACTCCTCGTGTCGCTTTTGTTCTGGGGGGGGATATGGGGACCGGTGGGCGCCCTGCTGTCCGTCCCCATCATGGTTATGATAAGGATAATCTGTGAGAACATACCGCCGCTCTCTTTCGTTGCGGTGTTGATAAGTTCCCCGAAAAGCCGCCGGCCGGACGAGGCGTGAGCATGATTATGGGTATAGGCGCGGACATCTGTATGATATCGAGGATGAAGCGCGCCGTCGCGAACGATTGCTTTGTCCGCCGCGTGTTTACCGACGAGGAGATAAGCTACGCGATGTCCCAGGGCGAGCCCGCGCGCCACTTTGCGTCGGCGTTCGCCGCGAAGGAGGCGCTGGCAAAGGCGTCCGGCCTCGGGATGTTTGGAATGGGGCTGACTGGAGCGTGGGTGCGCCGCACAGAGCGCGGGCCTGTAATGATGATGAGCGAGGAGGCCAAATCAAAATTGGGCGAAGCGGGAACCGATAAATGCTGGCTCACATTGACGCACGAGGGCGATTTCGCAATGGCGTTCGTAGTGTTGGAGGCCACGGCATGATAAGTTACTATTCGTCCGCCGCGGTGAGGGAAGCCGACAGGGCGGCGGAGCTGCTCGGAATCCCCGGTGAGGTTTTGATGGAGAACGCGGGCCGGGGAGCGGCAGAGGCGATAATACGGCGTTATCCCGATGCGGAGAATATACTGATATTATGCGGGCACGGGAATAACGGCGGCGACGGTTTCGTCGCGTCGCGGCACCTGTTGTTCGCGGGGATGAATCCGTCGGTGCTGGCGGCGCGCGATGTCGAGGAGTATCGCGATGGGGCCGCATTTGCGGCTAAGGCTGCGAAAAACTCCGGCGTAAAAATAGTTACCTCCGATAAGATGAAAGACGACGAAATAAAAAATTTGGTCTGCGGCGCGGACGTTGTCGTGGATGCCCTCCTCGGAACAGGATCCCGAGGCGCGCCGAGGGGCGAGGCGGAGAGATTGATTACGCTCTCGTCTTCTCATCCCCATCTCGTCGCTTTGGACATACCGAGCGGGGTCGATGCCGACACCGGAGAGACGGCGGATATCGCCGCCAAAGCGGAGCTTACCGTCGCCTTCCTTGCCGCGAAGCCCGGTCTCGCGATCGCTCCGGGCTCTTATCACAGCGGAGATGTAGTCATTACGGGAATAGGAGCCGCCCCGGGCGATGTGTTAAAAGCGGCGCCCGTTTTGACGGGTTGGGACGCGTCGGACATTCCCGGAATGCTTCCGAAAATAACCCCGGCGGCATATAAGGGCTCGCGCGGTTCGCTCTTGATAGTAGCCGGCTCGTCGCCGTATCGCGGCGCTCCCGTGCTGGCGGCTCTGTCCGCCCTGCGTGCCGGGTGCGGCCTTGTCACGCTTGCTCTGCCCGCAAGCCTTGCAGCGGGCGCGGCGTCGATAGTTCCCGAGGCGATTTTCATATCGCTGCCGGAGAAGGACGGGCATATATCTTTTGAAGGGTTCGGGGAAACGCTGCGGTCCCATTTCGAGGAGTTTGACGCCGCCGTGCTTGGTCCGGGGCTGAGCGGAAGCGCGGATGCGGAACGGGCGTCCCTGTTGTTTTACGGCGAGTTCCGCAAACCGATAGTCATAGACGCGGACGCCTTACGGTTTAATTACGGACGCAGAAGGGACGACGTCGTGGCGACGCCTCACGCCGGAGAGGCGGCGCATATCCTGTCGGCGTCGCCCGCCGATGTAAACGCGAGGAGACTCGACGCGTGTTCGAGACTTGCGGGAAAATTCGGCGCGGTCGTATTAAAAGGACATCACACATTGGTGTCGGACGGGCAGGAGACACGCGTCATACTGGAGGGAGGCCCGGAACTCGCCGTCCCCGGATCGGGCGACGTGCTGTCCGGCGTTATAGGGGCGTTTCTGGCGGCGGGTATGCGGCCTTTGGATGCCGCGACCGCCAGCGTGCTTGTTCACGGCGTCTCAGGTTCCCTCGTGAGCGGAGGAAACCCGGACGGATTGTTGGCTCGGGAGATAGCGGATGGTGTGAGATGCATTATGTAAAGCGTAAACGAGAGAAGCGAAAGGCGGAACCGCCTCCTCCAAAGAGGCGGGGTTTCGGCGTGACGATGATAAGCCTCGCGGCGGCAGGTGTTTTCCTCGCGGTGACGAAAGCCCAAAATCCCGAAATGGACATAAGGCCCATGCTGATAATGTATGGCAGCGTCGTGGTTGCGTGCGTCGTGATGAATCTCGTCTCAAACCGCAGGAGAAGGGACGACGAGTGAAAGTCGGTTTCCCCCCCGTAACGTGCCGAAGCGCGGACGATACGGCGGCTTTGGCGGAAGTATTTGCCGGAGAGGTGAGAGGCGGGCTTTATATAATATTGTCCGGCGAGTTAGGAGCGGGAAAGACGGCTTTCACGCAAAGCCTGGCCGGAGCGCTCGGCGTCCGGGGCGTGAGGAGTCCGACATTCGTGACCGAAACCATTCATAAGGTCCCAAACCGCGATTTCGACCTCGTGCACGCCGACCTCTACAGGTACGATTGTGTGCCGCCCGATTCGGATACCGGCCTTCAGTTCGCGGAATACCTGTCCGGCCCGCGCGCGGCGCTCCTCGTCGTCGAGTGGGGGGAGAGATGGACCCCGCCCGGCGAGGGGTGGAAGATTAATATTTCCTCGCCGGGTGATGGGAGCGATTTCCGTTCGTTTGCGATGTCGGCATTCGGAGACGATGCCTCTCGGCGCATGTCTAAGGTTTACGAGACGATGCTTGATCTCCGTGCATCGGGAAGGTTTGGAGGATTTTGCTGACGCTCGCGATCGACTGCGCTCTCAGGAGGATACACCTTGGGGCGGCCGACGGTGAGGTTTTTCTCGGCGAGCTGTCCGCCGACGTCGGTACGAGGCAGTCGGAGGCGCTGCCCGGTGCCGTCGGCGATTTTTTGCGCGTGTTCGGTTTCACCGTTTCTGACGTCGGGCGTATTGCCGTGACGACAGGCCCGGGTTATTTTACGGGGATAAGGGTCGGATTGTCATATGCGGCCGCGCTCGCGGAGAGCGTCGGCGCTCTCGTGTGCGGCGTATCGACCCTCAGGGCGATGGCCCTGCCGGTTATGGAGGCGCCGGTCGCCTCCGAGGCTTCGCCGGTGACGGTGCCGGTCATAACGGCGGGCCGCGATTCGTTTTACGCCGCGATATACGGCGCGCGTCGCGGGATCGGGGCGCTTTCGGGCCAAAGGGATGTTTTGATGGAGCCTTCGCATATGGCCGCGCGGGATTTATCGGATCGCCTCGGCGCGTTTGAAGATTCCGGCGTTGTCGTCGTGTCATGCGGCGCTCCGGCAGCGGCGTTTAAACAATCCTTTCACGTCCTGCCGCCGTCCGGCGTCCCAAGAGGCGTACTCATGGCCGCGGCTTCGGAACCCTATAGGGATCCTTCTGAAATCAGGGCAGTATATCTGCGTTTGCCCTGTTGATGTGTTCAAAAACCATATTAACAAAATCTTTATTAATCTATTTTGAAGAAATACGTATCTTTTTACTTGATGATGAGGTAGAATTCAAAAATGTTTTGCGTTGTGTCGTTATTGTTTTTCTGAAGGGGGGTGGCAGTGTTGTCTGAAACTGTAGCAGATGAAGTGAGGGCGCGTGAGGACTCGGCGCGCGAGATTACGGCGCAGGCGAAAGCCGAAGGGGCGAGATTGATTGCGTCGGCCCGTACCGCCGGAGAGCAGGCAATTAAAGAGGCGCGGCAGAAATCCCACAGATATTTCCGTGACGAGGTGCGCCGCGTGGAAGGCGAAGCCGAGGGTTCCGCCGTAAAGATCGTGGATGCGGGCAGGGAAGAAACGGAGCGTTTTTACAGCGAAAAGAAATCCCGCACCGACGAAGTCGCCGATTGGCTTGTAAAAGAGGTGATGTCCGCTTATGGCAATTGAGACTATCCAAAAAATACGGCTCTTGTCGCATAAATCCGTGTCGGAAGAGATATTCGCCCACATTCAAAAACTCGGATGCTGTCAGGTGATACCCGGAAGCCACGTAAAAGGAAGCGAGAACGATCTCGCCTCTCTTAAGGCGCAAGCTCGGGAAATAGACGATCTGTCGGGCGAAGTGCGTTTTGTGATGCGTTTTCTCGATCCTTACGCGACGGAAAAGGGCGGCGGCATGGCGAAGGCGTTCGGAGACGCCCCAAAATACTCCGCGTCCGAGCTCGAAGAGTTGGCTTCGCGCGACGAGATGCTCCGCGCGGCCGGGCATATCCGGTCGCTCGAAAAACGCCTCTCCGAAACCAAAGCGGGTATATCCCGGGTCACCGGATTGATCTCGGCGCTCGCGCCGATAAAGGGAATTCCCTACACCCTGGATTTCTTTACGAAGGGCACGGGAATCGTGCAGGGCAATATTTTGCAGGTTCCCGCAGTCTCGGCGGACAGCTTTTTGTCGAAGATCCGCTCGTCGCTGGGAGACGAAGCGGAAATTTTCGCCGTGCCCGCGGGAGACCCGAACGCAAACAGAGTAGTGTCCGTAATATATGCCCGAGCGGCGGCCGAAATTTATCAGGCGGCGGTGTCGGAGTTCCAGACGTCGCGGGTCGAAGTGCCGGCAAATCTGTCGGGAACGGCGGAGAGCGAGCTAAAGTCTCTCGAAGCCGAACTCGCCGCATTGAAAGACGGCGAGGCGGATGTTACGAGCGAGATAAAAGCTGTTGCTAACGCCGAGTACAAGAGATGCGAGCACTGTTCCGACTATTGGGGTATACAGCGCGCCAGGGTGGAGGCTCTCATAGCGGGGGAACAGACCGCGCAGGTCGTCGTTTCGGAGTTCTGGATTCCTGCCCTCCGGATGCCCGATCTGAATAACATCATATCCAAATACGCGGAAATGACGGATATGTCCGTAGTAGAGCCCAATGAAGGCGAGATACCGCCTACCATTCTCACGAATAAAAAATACGCGGTTCCCGTGGAGCCGCTGATCAGCATGTACGGAGCGCCGTCATACGGCGGTTACGACCCCACGGCGGTATTCGCCCCGTTCTTCTACGGATTCTTCGGGATGTGCTTCGGCGACGCGGGCTACGGGCTGCTGATAGCTTCGCTGCTGATAGCCCTGATGATGAGGAAGAATATCACCGGGACGCTTGGCAAGTTCATGAAGATACTGATAATCGGAAACCTCTGCGCCCTTGCCTTCGGGATTCTGACCTTCTCCTGGTTCGGCGACAGCATAGAGGCGTTTCCCTTCCTCAGTGTTCTGATGCCGCTGCAGAAGCTTCAGATACTAAACCCGATGCAGGATCCGATGACGATGCTGGGCATTTCCCTCGCCCTCGGTTTCTTTCAGATAATCCTGGGGCTTGTGATCGCTCTTCGGGAGAACCTGCGGAAGGGCGACAAGTTAGCGGCGTTCGCCGATCAGGGCGGCTGGATAGTATTCCTGTGCGGCCTCGTCCTGTACGGCCTCTCCTCGACGGGAATGCTGCCGCTGCCGACCGGTCTGACCGGCTTTGTGGCAGTGGCCGGGGCCGTTATCCTGCTTCTTACTCAGGGGCGTGCGAAGAGCAACATATTCGCTAAGTTGTTCTCCGGAGTGATGAGCCTGTATAACGTGACCAGCTATCTCGGCGACCTTCTGAGTTACAGCAGGCTGCTCGCGCTTGGGCTCGGTTCCGCCGCCGTCGGTATGGTCATCAATATGCTGGCGATGATGGTCGCTCCAAGTTTGGGCGGATTTGGGATCGTGTTCGCGATAATGATATTCGTGATCGGGCACGTATTCAGCATGGCGGTGAATCTCCTCGGAGCTTTCGTACACCCGCTCAGGCTGCAATACGTGGAGTTCTTCAGCAAGTTCTACAACGAGGCGTCGGGCGAGGATTTCATCCCTCTGTCGATGTCGACGCAGTTCGTTGAACTGACAGATTAGAAGCAAAGACTCAAACATCACTAAGGAGGTAAGGTGTTCATGGAAAGCGTTATTCTTACTACGATGGCCAGTCAGTTGGGACCGGCGCTCGTGATTTTGGGAGCGGCACTGGCGGTCGGTTTCGCGGGGGCCGGTTCGGCTTGGGGTATTGGCTTAGCCAATGAGGCGGCAGCCGGCGTTATGACTGAGGATCCGAAGAAGTTCGGGTACTGTCTGGCGTTGCTTGCCCTTCCCGGAACGCAGGGCATCTACGGCTTGTTGGTCGCTTTCATCGCGATGAACCAGGCCGGGCTGATCGGCGGTTCCGAAGTGGCCGTCTCCATTTGGCAGGGGTTCGGCATAGGAGCCGCGTGTTTACCCATAGCCATTGCCGGGTATTTCTCAGCCATCTGGCAGGGCAAATCATCGGCCGCGTCAATACTGCTCATATCGAAGCGCCCGGATCAATTCGGCAAGGCCGTCATACTTCCGGCCATGTGCGAAACATACGCGGTGTTTGCTCTGTTGATGAGCATCCTGATGTTGCAAGGTATAAGCGTCGGATAGCCGGACAGGGGGGAATGCCATGTCTTTGGCACAGATAACAGAAAAGATAGAACGTGACGCGCGCGAAGAGGCAAATAAAATCCTTGAGCGCTCCCGCGAGCAGACCGAGGAGATAAAGCGCGAGACGGAAGCCGAGGTCGGCCGCCTTGAAAAAGCCGCGAAGGAACGTTTCGAGCGCGAGAAGCCGGAAATTTTCAAGCGGCGTGAAATAGTTGCGAATCTGGACGTCAAAAAGATACGCCTTGACGCCGAGCGCCGCCTGATAAACGACGTTTTCGAGGGCGGCTTGAAACGCATGACTGATATGGACAAAAAGGAATACGCCGCTTTTTGCGGTCGTCTGATGAAAGAAGCGTCCGAGACAGGCGACGAGGAACTCATTCTCGGGAGGGAAGAAAAAATCCTCGACGCCGCGTGGCTTGACGCGTTCAACAAGGCAAACGCCACGAGTATTAAACTGTCGGATCGTAAGGGCGATTTCCTAGGAGGGTTCGTCCTGAGCAGCGGTCGGATAGCCGTGAATTGTACGTGGGAGATGCTGGTACAAGTGGCGTCGGAGAAGATGGAGAACGAAGTCGTGCGCCGGCTCTTCTCTGCGTGAGAGGGGTGAGGTGATGTCGCGAAACGATGCTTACGGTTACGCGGTGGCGCGGATTCGCGCTATGGAGCCTCTGTTGCTGGACGCCTCTCAGCTCCAGAGAATGCTGGATGCCGACGGCTCCGACGGGGCTCTCAAGATTGTCGCAGAGACAAATTACGCGCGTTGGATGACCGACGGGGACCGCAGGTACGATACGGCTCTGGAGGCGGAACTGGCGGCGACGTTCGACGAGTTTGTTACGTTCGTGCCGGACAGGGAGCTTATCGACGTTTTCAGGGCTCCGTATGATTTCCACAACGTGAAAGTGCTTTTGAAGAGCTTGTTCAAAGTCCGGTCCGGAGGAAAGAGGCGCTACGACCTGCTGACGCGCCTCGGTACGGTCCCCGTCGACGATCTCGCGTCGAAGATCGAGTCGGAGGAGTACGACCTGCTGCCGTTCGGCCTGTCGCGGCTTATCCCGGCCTGTATGTCCGTATGGGAGCAGAGCCGCGATATAGTCGAGATAGAGCGTATCCTCGACGGCGGGCTGTTCGCGGCTATATCGTCACTCGCCGCTTCCGTGGGCGAGCCGGGTATGGTCAAATGGGCCAAGGCCAGGGTGGACTCCGAGAATATTCGCAATCTGCTGAGGGTAAAACGTTTCGGTTTCGACGCTTCATCCGCCGCGAATTTTCTGCACGAGGGAGGTACTATCGCTCCATCGGCGCTCGCGCCGCTCGTTACGGAACAGTTCGATGGCTGGGGCAGGGCCCTGTCGTATTCAGACGTGGGACTCGCGATTTCCGTCATATCCGACGAAGGCGATTTCGATAAATTGATAGTCGCCCTCGAACGGACCCTCGACGACTACTGCGCGTCGGTGCTGTCGAGCGCGAAGTACAGCCCGAACGCGCCGGAGAACGTGCTCGCGTACCTATGGGCGAAGGAGATGGAGGTCAGAAACATAAGGACGATACTCGTCTCGAAGGGCATGAATTCCGACCGCGAAGAAGTGAGGAGGATGATGCGGCGTGGCTACAGCCAGTAAAAAGGAGGGGCCGATGGCGGCCCTTGGAAGTTACGACCTCGTCATACCGTTTCAGGCGATAGGGATGGAGACCGTCGTCATAGATCCGGAGAACAAGAGTTCCGTGCCGGGCATAGTGACTAAGTTTGCCGCCGGTAATTATGCCATCCTCTTTGTGGAGGAATCTCTGTACTCTGACTTCAAGGAGGACCTCGACGCGGTGAACGAAAGCGAGGCGTTGAGCGTGATACCGATTCCCAACCAGGCCGGATCGCTCGGCGTGGGAGTGGCCTCCATTCGCAGAAGCGCGGAGCGGGCGGTAGGTATGGATATATTCGGCGTGAAATAAATGGACAATGGAGGCGATGTGAGTGGCCAATGATAAGGTGATAAAAGGTACCATAGCAAAAATCTCCGGCCCTCTTGTTATTGCTAAGGGGATGCTGGGTGCGAGCATGTTCGACGTCGTAAGAGTCGGCGAGGCGGGCTTGGTGGGGGAAATAATCGAGCTTCGCGACGACACCGTGTCGATTCAGGTCTACGAGGAAACGTCCGGCCTCAAGCCGGGCGAGGAGGTCGTGGACACGAACGAGTCGTTGAGCGTGGAGCTCGGGCCGGGATTGATCGAACAGTTTTACGACGGCATACAAAGACCCCTGCAAAGCATAGAGGAAGTGGCAAAGAGCCCGTATATAACGAGGGGCATCTCGGTGCCCGCGATAAGCCGCGAGAAGAAGTGGGACTTCCAACCCAAGGTATCCGAAGGCGATGAGGTCGAAGCCGGCGATGTCCTGGGTACGGTAAAAGAGACGGTCCTGGTTGAACACAGGATAATGGTTCCGCTTGGAATGAGCGGCAAGGTAAAGAGCGTAAAGAGCGGGTCGTTTACCGTGGAGGAGACCGTCGCGGTGCTGACCGACTCGCGCGGTAACGATCATAATATCGCGATGCTGTCGCGGTGGCCGGTTCGCAAGCCGCGTCCCGTGACGAAGCGCCTCGTGCCTGAAGTTCCCCTCTCCACGGGACAGAGGGTCGTCGATCTGTTCTTCCCCATAGCCCGCGGCGGCACAGCCTGTGTTCCGGGGCCGTTCGGCGCCGGCAAGACGGTCATACAGCATCAGCTCGCGAAGTGGGCCGACGCGGAGATAGTCGTCTACATAGGCTGCGGAGAGCGCGGAAACGAGATGACCGACGTTCTTCTTGAGTTCCCCGAGCTGGAGGACCCGCGTTCCGGCCAGCCGTTGATGAAACGGACGGTTCTGATAGCGAACACATCCAATATGCCCGTGGCGGCGCGCGAGGCGTCCATCTACACGGGAATTACGATAGCCGAATACTTCAGGGATATGGGTTACTCCGTAGCCCTCATGGCGGACTCGACGAGCCGGTGGGCCGAGGCTCTCCGTGAGATGTCGGGACGCCTTGAGGAAATGCCCGGCGAGGAAGGTTATCCGGCTTATCTCGGTACGCGTATGGCGTCCTTCTACGAGCGCGCAGGCCGCGCTATTTGTCTCGGGCGGGACGGCAGGGAGGGCGCGGTTTCGGCAATCGGCGCGGTCTCTCCGCCCGGCGGCGACCTCTCGGAGCCAGTCACCCAGAACACGCTGCGCGTGGCGAAGGTGTTCTGGAGCCTGGACGCGCAGTTGGCTTATCAGCGCCACTTCCCGGCAATCAACTGGCTGAACAGCTATTCGCTTTACGCCGAGACGCTGGGCGAGTATTGGGACAACGAATACGACGGCGAGTGGAACGATATGAGGGTACAAGCCATGTCGCTGTTGGAGGAGGAGGACCAGCTCAAGGAGATAGTACGCCTGGTAGGCATAGACGCCCTCTCCCGCGACGAACGCATGACGATGGAGACGGCGAAATCCCTGCGCGAGGACTTCTTGCATCAAAACTCCTTCCACGAGATAGATACCTATGCGTCGATGGACAAGCAGGTGAAGATGCTGCGCAACATACTGACTTTCCACAGGCTTGGAATGCAGGCCCTCTCGCGCGGCGCCATACTCCGCGAGGTCATAGGGCTCAACGTCCGCGAGGAGATAGCCCGCATGAGATACGTCGAGGAAACGGACATCAAAAAGCTCGACGCATTGGAAGACACGATCAAAGATGTTTTGAGCAAACTGACGGCAGCCGGAGGTGAGGAAGATGTTGCCTAAAGAGTATAGTACCATTTCCAACCTCTCGGGGCCTCTGATGGTCGTTGAGCGCATCCGTGACGTCAAATTCGACGAGCTTGCCGAGATAAAGCTGGCGAGCGGCGAACGCAGACGCGGAAGGGTGCTTGAGATAACGGAGGACAGGGCGCTTGTGCAGGTCTACGAGGGCAGCACCGGCATCGACGCCGACACGGCGAAGGTGCGTTTTCTTGGTGACGTGCTCATGCTGCCCGTGGCGAAGAGTATGCTCGGCCGCATATTCAACGGGCGCGGCGCTCCCATCGACGGGGGCTCGGACATCATTCCCGAGACGAGCCTTGACGTGAACGGCAACCCGATAAACCCCTTCTCACGGGACTATCCGTCGGAATTCATTCAGACCGGAATATCGACAATCGACGGAATGAACCCGCTGGTGCGCGGACAGAAGCTCCCGATATTCTCCGGCAGCGGTATGCCGCACAACAGGATCGCTGCACAAATAGCGCGCCAGGCGCACGTTATCAGCGGTCACGCCGCGTTTGCCGTCGTCTTCGCGGCCATGGGCATCACGTTCGAGGAAGCGTCATTCTTCATGGAGGACTTCCGCAAGACGGGCGCGCTCGAACGCACGGTAATGTTCGTGAACCTCGCGGACGACCCTGCGATCGAACGTATCGCGACTCCGCGCCTTGCGCTCACCACCGCCGAATATCTCGCGTTCGAGCATGATATGCACGTGCTCGTAATACTGACGGACCTTACGAACTACTGCGAAGCGCTTCGCGAAATCTCGGCGGCTCGCAAGGAGGTCCCGGGACGCCGCGGATATCCGGGCTACCTGTACACCGACTTGGCGACGATGTATGAACGCGCCGGGCGTCTGCGCGGAAAACAGGGTTCGATAACCCAGTTCCCGATACTGACGATGCCCGAGGACGACAAGACCCACCCGATCCCCGACCTCACGGGCTACATCACCGAGGGGCAGATCATACTGGGGCGCAGCCTGCACCGCAAGGGTATCTACCCGCCGGTGGACGTTATGCCGTCCCTCTCGCGCTTGAAGGACAAGGGTATCGGCGCCGGCAAGACCCGCGAGGACCACGCGGACCTGATGAACCAGCTCTTCGCGGCCTACTCGCAGGGTAAGGAGGCGAAGGAGTTGGCCGTCATCCTCGGGGAGGGCGCGTTGAGCGAGGAAGACAAGGCTTTCGCGAAGTTCGCGGACTTGTTCGAAGACACCTACGTCCGCCAGGGCGAGTACGAGAACAGAACCATAGAGGAAACACTCCAACTTGGCTGGGAACTGCTCACCGTCGTCCCGGTCAAGGAACTGAAACGCATAAGGGACGCCTACATCGAAAAGTATTTGCAGCCGCTGCTTAAGATGAAAGAAACCAAGGCGTCGTAAGGGGGTATCCAAGTGGCGAAAGCTCTGAACGTAAACCCCAACAGAATGGAGCTGTCCCGCCTCAAAAAGCGCGTGGTGACCGCGAAGCGCGGTCATAAACTCCTTAAGGACAAGCAGGACGCCCTTATAAAGGAGTTCATGCAGAAGGCGCGGGACGTGAAGCGTCTGCGCGAGGAAATCGAGAGCCAACTTCACATGTGCTTCCAGAGCTTCCAGATGGCCCGCGCCCAGACGCTGCCTTCGATAATTGAGCAAGCGCTTCTGATGGCGGGGGGGGAGACGACGGTCAAGACGTCGTACCAGAACGTGATGAGTGTGTACATTCCGCGCTTCACTCTGGAGGCAAGACCGGTCAAGTTGAGTTACGGTCTCGGATCGTCGCCGGGAAGCCTCGACGTGGCCCTCGAACGTTTCAACAAAATAATAAGGCGTCTCGTCGAACTTGCAGCGGAGGAAAAAGGACTGAAATTGATGTCGCTGGAGATCGAACGAACGCGCAGACGAGTCAACGCACTGGAGCACGTCATGATACCGAGTTTCACCGAGGCGATCCGGAGCATCTCGATGAAACTTGAGGAGAACGAACGCTCCACGTTAAGCCGCCTGATGGTGGTAAAAGAGATCGTCCGCTCTCACTGACGCGGAAGTTTGCGTAATATAATTAACGGGATGCTGTGAGATATTCGCGGCATCCCGTTAATTCTGCGCCATCTTCGGCGCCCGGTTCCCTGAACAGACGGAAGACAAGATTACGCCGCCGGGGTTGCGGGTTTGTTTTTTTGATATATAATAATTCGGCGGAAGGCAATCCGAGACGGTGGGTGTAGCTCAGTTGGTTAGAGCTCTGGATTGTGGATCCAGAGGTCGGGGGTTCAAGTCCCCTCATCCACCCCACTACTATTTACAAATCGTTCCCGCGCCGCTATAATCCTTTCTCGTCGCGGATCGTTAGCTCAACTGGCAGAGCACCTGACTCTTAATCAGGGGGTTATAGGTTCGATTCCTATACGATCCACCACTTTTTTTTTTGAGGTTTTTGGATGATGTCCAAAGCCTTATTTTTTTTGCCGATTAATTTTTGAAACCTGAAGCTGATCCGTTGTTACTATTGATGTTTGACTATATACGAGTGTTGATATAAATTATCTTCCATGGTATCAATAATTGAAAGATATGTTGATAGATGTGAGGTTGTTTTATCTGTATACTCGTAGCAGATAGAGACGAAAAGTTTTTCACCGGTAATGTCACGAGAAACGAGCGAGTCCGTTGTTCCTATGGCGGTATGGAAGTATTGATGTTGAGGAATTGGAACGGTTTAGGTGGAATAAAATAGAACAACGGATATCTTATCCGCGTAAGGAGGAGCAAAATCATGGCGCAGGTAGTAAATTTAAAAAACAATGGCGACGTTCAGCGTAAAGGAGTCGTCGGTTTCAGTTGGACAACATTATTCTTCGGTCCCTTTGTCCCGTTGTTAAGAGGCGATTGGGCGTGGTTCGTTGTGATTCTGATCGCCAATTTATGTACCTTTTGGCTTGCGGGGCTCGTATTCTGTTTTATATACAACAAAATCTTCACAAGGAACCTCCTGGAAAAGGGTTATTTTCCTGAAGACAATTTCTCGCGCCAGTTGCTAGTGAAGCATGGTATTATGTCCGGTTCCATAACGCCATAAAGCGCGCATACATCTAAACAGATCTCCGGTTAGCCTGTTCGGGATTTTGGAGGTGTCCATTTGAACGTAGCGATAATTACGGATTCTTTCCCCCCGATGGTTGACGGCGTCAGTCGATGTGTGTTGGGGTATGCCAACGCGCTGCATGAGAGCGAAAACGACAATTGCGTAATTGTCGCCCCGCGTGTGCCTAAAGCGAAATATACATACCCTTTTCCGATTTATACTTTTAAATCGGTGTGGTTGCCTTATGCCGAATACCGGGCCGGACATCCGTTTACGCCTAATCTAATCGCAAAGTTGAAAACGATGAAAATAGACGTACTCCATGCGCATAGTCCTTTTACTTCGATGACGATCGCGCGGCAGCTCCGGTTTTTTCTAAGAGTCCCTATCGTGTTTACGCAACACACCAAGTGGGAATTCGACATCGCGCGGGCTGTCCGCGCCAAGCTTCTGCGGAAAATGGCCAAGCGCTATATCTATAATAATATAAACGCGGCCGACGAGGTATGGGCCGTCAGCCGCGGAGCCGGCGAATATTTGCAGAACAACGGTTATAAAGGCGAATTTATCGTTATGAGGAACGGAACGGATTTTCCGTCGGGCAAAACGAATATTTCATCGCTCGGGGAAATAAATTCCCGTTTTATGCTGCCGGAGGGCGTACCTGTTTTACTTTTCGTCGGTCGTATGATGTGGTATAAGAATATCCGATTGATAATTGACGCGCTTGAGGTTTTACGTAAACGGTCTTTCGATTTCCGTATGCTCTTCGTTGGAGACGGCAGTGATTTGGAGGACGCAGGAAAATTGATAGAGCGCAAAGGTCTTTCGGACGCCGTTTTTTTTACGGGCATGATAAAAGACCGCGAGTTGCTC
>Ga0099364_10005299_pt1 | contig 19197 bp, 13 predicted proteins | sample TergutTh196P3_FD_73070 | JGI IMG/M metagenome (GOLD analysis project Ga0099364, IMG submission 73070) | Microcerotermes parvus P3 segment gut microbial communities from Pointe-Noire, Republic of the Congo - Th196 P3 | ecosystem: Host-associated > Arthropoda: Insects > Digestive system > Gut ...
TGCTGAAAGACCGCCGCTGGCGGCATTGACGGCGGAGGAATCGGTGTGGTCGGCGGTGCAGGCGGAGTAGTCGAAATCGGCGTAGTCGGCGTAGTCGGCAGTGATCCCGGAAACACTGCCGCTCCCTGTCCCGGTGAACTCGGCGGTGGAACAAACGGAGTCGGTGCAGGCGCGGGAGTCATCGCCGCAGTGCCCGTGCTGCGGAACTCCGGGCGCAGCCAAAGCGAACCCGGTGTCCCTTGCCGCAGAGTCACGTTGATTGCCATCGTGCTGTTCGGCGGCAAACTGACATTCCACAACACTGTCGAACCCTGCAACATTCCGGGCGGATCACTGCGGATGTACGATGCCAACGGCGGAATCGGCAACGCAATCACTCCCGGTACGGCAACAGATGTCCGATTCTCGACAGTAATTTCGTATGGCAAATCCTGACCGAGCCGGGCTTCGTTCGGTCCTCGAATGTGCAGCAAAATGTTCGGACTGCCTGACCACGTTTGCCGAATGGTTTCGCTGCCGACCGTAACACGGCGGTCGCCGTCAATACCTGCCGGTCGGATGATTTGAATTTGAATCGCGTTCGTCCCTGCTTGCTGATCTCTGGGAGTTAAAATGATCGTTGCTTGTCCCGAAAAGTCGGTTTCGATTTCTTCGACTTGGGCACCGGAACCCCCAAACCCTGCGACGGGACCGCCGAGAATCTCATAGCGTACAATCCAGCCCTGCCGGGGCTGCCCATTTGTTGCCCGAAGGACGGTCGTTGTCAGTACCCGGCTTTCGCCGACCGGCGCGATTGCCAATCGCGGCACAATCCATTGGGCATCAACCCAATGAATGATACCGACATCGGTGCGTTTCGACCAATCTGCCATGTTCGGTGCAAAGGCGGTGACGTGACTCGTTCCTTCCTTCATCGAATTGACGGAAACCCAAGTTTGTCCTCGAAGCAGATGTACATCGTCCGTTGTGTCGGGCGTTCCCCGGTCAAGCGTTTGATACCTCGCACTCGTTTTCGTAATGGCGTATCGATCCGTTACCTTTCTTGCTTTCGTAAGATCGCAGAAGAGAATATCGCAGTGAGAACCGGTGTCGATTTTTTCGATGAGTCCGACACCTTCGAGAGCCCATTCGATTTTTTCGTTGGTGATGAGGCGGTCTCGGCTGCCGAGATAACTGGCAATGAGAACGACTTCGCTTCCGAGCGGAGCGATCTGTTCTCGCGGGGTCATAATCAGGGCGGGACCTTCAACGGGAACGACGGGCAGTGCGTATCCTCCGGTGTCTGCAAAGGCATGTCGGGGACCCGCATCGGGAGAGAGAGCAAACGCCGTTGTAACGGCGTTTGCTCCGGGCGGCAGTGCCGTTGCAGTGGAACCGTGCATCGGCACGACAGGGTTCGTTCGGGAGGCACCTAAATCGCCGGGCAACGCGGTCGGCTGCGGTGTGAAGATGCTTGCGCCTCCTTCGGGTTGTTGGAACGGATTGACAGGCGGCGTAGCGGTGGTTGTCGGCGGGGAAGATGTACTTCGGTTGAACAATGGACAATCTGCAAAGGGTCGGGACTCAAAGAGTCGTTGTCCGCTGGGATCGAATCCGCTGCGGGGCAGTGATTGGCAACCGGCAACGGCGCAGAAGACACCGACTCCTGTTGTGAGCAGGAGAATGGCTGGCATCCGATTGTGCCGGGCAGTTGGAGTCACGGACGATGCTTTTGACTAGGTACGTCGCAAAACAAAACATGTACACCGTAGGATAGGTTACAATAGGTAAAAAGGCAAGAAAATATGGATTGCGCAAAGTTTTCCGCGAAAATTTTGTGCGTATAATTGTTATAAGCGTAATGATTACAACATCATTTGGTAAAAATCGCAATGACCGCCGGAGGATAAGTACGTATGCGGTTCGGCTCGGGAAGACGAGGCAATAACGTCAAATCGAACCGATGATCCGCCTCAATGACGAAGATAGAATCGGCAGGAGCAAGTTCAACAAGCCGGTGCAGCATCTCCAGCATTTCCGCCTTGCGTGAAACGTAAAAATCGTAAGGCGGAGAACAAAATACAATCCACGGCGAATCCTTCGAGGGATGTTCCGACTCGTTTTTGACCCAGAAAAAGGCATCCGTTTTGAATAAATTACACGTCGGCAATAAATCCAACGATTCGAGATTCTGTTTGAGCAACGCAGCCGTCGGCAGATGGATTTCGATGATCGCCGCCGATGTTGCACCGCGGCTGACCGCTTCAATGGCTATCGCGCCCGTTCCGCCGAAGAGATCAATCGCATACATTCCTTTGATGGCGGGTCCAATGAGATTAAAGACGGCTTCCCGTACCCGGTCTTTCATCGGACGCACCCGGTTATCGCCGACGTATCGCAATTTGCTGCCGCGAAACTTGCCGCCGATGATCCGCAGTCCCAACGGTTCCTTGCCGCCGGGTTCGCTGCCGACATTACGCCGATGCTTCGACTCCTTCTTATCTGGTTTGCGTCGTTTCATTGTTTAAGGTTTAAGTGTCCTTACGATTGCGGCGGCGGAAATGCTCGTTGTCCTACGCCGGTCTCCGACCAACTGTCCCGAAAGACGACATCGGTCGAATCCCGCCGCGGATCGCTGTGTCCTCGGGCGCGTTTCCATTCCAGAAGTGCGTCTGCCTCTTCCTTCGTAAAGTATTGTACTGTGCCGAGACCTCGGGCAAGCAACACAATTTTGCAGTATGCGTCCAACGTTTCAACGAGATAATAGGCTTCCTCGACTGTCGCAGCGTAACTGACCGTTCCGTGATTCGCTTGGATGATAATGTCGCTCTTATCAACAAACGGCAGAATGGCATTGGCGAATTCTTGTCCGCCCGGTATCGTGTATTTTGCTATCGGTACTTCGCCCAATTTGATTTCTGCTTCCGGCATAAGGTACTGCGGAATGGCTTCACGCACCATTCCGAACGCCGTTGCATGGGGCGGATGACAATGCACGACCGACTTGACATCGCTTCGGTGTTTCATGATCGTAATGTGTTGCCGAATTTCGCTGGTCATTTCCCGATGCCCGGAAATCTGCTTCGCTTCCATGTCCACGATGCAAAGGTCGTCCGGTTTCATGAATCCTTTGCAAATGCCTGTCGGGGTGCACAGGATACGGTCTTCGTCGAACCGATAGGAGATGTTGCCTTCGTTCGCCGCCGCAAGTCCGCGATTGTAGAGCCGGCGACCGATGTCGCAGATTTCTTCCCTGATTTGAGCCAAATTTGACATGTTAGCGTAGTTTGGTGGAAATGCGGAACAAATTGTCTAAGTTTTGTCTAAATTGCCCGTGGTGCCTTCATCAGTTTGTACATCGGTTCGCTCAACGTCCGTGAGGTCGCCTGTGTCAGTTGCTCCGTCAATTCCATGTCAAGCAAACTTTGGTACATATCTTCCGCATGTCCGCCATGAAAAAGAGGATTCTTTTCCTGCGTTGCCCGCATAGACTTCAACATCTGTCCGATAAATGTCTGACCAATGAATTGGTGCAGCAACTCACGAAACTGCCTGTCCTGTGCGTCGGCAACCGATTCCGTCTGCGCCGGTTCGGCACGATCAAGCCGTGTTACCGCCGTGCCGTCGGAACGTTCGTACACGTCCAGTGCCGTACTTTGCAGCAATACCGGCGGTGCGGCGGCAAGCGAATCTTTCGCCGCCTGCGTGGCGTGTGTTACAGTGTGAGTGGTGATCGAATTGAGCATAGTTGTTAATGATTCAGGATTACAAGAGGGGGTATAAAAAATTAGTTGGTATTTGAAACAAAAGCCGAAATGAAACGAAGTGTAATGACGGAGACCAACGCTTGACATCCGTCATTGCGCTCCGCTCCATTCCGGCTTTTGTTTTTAATCCACAAACACGACTTCGCCGACAATCGCTCCTTGCTTATGCAAAATTTTGATGATGTCGATCACCTCCTGCGGTGTGGCACGCAACGCATTGAGCGATGCCTGCAATGCCCGAAGTTTCATGTTGACGGCGTTTTCTCCATTCATCTGGCGAAATCTCGTGTCGGTGTCCAGAGCGAGAAACTGCTGCGGAAACTCCTCTTCTTCACCGGCATCTAACTGCGGCGGTATCTCCGCAATAAAGTTCCGATGAGTCACCAACGTCGGCTTCACCTCGACATTTTCGTCTATCGCAATGCTGCCGGCACGCTCGTTAATCATTACACGAGGAACTTGTACCGGAACCTCCAACACCTCGGCATTCAAAATCTTCGCCACGAAATCCATCGGATCAGCAAAATCGGTCGTCGGTACTCGAACAACAACAGAATGAGAGTTAATCGCTCGGGCAGGTACAATCGACAATGCCTGAAACTCGGCATTCATATTGATTGCCTCTGCAATCCTGATCGCCATATTGGGACGCGCATGTGCCGGCGGGATGACAAGCGTGATCAAACCGTTGTCTATGTAGGGGTGCCTAAAATCCGCTGTAAGTCGGCAACCATTGACGATGCGTCCCACGTTCGGCGAAGCCGCCTGTTCGATGGTGACGTTTCCCGATGCCATTCCGAGAATCAGCGCGTTTTCGTCCTGCTGTAAAGGTGTCGAAAGTGCCGTCATTGACAACACGCCGCCTGCAAGACTGGTTGCACCGCCGATTGAAACAACAGTACAGTCGAGTAGATCGCCGCTCAGAGCCCCGGTGCCGGGAATCGTAACGGTAACTTCGACGAGCGCACTGTTTCTGGTGTTGCCGAGTGTTCTTGCGTCCGCCCCGGGGATCGCCATCCCGGAACGGGACATCTGCCGCAAAATCATCTGGGCGAGTGGGCTATAATTTCTCGGATCATCGCCGGTGCCATTCAATCCGCTGACAATACCGAAGGCACGAATCTGCGTAGGTTCCTGCCCCTTGATACGGACGAAATGCTCAACCCGAAGTTGTGCCATCACCGAAGGAGATGCAAGAACGAAAATGATGAGGGGAAGGATAAAGTGGTGTCGTGTCATAGTTTTTTCGGGGGGGGTAATGATTGGGAGACTTACGCCTCCTGCTTTATTTTCTGTATTCTAAAATGGCTTAAACTGTTCAAACAATCGTGTGCCCCAGGGGCGGCGGACGGTGTCATAGACGTTTCCGCCCGGTACATTTCGGATGACCAAGTCAACGATCTGGTTCGATTCGACTCTAAAATCGGGTCCGATGGCATCGGGGCGTACCATGCCCGTTACTGTTGTAATGTTTATTTCTTCTCCGATATTGAAACTATCGGTTCCTTCTATCACGAGATTTCCGTTGTCGCGGATATCCACGATTCGGCATGCGATGCGGAATTCCAGCATTTCTTCTCGTGTCATTCTTCCTTGATTTCGGGTGTTATGGTCGATAGTTCCGCCGATTTCGGGGAGCGGTGTGCCTGTTGCGGCGACGGGCAGTTTGAATAAGCCGGTGATTTTTGACCAGGCGGTGATGCTTGCTTCGGTTTCGATTCGTTTTCGGCGTTGATTGTTTGCGGTATTGTTGTACATTCTTCTGTCGTTGATATGTACGTAGATGATGTCATCAATTTGGAAGGCGTGCGGTTTCGGTGCTGCTTGGAACGTCAGCGAAGCCTGTGCCATTGTCATAGGTCTTCCGCCCGGTGTGAGCAGTGCGGGTGTACCGCTAATGGAGCCTGACTGTGCGAGGAGCGGCGTGCTGCAACACAACGCAAAAACGGCGGCGAAAGCAGCGGTTTTGCCGGACATTATTTTGTTGAGCATCATTAGGGGTAATCGTAGTCAAACGTGAAGGTTCTACAATGCCGGTAAATCGGCGTTAACTTGGGGAAACTTTAACGATTTTAACGATTTTTTGCCGCAAAAAACACGGGAATTCGTGATTTGTGCCAACTCGTCAACGGTCTGCCTCGCCAGAACATCAAAGCACAGATATCTAGCGGGGGTTGTTATTCTGCAACATTATGGTAACCTGCCTTGCAAGAGAGTAGTCTCACAAAACCCGTTGCGCAGGGCAAGGAATGATGACCATCGTTTTTACGGAAATTACAGAGTCGCACAAGTTTTCGTCTGCCCAATTTCAGTCGATAAGGGAAGCGTTGCAAAGCGACGGCAGACTTACCTCTGTTTTGCCGATTCTTGGACTCCGAACCGAAGAACAAGCGTATCAAGCCCTTGCGTCCGTTCTTCGGCTTCGGCTCGTCGATCTTGCCAAAAGTGCTATTGAACCCACTGTCCTCGATCAATTTCCGGCAAAACTTGTTCACCGTTACGACATTTTTCCGCTCGGCACCGACGAGAACGGCTCTCTGTTGGTCGCAACGAGCAACCCGTTGGAGATACACGCTCTCGATGCCGTTTCCGCAGCGACCGCAAAGCCGGTCATTCCCGTCGTGGCAATGCCGACCGAACTCGGAAAATTGATCAAATCGCATCTCGGCGTTGGAGCAGAAACCATCGACGGTCTGATGGCACAGGTCTCCGATGACATGGGAGTCGAAGTGCTGGACGAACTCGAATGGGACCAGAGCGGCGACGCACAACTCGCTCAAGAAGCGTCGGTCGTTCGGCTTGTCAACGAAATCCTGACGGAAGCCGTCGAAATGAGGGCGAGTGATATTCACATCGAAGCAAGGGAATTCGGCATACGAATCCGCTATCGGATCGACGGGGTACTGCAAACGCAACCGATGCCGCCGGAAATCAACCGATTTCAATCCGCTATCGTCAGCCGATTGAAAATTATGGCGCACCTGAACATCGCCGAAAAACGAATCCCGCAGGATGGACGCATCAAATTAAAGGTTTCCGGCAGAGAAATTGATCTTCGGCTTTCCATTATTCCGATGCTGCACGGCGAAGGAATTGTCATGCGTATCCTCGACAAAGACAGAATGGATTTTACGTTGCGGGGAATCGGAATGGACGACGATATTTACGAACAGTTTTCGCATCTCATCAAGCAGCCGCACGGAATTGTTCTCGTGACCGGTCCAACGGGGTCAGGAAAGACGACGACACTTTACAGTGCACTCAACGAAATCAAGAGCGAGGCAACGAAAATCATCACAACGGAAGACCCTATCGAGTATCAACTGGATGGCATCAATCAGATACAAGTGCACACGAAAGTCGGTTTGACATTTGCGGCGAGTCTGCGGTCAATTTTACGGCACGACCCTGATGTCGTGCTGGTCGGTGAAATTCGAGACCTTGAAACGGCGGAAAATGCGATTCAAGCATCGCTGACGGGACACTTGGTTTTTAGTACACTTCACACGAATGATGCGGCGGGGGCTTTCACCCGATTGAGCGATATGGGCGTGCAGCCGTTTTTAATCGGCACGACGATTGAAGGGGTGATGGCACAGCGGCTTGTCCGTCGTCTTTGTCCGCATTGCAAAGAACAATTTGAACCGATTCGTGCGGAGATGCCGAAGGATTTTCCGTATCAAGCGGTCTGGGATGGGGGAGGGAGCGTGTACCGTGCCGTCGGTTGTCGGGAATGTCGGCATACCGGTTATTCAGGACGGGTTGCGTTGTACGAATTGTTGAAGGCAACTGACCTTGTACGTCTTTTGGCGAGTGCGGGTCGCCAGACTCACGAAATCAAGGAGGCGGCTCGTTCTGATGGAATGATGACGCTCCGGGAAAACGGCTGGCGGAAAGTGCTCAATGGCACTACTTCGGTTGACGAAGTGATTCGGATGGCAAAAGCAGATTAGCCCTCCGCTTTTGGTTTATCTGAAACTACATTCCCGGCAAGAACGGCGGCGGCGGGGCGGAACTGTGCCGAACTAATTCGCTCGATTGCCAAAACCAACCGAACCCTATGAAAAAACGGAGCACAATAACGGAAAAGCCAAACAAACAGTAGTGCAGCAGCGCGTCCCACACTTTCAGAGCGAGGATCGGAATAACAAGCAGTGCCGCCAGTCCGGCAACCGCCGCAAAGTAGAACCAACTGACGAAAATATCGGCTTTGGCTGCTGCAAGAAAATACTCTAAAATTATCCAGAGGACTACATAACCCGTTGCCGTCATGCCCACACGACGATACAATTCTCCGCCGGTGAAAGCAAACATCTGTTCCTGATCACGTAAGGTTTGATAACCGAACAACGTCAAAGGAAATGCAATGAGGCAAAGTCCCAGCACTGCAATGAGCGACCGAAGAACGTAGTACATCGGAATCCATCCGAGCAAACATGTCAACAACAGGACCCCCAAAACACCCAGTACGCAGCGCAACACCAGCACCGGCTCACACTCCAAGTCGAATCGAGGAATGACCTGGACCGAAGTTTTCGGTTCTTTTCCTTTTCCTAACCCGGTTGAACCGCCGTGAATTTTCAGCGATTCTTTCGGAATAGCGATGATTGTTTTACAGTTGGGGCACGGTCCCTGCATTCCGGCAAAGCGAGTGCCGACCTGGAATCGTTTGAGGCAACCGGAACAAATGACGTGAAGCGGCATTATCTATCTCTGCGACGTTGTTTTTGTGGAGGTCAGCCGTCAATATAAGTGAACAATGATTGTTTTGGCGGGTCAATCTGAAGCAGGGCGGCGTATTGGTCGAACTCCCTGTCAATCTTGTCGAACAGCACCACAAAAAGTTGGGATTTCCCTGGAAAACAAGTTTCAAAGGAACTCAAAAAGAGTTTTCGGTCTTCCCATTCCGCCTGAACAACCGACGGCAGTAATGACGAAAGGGCGACGACTGCACGTTCGGGGTTCTGGTTAAAGTCTGCCGCCGTCTTTTCGGCATACAGATGGTTCGTAGTCAAGTCGGCTAACACGTCCGGCAACTTCCAATGTTGCCCGAGTATGTGAGCGGCATCGGCGTGGTTCCAATCGAAATACTCTTCTTCCAATTCGGAAAGCCGTTTACCCTTGCTTTTTTTCAGAGTTTCCAGTACGTGATTGTAATCGGCTGCTTTGGTTTTCATGAGAATCGGCACTGCCATGTCCTGTAACAGCGCACCGGCGAACGCCATTTCTGCATCCCCTTTTTTTGATTCGAGGAGCAGGAGTCGGGCAAACATGGCACGGCGGAGCGAGTCTTGCCAGAGCATTCCGACATCAAAAGTGCCATGTTTGCTCTTGGGGATCAGGCTAAAGACGGCTTTCCAGAGGACGAAATTTTTGATTATCCGAATTCCGACGAGGGCAATTCCTTGCCGGATATTGGAAATCGTGCTTTGAAAACCGAAGGCGGACGAATTGAGGAACTTCAATATCTGCGCCGCCAGACCGGGATCTGCTTCGATGGGGCGTGCGAGGTCGTTGATGTTCACCTTTGTGAGATCGTTCTCCAACTTCAAGATGGACACAGCACTGTGCGGCATCGCGGGCACTTGTCCGGCAACCAATGTCCGGCGTAGTTCGTCGAGTGCAGATTCCTTACTCATATTACAGCAATAGAATGTTGAGAGTGACAGCGGACAAAAGTCCATTCGACGGTCATTGTACCTGTTTTTCCGAAAAAAACAAGGAGTCATCCTTGCACCCGGTTGTCGAGGGGTGTGTAAAAAATTAGTTGTTCTTTTTCTGTTAAAATGGGCAATTGTTCGCAGGTCACAACATCTATCGGCTTGAAATGGCTTTTCTGCTACAGCCGCCACTCGGCAAAATCATAGTGTCAACCGGGGGCATTCGCCGATTCCAATTAAATTTTTACACACCCGTTGTCGAGTTCAGTCCGCTAACAAGTTTTCACTCCAAATGTTGCCGACATCGCTTCAGGGATTGAAAAATAGGCGTGTGTCTGCTGGTGGAGTGTGTCGGTGTTGCCGATTTGTGTAATTTTGCGGAAAGTCCCGATATTCGGCGATTGCGGAACTCCTTTGCCAGTTTGACCAAAAAACTTGTAGCCGGACTGAGCTACTTTGTCCGGTCGCGGCGGCTCTTGGCACACCGATACAAATTTATGCTACAATCACCTCAATTCTTTTCGGAACGCTCCAACGGTAAACAGGACACAACATGAAAGTCGGCGTAGGTTACAGCGATAATCCAGATACCACGACAGCAGGAAAGCAAGCAGTCGAACGCGCGCTCCAACAAGCCAAACAAACCGATCCATGCAATATGGTCCTGCTCTTCGCTACCGCCCAACACGATCAAACAGTGTTGCGAGAATCCGTCGCCGCCGCCGTCGGTAACGCAACCCCCATCTACGGCGGAGGAACAGCAGGTATCATCACCAACGAATACTACGGCTACGCAGGAAACCAAATCGGTGCCGCCTGTTTCTGGTTCGACGGCGTACAGTGCAACGTACTGACCGAAAACGGCATGAGAGAAAGCGAAGAAGAAACCGGAAAACGGCTGGGAAAACGACTCTCCGAAGCCGGAACAACGCCCGAAACCCCCGTAATGCTCCTCTACGATGCCGTCGACGTTACCAACGGTTTCCGACTCCTCATGGCAACTCCGCTATTAGCCGGAATCGAACAAGGACTCGGATTCTTTCCCGACCTGACCGGAGTCGGTATGATTGGAGACATCGCTTGCAGTTCGGCAGATCAATGGGTCGGAGATGCCGTCAGTGCAGCCAACGCCATTGCTCTCGCTTTTTCAGGAGATATTCAGGTCGATCACGTCATCATACACGGTTGCCGACCCGCCACACCCTACTATACCGTTACGAAAGCATCAGGACCCGTCATTCTCGAAATCAACGGCAAGCCGGCAATTCAATTTCTCGACGAATTATTCAACTCGGCAATTCCGCCGGAGCGCTATCCCTTCTTCCTGATTTTCGGAATCAATCACGGAGACCGATGGGCTGAGTATGACGAAAACAATTACGCCAGTCGGCTCTGTTTGGCAATCGACAAAGAGAGCGGCGGAATCGTTATGTTCGAGCCGGACATGGTGGAAGGAACAGAGTTTCAAATCATGTACCGCTCTTTGGAACTGGACTACATGAAACCGAAAATCGACAAAGTTTTCGCCGACATTGGAGATCGGAAACCCGTCTTTGCCATGTTCATCGACTGTGCGGGACGCTGTGCCGGTTACGCAGGTTCCGACTTGGAAGACGCACTGGTTGTCCAGAAAGCCGTCGCCGGTCGAGTGCCGGTACTCGGTGTCTATAACGGCGTGGAAATCGCTCCCATCGGCGGACAACCGAGAGGTCTCGATTGGTCAGGCGTGTTTTGTCTTTTCTCGCAAAGCAAAGACGGCAGCGGCGGAGGAGTCAAAAAAACAACGAAAAAAGAGCACTCATGGGAATCGCAAACGATCATTCCGACATCGAAAGAGGTCTCTCTTGATGCAATGGTGCGGATGTGTGAGCAAAACGTTGCGAAGATTTTGACTCAAGATACCACCTCGACCGCCATACGTATTGAACTTGAACAAAAACGCCGGAGTTTCGCTCTGCTGACCGAACTGGCGGCTTCTCTGCGGCAGAATGCCGATTACGAAAACGTGTTCATTCCTGTTGCAAGACGTGTGAATGTTGCTCTTAATATGCAGCGGTCTGTCGTTTTGGAAAAACAAGCCGACGGACTTTTCACGGCGGTCGTATTGCAAGGATACTCGGCGGGGGAAAAAATCGCTCTGGCGGGACGGCGCATTAATGTGCCGCTGGAACTGCTCGACACAGATCATCCGGTACTCGTTACGGGGGCGGATTCGCCAGACCGCCTAAAAGATTTACGGGAAACGCTCGGACTGCCCTATTTTGTTTCGTCGCCGGTCTTATTGCGGGGGGAAGTCTTTGCTGTCCTCATTGCCGGACGTTGTGTCGAAATGATTCCTTATCTTACACGTTTGACACCTAACGACGTAGAAACTATTCAAGCGATCAGTGCGCTTTTAGCGTCCGTGCTTTCAGTGCAGAGTTTGGCAATCGCCGAAGAGACCAATAGGATTATGGTCGATGCGATGCCGATAGCATGTACCTTCTGGGACGAACATGGAGTCTTGACCGAATGTAATCAAGAAACACTGACCTTGTTCGGATTAAACAAGAAGGAAGAATTTGTGGAACAGTTTCTCACGCTGTCGCCGGAATATCAGCCGGACGGCAGACACTCGGCAGAGACGGCGATAAAACTCGTTCGAGAGGCGTTTGTGTCAGGCGGTACTATGACGTTTAACTGGACGCATCGGTCGGCATCCGGCGAATTGATTCCGGCGGAAATTACGACTATTCGTGTTCCTAAAGGAGAGGGTTATACACTGGCTGGATATATCCGTGATTTGCGGGATCAGGAATCAGCCGCAAGATATGCCAAGGCGAAAAATGAATTTTTGGCATCGGTCAGCCATGAAATCCGCACGCCTTTGCATGCCATTCAATCGATGGCACGCGTTGCAGAAGAGATAGAAAATGTCAGTGAGGAGCACCGCAACATTCTCAATCGGGGAGTTCAGTCCATTACGCTTTTGACCTCGGCGGTCGAAACGATTTTGGATTTTTCTCAACTTGATTCTGGTCAGTTATTGTTGGAATCCGCTCAATTTTCCGTCAGGGATTTGGTGGAGGGCATCGGCGAAATTGCGAGTAAGGAAGCCCAGGAGAAATCGTTGTATCTTCATACATCATTCGATCCCGATGTTCCCGACTTGTTGTGGGGGGATGCTGCACGATTGCAGCAACTGCTATTCAACATTGTGATGAATGGGGTGAAGTTCACGGAGACCGGCGGTGTGGAAGTTCGTGTGTTCCGAAACAGCGGCAGCGCCATCACTGCCAATGCGGCTTCGCTGATATTTGAGGTTAGGGACACCGGCATCGGTATTGATGAAGAACAGATGGCGGTTCTGTTCACTCCGTTGAGTGTTGGCGAGGCGAGTTACACCCGAAAACATGGCGGACTCGGAATGGGACTTGCTGTCAGCAACGGCTTGGCGGCACTGATGGGCGGCAAAATTACGTGCGAAAGCCGATTGGGAGAGGGCAGTATTTTTAGGGTCTATCTTTCCTTGTTAGTCCCGGAATCGAAGCCTGAACCCTCGTCGGAAGACAGTACCATCATTGAGGCGGGCGTGTTACAGGGGATGCGTGTGCTTGTTGCCGAGGACAACAAGATCAATCAGATCATTATAACGGAACTGTTGTCTTCTTTTGGCATTGCGGTGACTTTGGCGGAGAATGGAATCAAGGTATTGGAGAAGTTGCAGAAAGGGGAGTTCGATCTTATTTTGATGGACATTCAGATGCCGGAGATGGATGGTTTGACGGCGACGGTTCAGATTCGTTCTGATGCTCGTTATTCGGCGTTGCCGATTTTGGCGATGACTGCTAATGTTGCTGCGGAACATGTAGCGGAGAGTCTTCAGTCGGGCATGAATGCTCACCTTGCCAAACCTGTCGATGTAAAAAAGTTGTACCGTGCTTTGGTCAAGTGGGGGCGGCGGTGAGTCCCCCAGCACAACTCGTCATTGCGCTGCGTTCCATTCCGGCTTTTGTTGTTCGTCAATCGTCCGAAAATGATCTTGAAAAGAAACCGAAATTTCGGCATAATCAACATGTGCGGCGAAAACACTCCATCGGTATCGGCTAATGTCCGTAGATTCAACAGTTTCACCCGAAAAACGGAAACGGCTCCAGCAACTCTTTGCGGAAGGAAACAAACAGATGTTGAAAGCAAACTATGAGTATGCGGACAACATTTACTTTACCGCCTGCGTACTGCAAGACCCCGGCAATCCGATCTACGCTCGAACATTTCTTGCCAATTTGAGAAAAAAATTCGGTGATAAAAAGAAAACAACAAGATCACTGATCGCAACGGGCAAAAAATTGGCAACGGACTTCCAAAAACCGGAAAGCCTTTTCAAAGTCGGCATTGAAACGCTCAAATCCAATCCCTGGGACATTGAAACCTTGATGTCAACCGGCAGAGCCTGCGAAGAACTCGGCTCTGTTGAAACAGCAGTCGTCTATTACCAAGCGGCGGTCGAGGCTGATCCTTCTCATATTGGTGCAAATCTCGCGTGCAGTGCCGCGCTGAAGGAAACTGCCGACTTCGAGGGAGCGTTGACGTGCATTCAACGTGTCATAGAACAGCGACCGGAAGATCGAGAGATCCGGCAATTACAACACAATCTTTTAGCAGAAAGGACAATCCACAAAGGCAAATATGCGGCGGGAGCGTCGCGAGAAGCAGTAGAGTCCATCGGCATAGCAATTCCCGAAGACGAAGATGTTATGGGAAGGACTTTGACATTCGAAGAGCAGATCGAACGCCGAATCACGAAAAATCCGAAGGATACTGCCAATTACGTCGAACTTGCCCAATGGTACATCAAGCACCTTGATCTTGCCAAGGCAGAAGAGACCTACGCCAGAGCCGTCGAAGCCTCTGAAAATGCTCCCGGTATGGTCGAGTATCTTTTGGAAATCCAAAAAAGGCGGCTTCATGGGGAAACCTTACGGCTGAAAGAGGAGCACGAATCGAATCTACAAGAAGATGTAAAATCGGTCTTTTTAGATGTGCGTAACCGGTATGAGACAAAAAGCATCGAACTGGCGCAGCACCGGGTCAAATGCTATCCGAACCACGCAGGCTACCGTTACGACTACGGCATCTTGTTGCAAAAGAGCGGTCAGGTGAAGGAAGCGATTGCCGAATTGCAGTTGGCAAAGGCGGAACCTACCCGGCAAGGGGATTGCCTACTGGCATTGGGACAGTGTTTTCAGATGATTCGGCAGACCAAGTTGGCGATGGCGCACTATCAGGAAGCAGTGTCGGTGTTGGAGCCGGGCGAAAGCAAAAAGAAGGCATTGTACCTGGTAATGAAGTTGGCATTTACTCTTGAAGACTACGGTTTGGCAGAATCATACGGACATCAACTTGCAGCGATTGATTTTTCGTACCGCGATTTAGGGGACATATTAGATCAGATTGCTCAGCGGCAATCGGAAACTTAAGGATTCATGCAGTATTAACTATTCCGTTTGAACTTGTCTCTTCGTCATCCACGTCTGCGCTGGGAATGACGGAGTTCGGGAACAGGTCTATTTGTTAAAAGGTATGTCAAAATGACGCATATACTCATCGCGATGAGCGGCGGAGTCGATAGTTCCGTAACCGCTTGGAAAATGCAGCAGGCAGGATATAACTGTCAGGGTGCCGCAATGAAACTCTCCGATTACAGCAACCCGGAAGATGCTCGAAACATCGCACAAAAACTGGGCATCCCGTTTCATGTCTTCGATCTCCAAGACGAATTCCGCACCCATGTCCTCGACCGATTCGTGCAAACCTATCTGGAAGGACGAACGCCGAATCCGTGCGTGATATGCAATCGGTTCTTGAAGTTCAAGCAACTCCTTCACAAAGCAGAGGAACTCGGCATTTCACACATCGCTACCGGACATTACGCCCAAATCGAACATGTCCCGGCAAGCAATCGTTATTTGCTCAAAAGAGCGGTCGATGAAACGAAAGACCAAAGTTACGTGTTGTACACACTGACGCAATCACAGTTATCGCGGGTCTTATTTCCGTTGGGAACTTCACGAAAGAGCGAAATCCGCAACATTGCCGAGTCGCTCGGCTTTGCCAATGCTCAGAAGCAGGACAGTCAGGATTTGTGCTTCGTTCCCGACGGCGATTACGCAGCGTTCATTGAACAATATACGGGGCAGTCTTCTCCGACCGGCAATTTTGTGGACAAAACCGGCAAAGTTTTGGGACAGCACAAAGGACTGATCCGCTACACGATTGGACAACGCAAGGGCTTGGGCATCGGTTCGTCTGCACCGTATTATGTGTGTGGACATAATGTTCAAGACAACACGATTACCCTCGGCGGCGAAGATGATTTACAGATACGTACCGTAACGGCAACGGACATTAACTTGATTCCTTTTGACCGGCTTGAAGGTTCACTTCGGGCGATAGTGAAAGTCCGCTATCGTCAGAAAGGGGACTGGGCAACGGTGAGGCAAATTGATTCTGATACGTTGCACATTGAGTTCGATGAACCGCAAAAGGGGGTAGCGAAGGGACAAGCCGCCGTGTTGTATGACGGCGATTACGTAATCGGCGGCGGAACAATCGCGACGGCAGGATAAGCGTCGCAAGAACCGCCCATTCTTGTGCGGGAAAACATACCTCTTGAAATACAACGGTTTTTCGGATAGCATACTCGGAACAATGTCTCCGTCATCGCACGATTACATTTTTTTCGCGGATGACCGCTCAGGTATTCCCACTTCGACGATGCACATCGCCGACCAAATTGCCGCCGGGAAAATAGCGGAAGGGAGCCGCGTCTTTTGGGTCAACATCTACACCCGATTGCCGAAGTTGCCCGAATTCAAGAAGGCGTTTCGTATTTTAACTCGGCGCAGTGCAAGACCCGCCGTGAATCAGCAGATTGCCGGCTCGACAATGATTTCCGGCACGCCCATCCAAATTCCGTGGTTCGGCTTGCCTGCCAGAAAGTTTAACGGCTATTTCGCAACACGTTTTTTCCAAAAACTGCTCGAACAGTACAACATTCAGAATCCTGTGCTTGTAACCAACTTTCCCTGTGCGGTCGATGCGTTTCGATCTGTTCGGCAGTTACTCCCGGCAGCAACGCAGATTTACTGCTGTGTGGACGACTATGTCGAGTATCCCGGTCTCAATCCGCAACACTGGGAAATGATGGAACAGGAACTCTTTGCGAACGTTGACGGGGCTGCCTTCACCAGTAAAGATTTACAACAGAACAAAAAACGGCGGGAATCGCTGCCGAGTCTCTATCTGCCGCATGGAGTTGACTATGAGCATTTTTCCGGCGGGAACAACGGATACGTTCCGATTGAATCGTTGGAAAAAATCAAAAAGCCCCTTGTGGGCATTTTCGGGACGTTAGACACCCGGGTTGATTTTTCGGCAATCGCCTATTTGGCAGAACGTTTTCCGCACTGTTCTTTCGTGCTTATGGGACGTGCCGTCGTGCCGTTGACTCCATTGGAAACACTCGACAATGTTCATTTTTTTGGGGAGGTTTCCTACTCGGAACTGCCTCGATATGTACGTTATTTTGATGTCGGGTTGATTCCGTACATACTGAACGGTTTTGTAAAGGGGATCAATCCGCTCAAATTGATGGAGTATTATGCTATTGGGATGCCGGTAATTGCGGCGAAACTGCCGAATATAGCGGATGTGCTAGGTCCGCTCTATTTTGCCGACACTCACGAAGAATACGGCGACCGTTTGGATGAAATTTTGCGTTCGGACTTACAGGAACTGCACCGGCAAGCACAAGAGGTTGCCCGGCAAAATTCGTGGGCGGTACGCACCGAGAATTTCGTGCAATTTATCGAAACGTTATTGCCGACCTCCTAGCAGAGTAACGGCATGCAAGCCCGTTTCCGTCATTACACTTCCCCCTTTAGCAACCATACATTCCGGCTTTTGTTAACAGCAGCCGGAATGGCGTGCAGCGAAATAACGGCAGATTACTTTTCGGCGAAAACCTTAGAGAATCCCCGGCTCCTTAACTTCGATCCCTTTGAGTGCCATCTTGAGTGCCTCGACATTCGGAGCAACTTCAAAAGCAGTAGGACGGTCGATTTTCTTCATGTTGACCAGTTCTTTCAAACTTATCGTGAAGTCCTGCATTCCTTCGACGTGTCCGATTCGAATCGCATCAGAAAGTTTTTCGTCCTTTTCTTCAAGGATCAGTTTGCGGATCGTTGAGTTGAAAATCATGATTTCGACCGTCGGAACCCGTGCGGAACCCACTGTTTCATAGAGTTCCTTAGAAGACGGAAGCAGTTTTTGCGCAACAATGCACTTCATATTAAAAGCGAGCGCACTGCGGATTGCCCGGTGCATGGACGACGGGAAAAGGTCCAGAATACGTCCAATCGTACTTGGTGCAGACGAAGCGTGAATCGTCCCAAAAACCAAGTGTCCCGTCTCGGCAGCGTGAATCGCCGTCTCAAACGTTTCTCGATCGCGCATTTCGCCAACGAGCATCACATCGGGGTCCTCCCGCACCGCATGCTTCATGGCAACGCTGAAGTCCACGACGTCCTGACCGATCTCTCGCTGGTTGATGAGGCACTTGTCATCGCTGAAAAGGAATTCAATCGGGTCTTCCAACGTCAGAATATGCTTGTTGTAATTCCGATTGACGTAATTAAGCATTGAGGCAATCGTCGTACTTTTTCCTGATCCGGTAACGCCCGCCAAGAGGATCATGCCTTGATCGTGTGCGCACTGCTTGTAGAGAGACGACGGCAGATGCAATTTTTCCAGTTCGGGAATGAAATTATTGATTCTCCGGGCAACCATTCCGAGGTGTCCCATTTGTGTCAGGACATTAACACGGAATCGCCATTGTGCACCATCGACTTCGCATTGGTGCGAAAAGTCGGCACCGCCGGTGTCGGTCAGGATTTTCCGGCAACGGTCGTCCATGATCGCCAGAATGATGCGGGTCATTTCTTCGTCTTCGATGGGTCCGCGTTCCAGTGCCCGTAGTTTTCCTCTGATTCGGACGAACGGCGGACGATCCACTTTCAAGTGAAGGTCACTCCCTTCTAACTTAACGAGCGCACGAAAGAGTTTATCTATCTCGTATTCCTTCTTTTTCTTGACATACCGTTCGGTAAGTGTGTTAATATCAATCGACATAAATGTTCCCTTTGGAAATTACCTTGACCTTGTTGGAAAACTTCAAAATGGACACAGGGGAGATTGGTGTTGCCCGATTCTGAAGATTGCCAGCATGATACCGCCTTTTCATTTCCGGGTCAAGGAGGCTCTTGTTCTCTAGGGGGTATTTACACTAATTTCTCAGCGTGATGGCGATGTTTGCGATGGCGATGAAGGCATTGTACGTTTCATCCAATTTGTCATACCTTGTAAACACTCGCCGGAACTGCTTGATATTGCGGAAGTTACATTCTACAATATAACGCTGCTTATACAACTTCTTACTGTAACACCAAGGCTTGATACGATTGCTCTTCGGCGGAACCACCGGTCGCATTCCGCACTTTTTCGCCGTTGCTCGACACTCCTCTCCCTCATACGCCTTGTCCATAATCAAGGGTTTGCCCTTGCGAATCTTCTTCGGAACCTTCCTCATCAACTTCTGTCCTTCGGGATCATCCGCTGCCGATCCCGAAGACAATTGACGAACAATCGGCAAGGTAACACCGGCAACGATCGAGTGTATTTTGGTCGTTAAGCCGCCTCTGCTTTTGCCGATGGATTGCGGTCCTTTTTTTTCGGCGCCCCGGTGCCGTCAG
>Ga0099364_10005300_pt1 | contig 19196 bp, 14 predicted proteins | sample TergutTh196P3_FD_73070 | JGI IMG/M metagenome (GOLD analysis project Ga0099364, IMG submission 73070) | Microcerotermes parvus P3 segment gut microbial communities from Pointe-Noire, Republic of the Congo - Th196 P3 | ecosystem: Host-associated > Arthropoda: Insects > Digestive system > Gut ...
TGTATCGGAAGGAATATCTCCCACTCATGTGGGACGGACGGTATGTGCGCGTCATGGTTTACATCATGAATCGCGGCGCGGTCAATCTGCCGAGTATCAGCTATTTCAAGACAATTCTTGACGGCTATTTGGACTTTGACATCGACACAACCCCATTGCTGCAAGCCCTTTGGGATACCCATGAACACACTCGGTTTCGGTTTTAGGCTCCTCGACATGATCCACAGCCCTCGTCAGCAACGGCGGGGGCTTGCGGTTTCTCTCGACGCAATTACGCCATGATTGTACGCGAAACTGTGGATAAGTCGATTTTACACAACCAGAATCATTGCAAAAATTTCTGTCTGATGTATTATAGAATACATGAACAGGCACAGGTGGGGAATTCGAGTAATTTTAATCCCGACAATTTTGGGGATGCTAATGGGGATTGTTGTTACGATAGCGAACGGATTTTTGTCAGGTCAAAACACGGCATCGGCCGTTACTTTTACGGGCGGCAATCAAGTGACCTACCAAGAAGCAGCAAAAACCGCCAAAACAAAATTGTTATACACTGCACTTATGAAATGTGCCGACTTGAATTGGGACAGTCGTCCGAATAACGGAAGAAAAATCACTGGTGGAAATATGTGGACGAGAACCCTTAATCAAAAAAGCCTTTTTCCAACTAATACACTTCTTGATACTGTTGTCCAGAGTCTTATTGGTGTAACAACTATGGCGAATTGCGGTCTAAACGAAAGTGGTTCAGGAGCAAGCATATCCAGTATAGCTCTAGAACACTTTGGTTTCACTGATGAAGAATATAAGCATCAGATTATATGTTCCGACCAGACACAAGTTCCCGAATATTTGAACGCAAATGGAAGGCCGTCGACGCGTGCAAACAAGGAAGGCGTGTATGGATTTAGACAAGGAAATAATGATAGGGCGTGCAATGACGGTCTTAGAGATAATGCTGTTAACGATGGTCATAATGGAAACTGGCATTTCGCAGATGACTTTAGAGATTTCTTGGAAAAAACTATAAAACAAAAAACATCCACCGACACAACGCCCTCCATTGTTAGTGATGCACTGTCCGATAAAGAAAAATACATACTGAGATTCCAAGCATTTACCGCCCAAGCAGGCGTATGTTTTACAGATCGCGTCGGCAATATAGTACCAAAAGAATATTTCGATAATATAAATTCGTACACTTCAGACAACCCGGGTGATCCTGGTGCAGAGTTCAAGTTTTATTCAGCTTTTGATCCAGTTTCCGGCACAATATTTGTGGGAAGGACTACTTTAACTAATGCCCAATATCGAGAGAGCGCCAACCTATATTTTATTGATTCAAGTATAACCGGTGGCAACACAGAAAAGTGCTCTGATACATTACAAGCACTGCATACCACATTTCCTATAGATAATTTAACCATAGAAGATGACGTCGATTCAACACCGCCGCCTCCGCCGGGCGTTCCACCCCCAACAGATTCCGGCTGCCCCTCAGGCTGGATCAACTGGCTTTTGTGTCCGGCGGCGGATAACGGTATCACATTTATCAACGGGTTAATGGAAATAATCCAAGGCGGACTTCGATTCGACATCCTCACCGGCGAGAACGGCGAAGCTGTTAGAAACTCATGGCAGGCATTTTTAGGACTCGCGAATATCGCATTTGTGATTGTCTTTCTTGTGATTATTTATTCGACTGCAACGTCTACTGGCATGAAAAACTTCGATATTAAGAAAATCCTGCCGCGATTAGTGATCGCCGCAATTTTGGTCAACATATCGTTTTGGGTTTGCGCCGCGATTTCAGATTTAGTCAATATTATTGGAGCTAATATAAAGGACTTTATCGTAACCTCGCTCGGAAATCCGGAAGCTACAAACAACCTTGGCAACCTTGGACAGGAAATTGGAGCTTATGCGTTAATCGGCGTTGGTATCGTGGTGTTAGTGTTTGTCGGTGGATTCTTTACTGTTATTCTGGGCTTTTTATTGATTGTTGCTGTTTTGGCATTTCGCCAGCTCGCGCTTATGGTTCTAATCGTTATTTCACCCCTTGCTTTTGTTGCATGGCTGCTGCCTAACACTGAAAAATGGTTTAAAAAATGGTTTGATAATTATATAAAGATGCTGCTGATTTACCCGATGATCATGGGTGTGTGGGGCTTTTCAAGGGTGCTTACTGATCTAAATAGAAAAACAGATCAGGGATTGTTCGAATTTATTGCGTGGGTTGCCATACAGATTGCTCCGGCTGTGGCGATCATCCCGATTTTTAAGATGGGCGGAGAATTGATGGGTAAAATGTCAGATATGACAAAAAAAGGTATCGATTCACTTGGAGGAAACGCTCTGCGCAGTTGGGACAAACAGCGGGCAAAAGACCAGCGCGACAGAACTGGGCGTGATATCAAAACAAGAGCCACAGCATTCAGCCTTGGCAAAAAATATGACAGTAAAACCGGTCAATTAATAGATAATCCAAATGCCAATCAAAACAGCTGGTTCAGGAGACGTGTTGGCCGTATGTCTTATGGCGGACGGGCTATTAAAAATGAGCGTTCAAAAGAGGTTTTTGACAACATCAAACAACTAAATACAGAGGGACAAGATTTTGATTTATTCCGGCAAGAACATAAACGGTATATCAGGGATGATGATCTTAGTATGATGCACTCGATAAAAATGATGCAGGCAGATGAAAAGAATGAATATACCGAGCTGGTTCGTGCCAGACAAAAGGCGCAGATGGCAAGAAATAATAACATGGATGATGAAACAATCCGGCGGCTTGATGCTGATGTTGATGCCAAACGCGGAGCGTTTATGTCAGCGCGGGCAAATTCATACGGTGAAGTCTCCAATGTAAACGGCGTAGCTTTAACTGATACGAACGCTGCGGATTTGTTGAGAGGTAGAACTATAGCTGATGTTGACGGTTTGGGCGGAACGAATTTGACAGAAATCTTACAGGGCAAAAATGCTGACGAACAGCGCGCCGTATTACAATTTCTGGTTGGTAAAGCCGTAAACGGCGGTGCCGGCGACAAAAGTTTTATGGCGTCTGTGGGTGATGATATGTATGGCTATCTGCAATCCTTGGGTGTTAATCTTGATGCTAACTTTGAACGAACTGGATTTAGAGCTTTTTCAGTCAGCAAGGCGTTGCCGTTGACCGACACCTGGGCTTCGGGGGGAGCTAAGGGCAATTTTGGTAACCCTAATGCCGTGGGACTGAATATGCATAGTCTCGGGCAAGCATTATACGGCAGCGGCGCACGTTTGGATGGTGCAACAATTAAATCTTTGGTTGGTGATGATTACGCAGGTGATGTTACTGACCTAGGTAAATGGCAACAGGAAGCTGCACTCGGTAGATTGGCCCAGCAGGTCAGAACCGATGCCGATGCCAAATCGTTTGGCATGAAAAATTTCGATACCAAAGCTGCCAAGCAATGGGCAGATAACGCTAAGGCTCAAATGACACTTCGAGCTTCCGCTGCAGCCGGTGATGCTAACGCCCTAAACGCGCTTATCAACACAAGAGTCGTTCCGGCAGGAACTACAGCGGCAACCCTTGGGACGGCTGTGCAAAATTCCGGTCAGCTAGCTTTGCCACGAGATTACCTAAATGGTCTCATTGATGACGGTCAGCTATTTAATACGGCAAAAGGTACATACGGTGAAGATTATTTGACGACAGTTGCTGCTTACACCGGTATGGCTGTTGGCGGAAGCCATACGGATGTTGCGACTGGGACTAGTTTTAAGTATTCATATACTGATGCTGCAACCGGTGCAACGGTCGGCACAAACGACCTGCAAACCGCTATGCGACAAGCGCGTGGATATTGACAAAACGGTTAAGTTTGATAAAATGGCAGCATGGAACCTCGACCTGATCCAAATGCAAACCAAGCCTTTGAATTGGAAAAGAAAAAAGGGCTGGATTTGGTTGCTTTACATCAAGAGCTTGTCCATTTGCCGAAAAACGCCCGCGTCCTGATATTTGAACTTTTTGACCATTACAGCGGCGAAGCGGATGATTTAATTGCGGATGTCGATGCCAGTAACGCTGTCGACATTGATAAAGTTCGCAAGATTCTTGAAAAATATAAGGGTACAATTCAGACAATAAAAGACCACCTGGGAGTTCGCGAAGAGGACGTGGAAGTCCAAGAATTTGCCGCTGCGCTTGGATATGAGCATTCGCGGCAGAATAATAGTGATAATCACGATCCCATCGCAGAAGCTAAAATCGAGTTGGAGCGAAAAAAAGATTTAACGGCATGGCAAGTCTTCAAGCGCCGCATGGGACGCGCCGCAAACGTAGCGACAGATTTGATAGTAATGCGCCCCAAAATAACTGCAAACGGCAGACAAGAGCGCGGCACCTACCAACATAATGATTTTAACGTTATTAACGGCCACCATCCAAGAGAAATCAGAGCCTTGGGCGTTTTGGCATATAACGCAGTCTTTGGTTTGGTTGATCTGGCTTGGAATTCAACACTTGGCCGGGCAAAAAAACTGAAGATTAACACGGAAGTCGGCAAAGTTAAGGCTGAATCGGAAACGCTTAAGGAGCGCACTGAGCGCATCCATGCCGACATAGCCGAGAAACGTGAGCACGTCCACACAAACCTCAACGGCATCGGCGGCAATGTGCTTGGATTTATGGATTGGTTAGATGAGGGACACCGCCTTGACGATATAGACCAAATACGGGAACAGCGCGAAAAAGAAGAGGAAGCCAGGCGGAAGAAGCATCCTCTACTACACCGCCGTAAGCGTACCGGTTGGCACAATGAAGCTCATCGCGACCGTTGGTGGGAGATTCGGCATAGGCCCGGCGATTCATATTACGGAGATAAAATATTCGATGATACCATTGGTAAAAAGGCTGAATATGACGATTATCAGGACAGTCATCTTAAGGCGCATCAGATACTCAATAGTTTATTGAAAGACAGTAAACACAATCCGGCTCTGCTTGCGCTGCTGTCAACGGCACGCAATTTAGATTATTCAGATGGGCAAACCGATTTCAGAGATATTAATGCTGGCGAGCTGAAGAATTTAGCTCATCAGATGCGAAAATCTATAGATTTAACAAGCCTTACAAAAACATATAGCGGATATATTGATGATCTGGAGCGTGCCAAACAATCTAAGTCAGGTAAGATTTGGGATAGATTTATGGCGATGGACGATCCTGATGATCCTGACAAGTTCAATAAGGTTGTTCAAGATATAGTGCAAATGCAGGAAGATTTAAGCGATGCCATCGCAAAAATGAAAAAAGAGGCAGAGGAAACCGCAGCAGAATGGAAAAAGCGGACCGATGAGATTTCTGAAATGTTCAGCGAAGGCGAGTTGACATTTCCGCCGGATGCCAATCGCCGGCGAAGCTATTTTACGTTTACAACCGTCAAGCGTTCAGAATTGAGGGGCGATAGCCGAAGGCAGTTTAATCAGCACGCTGCACATGAATGGGGTATGAGTCCTGATGGTGAATTCACTCCGCTGAGTCTTGCTACCGGCGCATTAGCCAGAAACATAAATGACGTTGATTTTATTGAAGTCAGGGTTCATATTTATAACGAAGAGGGCACGGCGGTTGACGGTGAATCCTCACATGGTGATCACGGTAAAGGTCGCGTCGTCGGCTACATTGATTCCCGCACCGGATCATTGCTTGGTGCAAACGGTGATGTTGCTGAAGCCGTTGAACCGCCCGGTGAAGTATCAATAGAATTGCGAGAGTTTGAGAATGCAGTTGCAACTGACGACGAGGTGAATCTGGAAGTTGATCCTGCTGCAGTGACTGCTCCTGACATCCAGCTGGAAATCGCTCCTGAATCACATAAACCTGGTGACAGTCTATGACAGTAATTCCTGTTGGCGAATACACCAAAAACCGCCCATGGTACGACAAGTCTTTTTCTATGCCAAATATTCCGCGCGGATCCGGCGGGCTGCTGATGGCTCTGCGGCGAATTCTGACCGAAATGCACGATGGCGTTTCGTTTTCGACAATAATTCAATTTGACGGCAGTAACAGCCGATTAACGTTGGATCAGTTGTGCGTCATTCTACGTCCCACCCATTTAGTCAATAAGACGCAAGAAGGCTGGGAACTGTCGGATGCATCATTGCGTTATCTGCAATCAGGTGATGAATTATACTTGGCGGCAGTTTTCTGCGCTAATATTAAATTCGTTGCGGAAATTCTATTTTATCTGGACGAAAGTCCACGCAAAGTTGGCGAGTTGCACGATATTGCGGTTCGTGAATACTATTTGCCGTGGAAAACCAACGCCGCGATTAATTTGCGATTAAAATGGTTAATTGAACTTGGGCTGGTGGATTTTCAGGAAAAGACGCGACATTACTCGGTTACAAGTATTGGGCGTGAATTCTTGAATAATATAGAAGTTACCGATTCTGCCCAAATTCTCACCGATCACGATGAAACCGTCGGCGAGATTGAAGTTCCGGTTAGCGATTCGGTGATTAAATATTGCGAACGTCAATCTAAAAATCTGTCCAAGCGAAAAATGACCATCCGCAGCAATGATATGCCCGACAATATCGACGTTGATGCGGTATGCGTACTACACACAAAGTTTTTATTTGTTTTAGAGTTGTTGAATGAATTAGCACAACAGAATTGGACTCGCAAGGAATTAGCAGCTATGGCCCAAAAATTCTATGGGTTTAAAAGAGAAAACGTACACCAGATCGAAAAACGCATTGACATACTGGCGGCGGCAGGATTGCTCCGGAAAGTCCGCGTCAGCCCCAATATGCCGTTGAATCGCTTTGTTGTCACAGCACGCGGCCGCAAATTATTGAAGTTAGTGCCTCTTCAGGCACCACAAATTCAGTCGGTGTGGGATTTAACGAGGCGTTAAAAGATTATACGAACCTTTTGATTATTTTCAGCTTATGTTATAAAATGGATTTGCGCATAAGGCTACAGTCTATGCGAGTACAATCAGCCTTCAGACTGTTCCATGCCCCTAGTCATTATAAAGGCCGAGATTCGATCATATCCTATGGAGGCTGATTTTTATGTATTGAGAAAAGATGCTGTTTTTTGCGTCCACAATGGGTTTTGTGATTCAAAGCGCAAAAATAATTCTTACGCCGCTATTTTGACAAAAACATAAGCGCGTGCTAATATGGTATCATTATGCTGAAAGCTGAATCACAGGTCGCGCGGCTGCCGTACGCAGGGGCGGATCCGGTATGGGAAGATAATAATCAGACGCAGCAGTTCGTTCGCGGAAACATCGAGCAGCTATATAAAATGTCGCAGCGCGATACCCTGCGCAGAGATGTCCTTGCGGGAATCGGGCGGCTGGCTTTTCATCGTATCATGCTGCCGATTGCCAGAAAACAACTTGAAAACGAATATGAGTTTATGGTCAAAGGGCGAGAGAATATCCCGGATGGAGCCGCGGTAATCGCGATCCCACATCAGGACCATTTAGACCCGCAGTCGTTTATTGCGGCCATCGGTGAACCGGTCAACACTATCGCTGCCATTGACGGTGACGCCACGCCGGCGGAATGGGCTTTGCTGTAGATGCTCGACTGCATTTCAACAATCAGAGGCGACCATGAGTTGGCAAGAAAACGACAGATAGAAGCAAAGCTAGAAGAAATTCAGCGCTTACGAAACGGGCGTAAGGTTTTGGTCGCGCCGGAAATAACCTACGGTCCGGAATTTAACAAATTGCTGAGATTTTATAAAGGCGGCGTTATAGACGCGCCGATGGAAGCCGGCGTTCCCGTTGTTCCAAGCATGGTCGTTTATGTGCCCGGCGAGGACTACACGACCCGTGCGATTCATGTAGAATTCGGCAAGCCGTTCATGCCCGGTGAATATTCGGATTCTTTTGTAGCTGTAAACGCATTGGAAAGAAATATGCTCGGCATGAAAATTCGGCTCAACAGGGAACATAACCCCGGCATGACTCCAACAGATTTTGCCAGATGGCGCGCCGCGCAGTCGGCAAAATTCCCGGAGGACGGCGATTATTATACAACCGCCAAGTATACGCTGAACTATAAATTCGACCCGAAAGGCACGGAAGCTCTGTTTCGCAGACCGTCCGCTAAGGAGGCGCAATGACGTCTAACCTATACTTTCCAATCTGCGCATTTGTAATTTCGTTATTGCTGACGGTCGTTTTCTTTTCTAAGAAACGGGTATCGAATCTTGAGACCAAAACTTATTCCGTTATGATCATCGCCGCGTTCGTCAATGTTACGCTGAATCTCTTATCGGTCTCTATCGTCTGTTTTCTGCCATCGTCATTTTATCCGGTCGTGCTGATTATGGACAGGCTGGCATTGCTGCAGTATATTATCTGGGCTAACCTGCTGTTTATTTATGTAGCAGAAGTTTCATTCCGCGATAAAAGCTTTTATAAAAAGCGAAGAAAGCGTCTTATACGGGGCTGCGTCGCGGTGGATATACTCGTTGGACTGTCGGCTGTCTTCCTGCCGCTTCATTTATATAACTCGGAAGGCGTTATGTACACCTACGGACCAGCTCTGGACGCGGTTCTCATTCTTTGCAGCGTTTATTTGGTATTGATATTCCTGTCGATTATTTTCAACATCAAGAACATCTTAAACAGAAAATATTTCCCGATCTTCGCTTTAGTGTTACTTGGAATAATTGTTATGATCGTCCGCAGTATAAGTCCCGGGCTGCTAGTGGTGCCGATGATGCTCGCTTACATCAACCTAATAATGTTCTTCACCATAGAAAACCCTGACATGAAAGTAGTAGAAGCTGAACAAGAAGCTAATAGACAGTTAGAAAAGATGAATGAAACAAAGGATGAATTCATGTCTCTTGCTTCTCACCAATTACGTACACCACTGACCTCAATCCGTGGTTATGCCTCTATGTTGTCAGAAGGCGACTTTGGTAAGCTAAATGACTTACAGAAACACGCACTAAAAGAAATCGAAAGCAGCAGTGAACGCATGGTGTTCTTAGTACGAGACTTCCTGAATGTTTCACGTATCCAGGCTGGTAACTTTGTCCTAGAACGTATTAAGACCGATTTGCCACAACTGCTGCGTGAAGATCTAGAACAGCTGACTGTAATGGCTGAATCCCACGACATTAAAATGAACGTAAAGATTCGCAATGAAGACAAAATACCAGAACTAAATATAGACAGAGAACGTATTGGTGAAATTATGGCTAACCTCATCGACAACGCTATCTTCTATTCACCATCAGGCAAGAGCATTGAGATAAGCTTGGATCTGGTTGAGGATCATGTAGAGTTCAAAGTCATTGATCATGGTATTGGTGTTCCAGCCAAAGAACAGCCTGAACTCTTCACCAAGTTCTTTAGGGCTAGTAACGCCAGAACCGTTCGCCCGGACGGAACCGGCATCGGTCTGTTCCTTGTTCAGAAAGTCATTAAGGAACATGGTGGTGAAGTTATCTTCCACAGCACACAAGGCAAAGGCAGTACGTTTGGGTTCAGGCTGCCGGTCAGCAAAAATCGTGTGAGCAATGATGACGCGGCATAAACCGCAACCGCCAAGCACAAATTGCCGGCGTTGACTGCCTCTGGAATCTGATATACAATAGGACCGCGCACATATAACAAAACGATTGCGCGCGAAAATCAGCCTCCGTTCGTATACCTCACTACACGCAAAAGAAGTAAATGCCGGAGGCTGTTTTTTATATCGCCGATGGTTGCGCTTTTATTCAAATGGGGTATGGACCATGAAATCAAAATATGACCGCGCTCCAAAACAATTATGGCATATAAAGACATATGTCATAATGAGAAATTTAGGGGTTACTACATCCCTGCCTTAAGCGCCTCCATAGCCGCGCAGTCGAAACAGCTGCACCAGACCATTTTGCTCTTGCCGAGCCTGACAGGGTCGCGCAACTCCCGCGCCTGTTCGCAAAGCCTGCCGATTAGCTCATCGCTGATTTTGTGCAGAAAGGCTGAGGGTTCCGTTTTCCAAACCGCTTTGCCGTCCGATACCGCCGCTAAGCTCCTTAATGCCGCCAGCACCGGATATAGAAACGAGTTTGGGATAAAGTATTCGGAACGCACTCTGCTGAAAGGCAATTCCACGGATTTCGTTTTGCTTATACTGACTCCATTCAGGGCGCTGAAGCGAGCGCCGTTTTTCTCATAAACCACCGGCATAAGCTCATAAATTTCATCACGCAGCCTCAAAATCTGCGGCAGCAGGGGAATATATTTTTTAAGCCTTTCTCCTTCTTTTTCGGCATATGCCATCACTTCGGTCTTGCTTTCGCAAACCATCATTGGGTGATTTCGTCCGTCAAAGCCCTCACTGTCAAAGCATATTAAACAGGAGAGAATGTCCTTTATGTCCACATCTTTTTCACCGTTAAGCTCGGATTCTCTATACGCAACGCGGTCTGCGCAGGCTTCATTAGCCAGAGAAGCACGAATCGCGTCATACAATCCGCGCATTTTTGATGATAGTTTATCTGACCTTTGAATGGAAAGATTTCTCGCGTCCGCTATCCCGACCAATTCTTCCTTTTCGAGAAAACCCTCCAATATTTCAAGCCGGATAAATGCCTCCTCCAAAAAGCCGCCGCTTACTTCTTCCAGTCGTTCACGCAGGACAGCATAGGTCATGCGCCCGTCCAGTAGTCCGTGGATTGCAGGATCGGAGAATTCTATGTGCATTTCGCCTGTTTTGTTATCAAACGCGACTTGCTCCGCCGATATTGTAATACCGCGATTCTTGAACAAAAAGAGTTGCGGCTCATTTTGCAGGGAATCCGCCATTTTCTTGGCAACACCATCAGTTCTTTGCACAGGCGCGGGATTAATCTCCTGCCAATTCTCCCATGACTTAGGCAAATCACAGACGGCAATGATAGCCGTGTAAAGCCTTTTTCCCTCTGCTTCGGCAGGGGTTGCTATCCGGCGGAATGAATGCGCCGGAAGGGTTATTTTGGTTGCAGCCATGCGTTCTCCTCTCTATTAATTAGTTATGGCGCACACATCTTAGACGATGCCGCCCGCAAAGTCAACCATATTTTGAGTTCCGAAAAGAGATATTTTTGAGCGGTGCTGTTTCAGATAAAAACAAAAGAGAATATTTGAGAATGGTGCATGAGCGTTTGAGTTTGTAAATGTAGTATTACAGAAGTTGATTAAGGAGCATGGCGGCGAGGTTATTTTTCACAGTGTTCAGGGCAATGTCTCTACTTTTGGATTTAGGCTGCCGGTGAAGGGGCTGCTGCTAATATAGGAATATCACGACTTTTTATGCTTTTAGTAAAACGAGCATGAATTATTAGTATTGAGAAAATCGACAAACTCTGTTATAATATATCACAGGAAATTGAGTCAAGAAAAACTCAAATAGAATGGGGGTTCGCTATGAGGCTAGTAAATATCAAAATCAATAATTTTCGAGGTATTAAGCATTGCGACTTAAATCTTCCGGAGCAAGCTGTTTTGGTAGGCGATAATAACATCGGTAAATCAACTATTTTAGAAGCGATTGATTTGGTGCTAGGTCCTGAAAGATTGTCGCGGCGGTCTGTGATTGATGAACATGATTTTTATGCAGGGCAATACTTGAACAGCGAAGGCAAACCTGTTGAAATCATTGTTGAAGCTGTCATCGCTGAACTGAATGAAGAGCAGGTGTTGCGTTTCCGTAACAATCTTGAATATTGGGATTACAGAACTTCAACGTTAGTTACAGAATCACCAGAAGCTACAGACGATCCTAATGCTACGAAATGTTTACGGGTGCGCTTTGAAGGCAAATATGATGCAGAGGAAGATGATTTTGTAGGCGATACATATTTTAGCAGTCCTGTTGAAGAGGGAAATTTACCTGATCGTTTTACCGCAAGAAATAAGCGTTTTTGTGGTTTTTTGTACTTGCGGACGCTACGCACAGGCAGCCGTGCATTGAGTTTGGAACGCGGCTCTTTGCTCGATATAATTTTACGCCTAAAAGAACTAAAATTGCATATGTGGGAGGATGTGCTAAACCAACTGCGTGAATTGCCGGTTGCGACAAATCCTGAGTTGGATGTTTCAAAAGTCCTTGACAGTGTTCAAGAGTCTTTAAAAAAATTGGTTACGAAAGAAAATGCTGATGCGCCGACTATCCGCGTATCCCAATTGACACGCGAACATCTGCGTCAAGTATTGACCGTGTTTCTGGATACAGGCGCTGTTGACGATGGCGGCAGGAAGTATGCCGCTCCATTCCATCATCAGGGTACAGGCACTATAAACATTTTGGTTTTATCGCTATTGTCCATGATTGCAGAGCTAAAGCAAAATGTTATCTTTGCAATGGAGGAACCTGAGATCGCTATCCCGCCTCATACACAAAAGCGAATCATCGACAGCATTATCGGGAATTCTGCGCAGGCGATTTTCACTTCTCATTCACCATACGTGCTCGAGGAATTTAAACCAGAGCAAATTATAGTCGTTAACCGCAATAGTGATGGCAATTTAACAGGAACACCCACAAAGCTACCAAGTAAAATACAGCATAAGCTTTACAAGTATCGGGATGATTTGAAGCGGCGATTTTGCGAAGCATTATTGGCACGTCGCGTGTTAATCGTAGAAGGTCAAACAGAATACTTAACGTTTTCACGTATCGCAAGAAAATTGGCGGAAGAAAATCGCGAAATCTATTCTTCATTTGAATCGCTTGGAATTGCTGTGATTTGTGCTGAAGGCGATTCACAGCTTGTGGAAATTGGTTTATGTTTCAGAGCACTTGGCAAAGAAACATATGCGATTTTTGATAAGCAAAATGATGAAAATTCCCAAAAGATTGCTGCAAGCATTGATTATCCCTTTGAGTCAACTGAATCGGGCTTTGAGCAGCTTGTTCTTAATGAAACGAGCGAAGATAGACTTCGCGCTTATGCTAAAAAATTAGGGATGATATACGGTATACCAGAATTTCTAACACCTTTTGATCCATTTGCAGTTGATATAAACGAATTAAAAGAACGCCTGTTTGAGTATTTAAAGAAAACCAAAGCCGATGGCACAATAGCAGACCTGCTTGAACCTTGTGTCGAAAACGAAATGCCAACATATATCACGGAAACACTAAAAGCGATTCGAGATACTGTTATTCCTGTGGCTGCTCCTGCTGATGAAACAACTGAAATCGACGATGATGAGTCAAGCGAGGAATGAGGTGGCTTTATGTTTGACCTTTCAGGACAACGGAAAGAAATCATAGATGCTGATGGGCATCTGTTGGTTATGGGCGGTCCCGGATCGGGCAAAACCACCATCGCGCTATTAAAGGCAAAACAGATTATTGAATCAGGCATCTTGCGTAATGAGCAAAGGGTATTATTTTTGAGCTTTGCCCGAGTGACCATCGCTTGCGTGAAACAACAAGCTAAATCTGTATTAGGCGATTTCGATACCAGTAAAATCGAAAATACAACCTACCACAGTTTTATTTGGACGATTTTGAAGAGCCACGGATATTTGCTCCCGCCGCACTGTTCGTTTCAACTCTTGCTCCCGTATGAGGCGTCTTCTGTGTTATCGGGTTTTGCAAACGATGCTGAACGAAATCAAGAGAAACATCGCTTGCTATCAGAAGACGGTCGGCTGCATTTTGATTTATTTGCTGAAACTTGTGCGGAGTTGCTTTCACGAAGCCAATCATTAAGAAGATTATTTAGCATAGCGTATCCGATTATTTTTTTGGACGAGTTTCAAGATACCGATACGGAGCAATGGCGGTTAATCCAACTTCTAGGAAAATCAAGCACCTTGATTGCTCTTGCCGATTTGGAGCAGCGCATTTATGGATTTAGAGGGGCGAGCCCAAAACGAGTTTCTGACTTTCAAGATGTATTTCACCCTAGCACATTTGATTTTGGTATTGAAAATAATCGCAGTAATGGTACGGATATTGTGGCTTTTGGAAACGATTTGCTACATGGGGCAAATATCGGAAAAAAATACAACAACGTGTGCATTAGTCATGTTGAATCTTGGAAGATTAAGCAGTTTTTGAAAAATAAAATATATCAGCACGTTGCGAAGCTTAATCAGGAATGTAACGAATGGTCGCTTGCAGTGCTTGTTCCATCAAACAGCTTTATGTTAACTGTATCAGAATATTTTAGTAAAGAGAAAATTCCACACGATGTTGCTGTTGATACAGAGAGACCAACGGTTGCTGCGATGGTGTTGGCAGGGTTACTGGATTTTGCATCGCGTGGTGATTGCTCGCAAAAATTAGTTGTTGAGAGTTTGCGAGAACATATTTTGGGACGAAACAGAGAGGGAAAAGCTCTTTCTAAAAAAGACAGTGAATTGGCGCAAAAATTGAGCGACTTCTTGATACTTGGTACAAAAACTAGAGAAAAAAGGCTGTTGGGAGAATGTGAGCAGGTTTCCATTGACTGTAATGCATTACAATTAACTGGTGATGTTGCGACTGACTGGAAACAAGTCCGCAGTACATTGAAAGATAAAACTCATAATGCTCTTGTGAACCTGCTGAAAGATGCTATGTTTATCAAGTTGCTTCGTAAAGGTTCGGCATTAAACAGTGCCTTAGGAGAATTATGGCGAAAGCATGGCAATTACATAGGTGCATCTGAAGCCGTTAAGAATGCGTTGACTCAAGAATATTTTGCTACTTCTGCGAAAACATGGCAAGGTGTAAATGTGATGACCATCCATAAATCTAAGGGCAAAGAGTTTGATGTTGTTATTGCTTGTGAAGATAGATACGCAGGGAGGTTTATCAGCAGAAATGGTGAAGATGAAGCAAGACTGGTTTTACGCGTTGCCGCGACGCGTGCAAAAAAGCACGTTGATATTATTACGCCGAGAGATGATCCATGCTTGCTACTGTAAGTGGGTTAGTGATATGCAAGCAGATACATGAAAATATTCATTGGCATAGTTCATATGCAAATGTTTTAGTGGAGGCATTTTGTCATGAAAAAATTGAGCTTCAACCCTATAGAGTCTCTTGCCACCATAGCTCGCCATTGGATGTGATTTTAGTAATGTTGTAGCAAGTGAAGAAAAAATTAAATTCTTAAAGTCAAATGGAGGTAAATGCTGATGTTTTTGTGAACGCAATTACCAAGAAAATTCCTGAAATGCTGCATTATTATGAAATAAGGGCAGTAATATAATTAGCTTGGATGTCTTGTTAGATTTATCTATAATAAATGTCAAATTGAATTTCTAATAGCGGTGCTAAAAATAAATTGTTTCGGTTTACATTACCAGTAGTGGTGCGGTATAATATATGCAATGGGATATCAATTCCAAACTTGTGGATATTTTATTTTATTGGTTCACTTTGATAATAGTCAAGTTAATCGTTGATGAAAGAATCCTTAACTTGTATCACGTGAGACGTGGTTAGACAGTCATACAGCCAGAGGGTGCAAAGCGTTGTACCAACTGGCTTTTTGCTATATCTTGCCGAGGTTGTCGAGAGGGCTGTAATTAGTGAAGTTGACCACCGTTTTCGCCGTGGTCAAGTGTACGTACCTTTTCACCATTTCAAGGCTTGAATGCCCGAGAATCTGCTGTAAAGAGTAGATATTACCGCCGTTTTCGAGGTATCGGGTAGCAAAGGTATGACGGAGCAGGTGCGGATAAATTCGCCTAGTCAAGTGTCCCTTTTCGACTTTTATGTCCCCCCTAGCGTTGAATTTCTTAAATATTCGGCGGATGGAAGCGTCACCAATTTGATGGCTGTCGAGGGTCAGGAACACATATTCATGCCGGGCGTCATGGGGGCGTTGGGCGGTGTATTTCGGCAGTAGCTTTTGAGTAAGGTAACCGTAAATTATTGGAAGTTTAAGCTTTGTAGTCAACTTAGTTTTATCCACCAAAATCAGGAAGTCCAGTTGGATATGGAGGGGTTAGCGGAGGATTTTGAAGTTGCCCCCAAACGTAACACAGCCTATCAATGGCATCTTGAAATGAGTCAAACTCCCCGCCAGAGCGAACATCACAACCATCACTTCTTCTCACACACCAAATATTTAATCCGTCCAATCAATTCTTCTGTCTGCAGAGGAAGCAAAAACACGGCTTTGCTTCAAGCTCCCATATCGCTTCATCATTATTGTCAAAAGTAACATACACAGGCGGATTTTCCATATCAAGGTCACTTAATGAAATACCCCAAACACAGACATATTGATTTTCCGCATAAACAATCAAATGACTTTTCGATTGCGGCCATGTGTATTTCCACGGAACGATTAGCCGATTCTGTGTATGGTTCACAGCTTCTTCTCTGCCAAGCTCTTTATAATAGCGTTCAAGGGCGACGGGAATTTTTCCGTGAAGCTTTTTTACTTCGTCGATCTCGCTTTCTGAAAACCCTTTTGGATTGGAAAGCCCAAACAACCCTCGTATAATGTCATACATGATATTTCCTCCTATCCCTCAATCAGCGTTTCCGGATGCGCCGGTGTTGCACATCATTATTTTTTTATCTCTTTTTCAAGCCTTTCAATTAAAAACATTAAATTAGCTTTCCAATTATCCCAATCTTTACTTTCGCGCCAAAGTTCAACAATTTCACGTCCGCCGTATTTTTCCGGCTTTTCATCCCGGATGTCCACCAAATACTGTCGTAAAAATTCAAGTGATATTTTATCTGCGGTAAAAGATTTTATTCTTTTACGCAAATTTCGGTGTTCATATTCGTTGTCATATTCCAACTCACCATTATCTTGAAAATTGAAATACAACTCTGCCAAAGCCATTGCGCTGTGGTCGTAAAAAAATTCGATTTCGTCAAAATTCTTGCCAAAGAAACCATCTACTTTCATAGATGCAACTAACTCCGAGAGAGTAAGTTCAATTTGCTGCTCCGGCTTTTTCGAAATGTACTCGCTCATAAAATCTACTACATCCAGTCCTTCATCCGATTCTAATGCCTTATAGCCCCATGCTCCCATGTGTGGTTTCCTCCTATCCCTCAATCAGCGTTATGAGGGTTAAAATGGTCGAATTCGCTTGCTCTTGGATGTATAGTGTAACATTTTTCAATGAAAAAAGCAACAGTTTTTTGCTTGTTCACAAAAAATTAACTCATGCGTTTGACGTGGCGTTTTCGTTTTCAGCCGCACATGGCGGCTCAATCGTATTTTCTCAGTTCATCTGCATACCGTGTTATAGCCGTTTCTGACAGGGAAACATCCAAATTCGGATAAACTCCCGCTTCCACTCCGGCAACCAATTTACGGATTCCACGCATTTGATAAAAAGGAATGTCGCTTTTGGATATGCGGTATTCGCCTTGCTCCTTAATGGGTTTTCCGGCTAACTCCAAAAAGTTCTCGTTGCTCAATTCGTCAAAATGAACGTGTTCCCGTCTTTTATTTTCACGGTCAATCGTATCTTCGGGCGATTCAAGCCCTTTTAAACCGTTTGTTCTCATTGTCATTTGAATTTTATCCATATCCCGCTTGATTTCGTCAGCACGTTCAGACTGTCCCAATAGCTTCAAAGCGCGTGTTTCCATCCCCCATAAATCGTATAGGTGATAGAATTTCATCTTGTTTCCTAACTTCGTTATTTCGGGTATTTCAAACGTATGGGTTATTTCGGCGCATTGGATAATAGCCGTATATGCCCCATAGACATACAGCCAAGCGCAAAGGTTGCACAATTCATCTAGCGCATTTTCTGCGTCCAAAGTTTTACGTTTTGCTAGCTTATTGCAAAACTTAACGACGTTCTTTTTCGGCAGCTCCTGTGAAAGCGTTTGAAAAAACTCCATAATGTTCTTCATGATATTTTCCTCCTTATTGATACAGCGCGTCAATCGCGCTTTGTATTTTATTTTTCAGCTACGCATAGCGGTTGGGTTACACCATAATTACCTTGTTGGGCTTTATATCCTCCGATATAAGCAATCCGTCAAGAAATTTCGGATTATGAAAGCTGTTCCACGGTCTAAGGCAATAATAGGCTTCCATCAGTTTATTTACATTTCCGCAACCTGTAATTGTCGTGCCGACAAACTTGTTATTGACCGCTTCATCATAGTTCAGATATTTTTCAACGGCGAAAGCTGATTCTGTTTTGCCGATTACTTTCCAAATACCCCAATCCAAACTATACCGCGTAACAAACAACACGGAAATCAAGTCATCATCAATCAGACAAAAATTTTCATCCTCAGCCGACAAGCGGGTTTTGTAAATTGCACAGATAAGGCTGTTCATAGCTTTTGGTTCATGCTTTACCGCTCTGCCAAGACAGTATGTTCCGTCAGAAAGCGTTATCTTGAATATATCTCCGGCTTCCCATTGTTGCCGCTTTCTTCTTTTAGGTTTATCGTTGTCTGCCATTATTCGTTACATCCCTCCGGCGCGTCAATCGCGCCCCGCGTTTTTGTTTTCAGCCACGCAAGTCGGATTCATGTCGGATTCCGTTCTCATCAATCCGACAGCACCATTTTACAACCCAATCCGGACTTATTTTGGATAAATCACATCGGGTAGCGATACCGTCCGCAATCAGATTGTCGGGTTGCCACTCTCCTTCGACAAGGTCAGCGTCGCCTGAATATATGCTTACGGGCATTCCCTCGTAAAACGTGATGATATTGCCGTCGGAATCCTCTTTATAATCCTCCTGCGACAAGAGAACAATGTCATGTGCTGCCATTTCGTTAAAATCCACATAAATTCGTGGTTTATCCATTGTCCGTTACCTCCCTCCGGCGCGTCAATCGCACCCTGCGTTTTTATTTTTCAGCCACGCATGGCGGCGGTGTTATTCCGGCAAGTATTTTTCAAGAACAGGCTTGTATGGCGTATAAGGTGGCTTGAAAACTGCCCGCCGCCGTTTGGATTCCTCAATGAAATCCGGCAATGTATAAAAATCAAACCCTATAAATCCTTGTTCTTCCATCATGGTTTTTATACGCTCATTTACAAGAAACGCCCACTTGAACGCTATTTTATCAATAAACAACATTTCGGGAATTTCAACACCAGCCATGAAATCGACGTAGCCATCCGAACAGTACTTCCGAGCCGTCGGGGCCTCGTCAACCATCTCCTGAATCCGCCAGGCGCACTTGTCCCGCGCGACCCGGAAAGCCTGTATTTGTCTAGGTTCCGGGCTGATCAT
>Ga0099364_10005301_pt1 | contig 19195 bp, 13 predicted proteins | sample TergutTh196P3_FD_73070 | JGI IMG/M metagenome (GOLD analysis project Ga0099364, IMG submission 73070) | Microcerotermes parvus P3 segment gut microbial communities from Pointe-Noire, Republic of the Congo - Th196 P3 | ecosystem: Host-associated > Arthropoda: Insects > Digestive system > Gut ...
TCTAAACTGCCGCAATGCTCGTATGTCAACTCCGTAACGCCCGAATGACGCAACTGATACGGAGTCCAATGCGGAATCCGCTGATGCGGCAGACGAGAACGATTGGCAACGACGACCGCCCGCTTGATCGATTGAGCATACGTCTCCGACCTGTAATGCTCCCGAACAGACCGACAAGGATTCATCGCCCGATACTCCGCACGGCGTATATGACTGAGACTCATCTTCGATACCCGACGCTGCGCATCCTTCGTGTGCTTCTCCTGCATTGCCGTACGCGGAGAGAAGACCGCTTGCTCTGGTAACTTGCCTTCCAAGTAGGGTGTCATCAACGTTTGTTCCGGCTTGCCCAGCGGAATAATTTTGCCGTGTCCCCGCCACGTTCCTTTGTGGTCGGGCGGAGAGTACAACCAGATACCGTCCTTTCTGCTCGTGTCGATGTCGCCGACCCGCATGCGGCAGACTTCGTTGGGACGCATCACCGCCCAGCGTTGCACTTGTACCATTGCCGCCACGGTAGGCAAAAGATACGGCAACGTTGCATCGACTGTTGCTTGTGAGACACTTTCACGGGGCTGCGATTCAGGGGCTTCGGTATGTCCGCGCCGCAGTGCCGGTACGTATTTGAGCGCGTCCGCCGTGATGGGAGAGACCAATTCCTGTGCCACGCCCCATCGGAACATCTGCCTGATGTACTGGGTGAGCGTGTTGCAATACTGCCGGCTGTACCGCTTGCCGGTTTTGGCAATCTGTTGAGTGAATTGATGTTGAACGGCGGCGAGACATTTCGGCGTGAAGGAATCGACGGCGATGCCGGAGTAGAATTGCAACAGCACTCCGGTTGCGGAGCGGAAGGCATGATAATGGGAGTTTCCGCTTTTCTGGGCGTAATCCAGAAAGGCGATGGTCAGCGTATCGACAGTGCTGCTGCCGATGGTTTCCTGTGCGGTGTGGGGGCTCGCCCATTCGGCGATGTGTCGAGCGTAGTTTCGTCGGGCTTCGAGCGAATCGAATTTGCCGAGATAAATGCGTTTTCCGTTGATACGGACGAAGGCAGTGCCTCCGTTGTTGCCCAATTTGGGCGGGATGGAACGTGATTTCGACATGATTCTTTCAGGGTTAGAGTTAACTCGCTATTCATGTTATAGCCTCTTCGCTTGCAAAGTGTACCGGCGGGGTGCCTTCGCTAATTTATGGTATAATAACACCTGCGGTATTTTCAGGAGTTCTCTATGATTACAACGTTAACGAAGTATGGCGATTCTTACGCTTTGGTGATCGACGAATCGATATTGGATTCGCTCGGCATTCGTCCCGACACTCCGCTCACGGTTGTTACGGACGGTCAGTCGTTGGTGATTACACCGCCGGAAGGGGAACGCTCCGGCGTGAGTGAACGATTTGAGCAATCACTGGAAAAAGTTAATCACCGTTTTGCTGATGTCCTTCAAAGACTTGCCTGACTATGACACTATTTTTAACTCAAGAAGAAGTGCTTTGTGCCCACGAAACGCAAATTGCTCGTTACGGCGGTTCCAGCGGCATTCGAGATTTGGGTCTGTTGGAGTCTGCCCTGGCGATGCCGCAAGCATCGTTTGGCGAAACCTACTTGCATGCTGACCATTATGAAATGGCGGCAGCATATCTGTTTCATATTGTTTCCAACCATCCTTTCGTCGATGGCAACAAACGAACAGGAATGGTTGCTGCCCTGACTTTTCTTGATATAAACGGCTACTGGTTCAACGAGGACGGTAGTGTTGATATTGACACCGCTCTTGAGGAATTGGTTCTTTCCGTGGCGTGTGGAGAGACGGAAAAAGATGCCATCGCTGCGTTTTTTCGGACTCATTGTCCGCCGAACAATCGCAACGGTTAACTGTCCATTTCTGGACACTTTTCGGCACTTTGTGTCCATACCGTTTTTCTGTAACCCTTTGACTTTTCGACAGTTACGCTCAAACTCCGGTGCTTGCTCAAGGCACAAATCACTGGTACGAGCAAAGCAATCACCAATACTCAACGAGCAAACAGCCTTATTGCAATGGCAGACAGTTCGATGAATATGATTGGTAACCTCTTGAATGACATCAAGGGACTCGTCGTTGAATCGGCAAACACCGGTACAATGACATCAGCACAGATCGCCGCAAACCAAATGCAAGTCGATGCCGCATTAGACTCCATCGACCGAATAGCCCGTACAACAAATTATGGCGGAAAGAAAATCCTCGACGGTTCACTCGGCTTTCAAACCGCTGGAATGGGCGGAGGTATAAGTAATCTACAAATTAACACGGCAAACTTCGGCACCGCGAACGCCGTCGGCGTGAATGTCAATGTGCAAGCCGCCGCCGATTACGCACGGCTAATCTCCAACGGCACCGGAGTCGCCGTCGATACCGTCTTCGATGTTGTCGGTAACAACGGCTCCGCTACCGTCAGCGTCGGTGCAGGCAGCACCAACGACGACATCGCCGCCGCCATCAACCGCAGCACCGACTCCACCGGCGTACTCGCTTACGTCGAAGGAAAAGAGTCCTACGGAAGCGTTACGCTTTCCAGTGCAGGTGCAGGCAACGATATTGTCATCACCGCTCTGCAAGCCGGACTCGATGCAGGAAACTACGAATTCCGAATCACCCGCGGCGACATCAACGATGCACGCGTCGTACAAGAAGCCGCCGGCGGACAGCCCGGTGTCGTCGAAATTTCGCTGGTCTCCGCTTACGAAAGCCGGTTCAATAACTTCGCCGGTCTCTTCGACATTGCTATCGACACCACCGGAAGAGACAACCCGGAAGGCGCAGCCACATCGGTAACAATGACCCAAGGCGCAGCCAACAATGTTACCTACAACTCAGTGGCAAAAGCCGCCTCGACTAATGTGGTCAACGGAAAGTCCCTTATCGCCAATGCCTTCGATGCCAACAGTGCGAATATCAACTCGCAACTCAACGGCTGGACGATTGCCGTCGATGACCGAATCGCTACGGCTGCCGATCACTCCGTTACGGACACCACTACCAAAACGATTTACGTCAATTCGGGCTCGTTCGGCGATAGTACCGTTTTGAATGAAGCGATCAAAAACGCACTGGCAAATACCGTCGATGGAACCGTCGAAAACTTTGATGCCGATGCCGAAGTCGATCTCAAGATCGTCGGCAGACCAGAAACTTTCGGCAACGGCGACCGTTTTACCTTTGCCAATGGCGCCGCCGAAGGGGAACTGGCAATCACTTACGCCGCAGGAGCCACTGCCAACGACATTCTCAAAATGCTCAACAGCGCACCGAATGTTTCGGCATCGTTGGCAACGGGAGTCAATGGGAGTGCAACCATCGCCAACCAGCCTAATGGACTCACCCGCGTGAACAACGGCGGACAGAACGTCGAAAGCCGATTCTCCTCCGGGGCGACCGCCCAAGAGGTGATCGACCTCGTCAACAGCAAACTCGGCGACAAGTTTTTGGCTGCCGGGCTGTCCAGCGATGTCGGTACCAGCGGACGAGTCAGTTTCCAAGATGCCTCTGCCACTCATGGCGACATCAACATGGGCAACGCTCTCCGCTTTACCGGGATGGACAATGGTCCCATCGTCCGCTTGACCACATTGGGAAGCAACGGAGACACCGTCAAAAACCAAAAACTCGGCGTGAACATCATTCATCCGAGCGAAGCGGACAAGCAGGCGGGTATTCACACGCCGATCCTTGAAATCCGCCTTGCCACCGATGCCCAGGGCAACAGCATCACCACCGCCAGCGATATTGCGAAACTCTTTAACAGTTTGACGCAAGAGCAAACGATGGGCGTAAGCGTGTCGCAACTCTATCCGCCGGGGGTCGATCCGAATGGTCGAATCTTCGGCGTGGATGAGTGTGGTAATGCAACGGTGATCGACACCTGCCCGACACCGATTGACGGGATTGTGCAGCCGACCAGCGCACCCGGCGTATGCGGTCCGCAAGAGGGAGACCTCGTCCTCCTCGGCGGAAACCAAATGATTGTCGCCGACAATGCCGTCGCGAAAATATCGGGACACAATCGACCCTTAGTGGGCGGCGGTTTTGCCGAAAGCGTCTCTGATCCGGCTACCACAGTCGCCGTGAGAGACTTCGTCTTCACCTCGATTGCGGATGGCGACATTACCGTTGAGTTGGACGCAACTACAACGAACCACACTTGGACTTACGACGCAGATACCGGATACACCCTCACGCTCGGCGTGGAAGGCTTCATTGATGCTGAAAAGTCTGAAGACATAGCGGAACTTTGGGATAAAATCGCAGCCCTGGCTCCGGGAGTAACACCCGGCGGCACTATCGGCTTCGAACCGAGGGGTGGTGTTGGTGATGGCACACCAGGACCAACTAACACTGCCGATATTGACCTAAATCTCATTCGTGCTATTGATGGTGTTGTTGCCATTGACCGTGATTCAACGCGGTTTGATACGACCGGTTGGGGAGATCCAGGAACTCCGCCACCGTCGGAGGGTGGTACGGCAGTCCCAGGTACTATATGGGCTACCAACTCCTTGGTGAAGTTCACCCTTATGAAGGATGGTGTAGAGGTTGACCCCAACGACCATGGAGCCTACTTGCTCTCGTCAGACGCAATGTATGTGTACGATGCTCTTCGGACTGGTTTCTTGGGGAATGTATCTGGCGGCACTCCGGCATGGGCTCTTGAATCGATGGGTTCGTTAACGTTCTTCGCAAGCGATGAGGGTACCTACACGGTTCAGATGGAACTGGTTCAGTACGATACAGACCCTGAAAACAGCACACTCGTTCTTGCGACAAACGAATTCAGCGTCGTGGTCGGTGCGTCTTCGGGTTCCACGGATGCCGATTACACCACGACCTCGGTGGATGCGAGTTCCTTTGACGTGAACCATGCCGCTTCCGAAGATGCCTTTATTGATTACATCAATGGGCTGGTTCAAGAAGCCTTGGGATTCGGACCGGAAGGCGTAACCTCGCTCGTATTCGGGCTTGCCGATGAACAAAAGAATAGCGAAGATTGGGACCCTGAGCATGCCAACTTGGCTGACGCCGCCGCTCTTGCCGCCATTGTCATTGATCCCGCCAAAGCAAACTACTTCTCGAAGGTAGAAGGCGGCGAAGCATTGCCGGCGGGAAGCAAGGCAATTACCGGTGCAGTGCCGGGGGCGACAGCCCTTTCGGAGGGTGTGCCTGCCGAAACAACCGCCGGTTCGTTCGACTTTACTTTCAACGGTGTTACCTTCACAATCGGAACATCCTTATTGTCCAGTACGGACGACTTCGATCTGACGTTTGCAGCAGCCCTTGGTACAGCAGGGAACGTCTGGTCGGAAGGTGATCTAGAAGCAACCTTGGCTACGGGCACATTCACTGCCGCAAACACTGCCGACAAAGATTTGTTTGCCGCAGCATTACAAGCTGCGCTTAATGCAGCAGCGCATACAGCGGCAGGTGACTGGCCTGCAGACGGTCCTGGTGGTACTGGCGGCACGAGCGAAACGGGTGTCGATCCCGAACTGGAAGCAGCCAACTCTTTCTTCACTGTTACAGTGAAAGATGATCCGGGCTCCGATACCGCTTGGGACGGCGGCATTGTTGTTACTGCGGAAGTACTCGAAGCGGCGTTCTGGGGAACTGCCACTACTGGTCTTTTGGGAGCACTGACTACTGGACTCACCGCTGCGAGAGATGCGAATGAATCTGGCAATGCCATAGAGAATGTAACCACGCCTGCGGTAGACCCGGAGGATGCCAGCGGTAAGACGATTCTCACTTTCGACAACACGTCGGCGTTGAATGGGATGACGTTCACGTTCACTCGTGAGGAGAATCATGAAGGTTTCAATGCGCAGACAGGTCAGTTGACGATTTTCATCGGTCCCGAATTCGAGAAGTTTCAAGGGGCGATTTTGAGTGCGGAGGAAGGAACCGATGCGTATGATGCCGCTGTTGCGGCAGCCGACCATGCGTTGCGAGCCGCCGTCAATGGGGCGATTCATGCGAACTGGGAAAGCATTCGTGCCTTCACCGGCAACGGCGGAGGGGGAACGAACAGTTCCGTGCTTGAACTGGAGGGTCCGCCGAAATTGGCAGCAGTGCAAGACGAAGCCTTCACGATTGCGAATGCTATCCAAGATGCCGCCAATGCCGATAACCCCTTTGGCAACACCGCCGATGGTAAAACGATGATCAGCGGTTCATACGTCGAAGGTCCCGTTACCGGTCAGCGGGGAGTCGGACAAGACGATGCCGTGATGAGCATTACGGCGAAAGAGGCGGGAACGCACATGGCGGGCATCAACATCCACTTTGTCAACGACACGAGCAGCGGTCTGGAGCAGTGGAACAATGCTTACGAAGCCGAGTATGTGTCGGGACAGCCTTTGCCGCAACTGCAAGTGGTGCTCCAAACGAACACTGATGGTTCGCGGGAGTTGATTATCAAGGCGAACCTCGGTACGGCTTCGGGTAGTGAAATCAATGCGGGTCTTTTGGCTCGGGCACTCAATGCCGCCACGATTCAGGATATGGCGACGGGCAAACAGGTTGCGTTCAATTCGATGTTCGATGCGAATGCACTGCAATTTGCACCGGGCGAAAACAACGGCGACGGATTTGCGGGTAGTGTGTTGTTCAATCGGGATATATCCGGTGCGCAAGGCACGACGGTCGGCGGTTACAAGATTTCCTCCGGCGAAGGCAGTGCGACCTCCAGCGGTATCGGAATGCTCGGTCAGTCCGATGCGAACGAACGGCTTGTCATTGAATCGCAAGAATTCGGCAGCAGCCAATTCGTGCAGATCAACATGGTCAAGGGTTACATGAATACCGTGAACGCTTGGGGAGAAAACAGCAATTACGGTACTGGTCAGGATATGCTTGCGACCATCAACGGAACGCGTGCGACGGCGGATGGAAATTACATTTCTATCAACACGCCTGACTTGTCGGTCTCGATGAGCGTGGCGAATGGTGTCGGCGGAACTGGTTTTACGATTACCGGCGGCGGTGCGTTGTTCCAACTCGGACCGGATGTGGTTTCGCAACAGCAGATGCGTGTCGGCATTGCCTCGATGTTGACAACGAATCTCGGCGGCAAGGATGGGCAACTGTACTTGTTGAAGGAGGGAGGCGTTGCGGCGTTGAACTCTGACGATGCCGGTCGTCGGCTTGCGGACAGGATTATCAATCAAGCGATTGAAAATGTTGCGATGCAGCGGGGGCGTTTGGGGGCGTTACAACGGGGTTCGTTGGAGCCGAACATTATGGCGTTGCAGGACTCCTTGACGGCGATGACGGAAGCGAATGCTCTGATTACGAATGCGGACTTTGCGGTGGAGTCGAGTAACCTGACGCGATTGCAGTTGCTCATCCAAACGGGCATGCAGACGTTAGGCATTGCAAATCAGCTGCCGCAATACGCCGCCCAGTTGGTACGGTAGGATTTATATCAGAGCCCGTATCGTAAGATACGGCGAAGTACACAGAGCCCGCGTCGGGAGACGCGGTTTTTTTTGTGTGCCGCTGCTTCCGTAGCGGGCTCTGTGCCGTATCTTACGATACGGGCTCTGTTTGTGGCGTATCTTACGATACGGGCTCTGTGAACGTTTTTTGTGAACGTTGCCAGCGTTCCTAACGCTGGATGCACATCTACGTTGATGCAAAAATCATTGTCGGAGTATAGCCCTATAAACTTTGCGCAGGCGGGAAAATTTTGCTAATTTTCGTAGATTTTGTAGAACACCCGGTATGCCTAGGTGGGATAATCGGGATAAACGGTGTAACGCGTTCCGTCTACGGAGTGTACCGGCGGGCTGCTCCGCAAATTTATGATATAATGGACTTGTTCCGTAGTTGTCCGCAGTACTCCGGCGTAGTTCCGCAACATCCTCCGATGAAATTTGCTCCCGCTGCCAAGAGTTCTTTTGCTGTCGCCGCAAAGTTTTCCGGCGTTTGGCGATACACCGTTTTGTCGTTCACGATTTCCGGCAGCCCCGCATTCGCTTTCATCCAAAGCGGTGCTGACGTTACCGCTCGCATCCTTTGGCAAATAGGAATGAACCCGTCTATTCCCTGTCCGCAATTTGCTCCGATAATGTCCGCTCCCGCGGCGGTCAGCAGTTCGACCGCTTGCTCTGGAGTGGTTCCCATCATCGTTCGATCTTTATTTTTGCCGGTATCGAATACCATACAAGCTGCGACGGGAAGTCCGGTAGTTTTGGCTGCTTTTACCGCCAGAACGGCTTCTTCGGGATCACTCATCGTTTCGACTACGATGCCGTCCGGCTCTTCGGCGGCAATCGCTTCGGCTTGCTCCAGAAATCCTGCGTAGAGTTCTTCCGGCGTTACCGTTCCAGACATGAGCATAATGCCCGATGGTCCAATGGAGGCGAAAACCCGGCGATTCTGCTTTTGGGCAGCTTCCTTGGAAAGCCGCACACCTGCTCGGTTGATTTCGGCAACTTTATCATCCGCTCCGTGCCGGGCGAGCAAAAATTTGTTTGAGCCGAAGGTGTTCGTCAGGATGATGTCGCAACCGACCTGTATGTACGCCTCTGCCACTTCTCGTACCTTATCGGGCTGGGAGAGATTCCAGAGGTCGGGATGCTCTCCGACGGGCAAGCCGCGAAGCTGCAACTGCGTTCCCCAACCGCCGTCGAGAATGTATGTACCGGACGCAAACCAATTAGATGTCGTCATAATGTCATTGTTAACGATCTGAACGCAAAGGTCAAGCCGGGGGACTGAGGGGTGTGTAAAAATAAAGTGGGTGCAGCGCAAGAGCGGGGGGTATTAACCCCCGGTGAGTTTGAACCAACATGCACAAAACCGGGGGGCTAACGCCGCCCTGCTCTTGCGCAATGTTGAAAATACCCACTATTTTTTTACACACCCGGACTGAAAAAAAGGATTTAGCCACAAAGTGCGCAAAGGTTTCGGTTAATTTTTTCCGCAGCACATCTTGTACTTCTTGCCGCTGCCGCAGGGACAAGGATCATTGCGACCAATACGCTGATTGGTTTCCAAACGGTTCGCTATGTCGTCTGCCGCCTCATTGTCATCCACAAAAGCAGAAGTATGCAACACACGGTCTAACTTGGCACGTGCATAACGTTGCAGCATATTATTATAGTATTCATCGTCCTCATCATCGTAGTCGTCATCGTCGTCATCGTCGTCATCGTCGTCCTGATCCGATTGAAACCACCTCCAACTTTCCAATTCCGTGATTGTATCGGTAAAATCACATCCATCAAAGAGACGCTCCATGCCTGCTTTTCCGAACCGCGCTTTGCCGTGCAGATAATCTTCGGTCGATTGGCGGTTTATCATCACCTCATCGACAAGGTCTTTGTCAAATGCCTCCTGCGCCAAAGACCAATACTTCGGATTTCCTGAATCAACCAGATCGCAAACTATATCCGTTGCGAATTTTTCATTGTTCTCGTCGGTAGCAATTCGCAAGTATTCGGCAAGCAGATCGAAAAACTTTTCTTCTTCAAGTGTCTTGCTTTTTACTAGTCTCGGCAGTGCTGATAGCAGCCGGGCACGCAACACCGGCGGAGTTTTAGGATCACGCAGTTTCTCGTCATAGAAATCAAAATCGTCTCCGATCAGGCGGTACAGCATGCCCGGTATCGACTCAAAAAGCGAATCACCGTAAATGTAATCGTAGCATTGATCTTCGGTCAAGGAGAGCGAATCGAGAAGAGCAGGCAGCGCCTCCTTCGCTTGAAATTCAGCGAGAAGATGAACAGCAAATGTAACAGTGTTATCGCTGTAGGAAATTTCGTATCTGGCAAGGGCTGTCGTATCGCGGACTGATTCGATCAGGCTAGGAATAATGCGTTCCCGACATTCTTTTGCGTCGAGGATAGCCTGCCTCGAAAAGACGGCGTCGCGATCCGAAAAATGGCAAAGTATTTTTTTAATGTTCTCGAACTCTTCATATATCGGCTTGAGAGCCGGATCCTCCTCGAAATCAAGTCCGACGTTCTCCTTCAAACCGTCGTTACAAGCGACGACGGATAGGTTTACCAGTCCCTCAAGACAGACTTTGCGCAGCAGTTCTTTCAACTCTTGCGTCATATCTTCGGTAAAGGCGAGTTCAGCAACGACTAACGCATAATAATTACGGCAGTCGATACGAAACTCTTTGAGTTGGTTAACCAGAATGTCATAGAATGCTTGTTGGTATTGCGGTGTTTTTACAGTTGCCCAACGTGTTGCTTCAAGGATTAGGGAGCGGGTTTCCGTGTGCCGTTGGTCTTCTTGCATCGCCGCCAGAAAGAGCGGAATCGTCTCCGGTTCTCTAATTGCCAAGTCGGCAAGCGGTTCGTGTAAATCGTTGAACCAGTCTCCATCGGTTAGGTCGATAGAGTTAATGAGTTCTAACGCTTCGGGAACGACTTTCTTCGGACTAAGTTGCGACAGGGCTTTCCATGCATGTACAGGGGCGTCCCAGTTGCCGGGGTGCAAATTGACAATGTCTCCATATCGTTGGGCGATTTCCAGCAGGGCGGGAATGTCGTCATCGGTAAGGGAAAATAGTTCGACGTAATTGATTTGCCCTTTATCTTTTTGCCCTTTATCTTGATGTGCGGGATCGGCGGACGGAGACGGCGAAAACCAGCACAATTCTTGAATGGAGGGAGAAAAATCGGAGGTCGTAAATGCCTTTTTACGCATAGCGGTCGGCTGTAATTAGGGTTAATGTGAGTACCGGCGAATGACGATGTCTTATTCGAGGGGTTATTTATTCTAGCATATTAGATGTCTCTGTGTAACGAGTGTGTCAAAAATTAGTGAATATTCTAACTATCCTTTTTTGGGAACTACCCTTTTGGTTCCCCATCCTTCTTTTCGTCGTCATAGTTTGCCTATGTCTTCAGTCTTGCGTAAGCGGTATAGGTAGTTTTTCTGTGCAACATCTCGCAGTAATTTTCGACATTTTCCCCTACAAATACCGACCAAATACGTAGTACATATATGCCCACTAAACCTAAAAAACCAGTTGCGAGAGTCCTTTCGACATACGAATTGATGGAAAAGTTTCCCAACGAACAGTCCGCCATCGACTATCTCGCCGGAATACGATGGAAAGACGGAGTCCAATGCCCCTACTGCGAAGGAAAAAACATCACACCGAGAAAACCCCTCCCAAATTTTTACCGCTGCAAACGGTGATCGAACAGTTTTACGAACATAAGACCGTCTGCCATTCTGCCAAGAAGTTTGTCGATGGAATGGCACACACGAACGGAGTGGAAAGCGTTTGGGCAGTTTTGAAGCGTGGTTTCTATGGCATTTATCATTCGTTTTCGACAAGCCGTCAGAATGCCGCCGAATCGACAAACGCGGCGACGGAGTGAGTTAGGAACCAGCGACAGACTCACTTCAACCGCAAAAAATTGTGTTTGAGAAACTGTCCCAGCCGGGATAGTATGCTAAAGGATCGAAACAAGGTTTTATCAAAAATCCCATGCCGCTCAAGCATTTTATAAAAACACCGGTCTATGCGGTGCGCCGGACGATAGTTAGCCCCCTCGTCTTGCGAGGGACAGAGGGCACACCGGTCATCTTCAGAAAGCGCATTAAGAACCAACTCACGAAATGCTGGTCGAAGATTTTCAGGCAACTTAAAATACGTTTGCCGGAACCGCGTCAGTTTCGATTTTACGAGAAGGTTACGATATGCGGCATACTTGCCGGTTTCCTTGAGCATCGTCTCGATTTCATTCATGGTATCCACTATCGCAAAATGACTCTGGTTGACTACATTTTGATAAGAGCCCGGTCGAAAGTTACGATAATGATAGAGATGTTCGTCAAGAATAGCAATCCGATCAGCCAGTACACATCCCTTCCAACTCTGGAGCATGTCTTCGTAGGGACGCTTGCCTTCCGAAAAGCGAATCTGATGTTTAAGTAAAAATTCGGAGTTCCAAAATTTGAGCCAAGGAACCTCGCGAGGACGAAACAAATCAATGCGATGTTCAGGAGTAAGGCGAATGTCTGGCAAATTTTCCTTAAACTTACGTGTTGGTCGGTTCTTTCCCGTCGGATATTCCCGGAGAGCCTGAATATAGATGAGGTCAGCACCCGTCTCTTCTATTCGCCGAGAGGCTTTTTCACAGAGTTCGATGTTCAACCAATCATCAGGATCGGCAAAATAGGTGTAGGCTCCTTTGATAAAAGGATAAGCGGCATTGCGTGCGGAGCCGGCTCCTTGGTTCTCTTGGTCAACGATCTCGAAGCGTGTATCCCGGTCGGCGTACTCTTGCAGAATGGTGCGGGAACCATCGGTCGAACCATCGTTGACGCAGATAATCTGAATGTTTTTTTCCGTTTGATTGACGACGGAATCCAAGCACTGCCGAAGATACGGTTCGACGTTGTACACGGGCAGGATGATAGAAACTTTTGGGGCGGCTGTCATCGGTTCTCTCCGTATCATCATAGAGGATTTTTCTGTTGCTATCAAGGGGCAGCACTGTACACTTCATGAAACGATACTTTGCGCTTTTTAGAGATTGACACTCCCGCGTCAAAATCAACCTTGACGAAAACGTTACAATTTATTAGACTCGGTACCAATGGAACGCTTTTCCAATTTCATTCGGTATTTGGCAGTTTGTCTGGTCGCCGTGTACGTCTTGGCAGACGGACACTTACTCTGTGCGCTTTGCCACTCGACTTGCACCGCCGAACATACCGAACACGATTGCGGGCATTCGCAATGCCCGCCGACAGAAATTCCATCGCCCACACATTGCTGTTCGGAACACCCCGGCGGACAACCCTGCGATACCAACACATTCGCCGCCGTGATCGTCCAACGCAAAGGAAACGAATCGGTCAAACCGCCAGTGGTGTTGCCCATTGTTTTTGATTCTGACGCTGCCGTTGAATATCAGAAGAGGCTGACCGGCTTGCGTACCATAACGTCTCAACCTTCTGCGTCCTCCGTGCGCTTGCACCTGCTTTATGAAGTGCTGGTGATTTGACGTTCTTCTTTGATTTGCCAAACGTGAACAGAGCCGCAATCGTAAGATTGCGAGACCGATTTCTGCGCTCCGCAAGCGGAGCGGCTAACTTGTCAACCATTTAACCTTCTCAATATCATGAAAACTACATCGAAAAAACTATCCCGCGTCCTCATTGCGATTGCACTGATAGGCACGTTGACCGCCGGAGCAGTCTATATCACGCAAGGTGCCGCTCTCGACCGCTTTTGGCACAATGGAATTGCCGACTGCGATGACGACTGCGACGACCATGACCATGACGTTCACGAAGAAGTCATCGAAGTTGCGCTCAGTCCAACGGCAGCCCTAAACATCGGACTCGATGACTCCGCCATTGCAACCGTCGAAGTGAGCGACTTCTACAAGTCGTTTTCCTTTCCTGCTGTCATTGTGGAGCGTCCGGGCTTTTCGACGATTACCGTACCATCGCCGGTGTCCGGTGTCATCACGAAAATCTATCACGAAACCGGCGTTGCCGTCGAACCGGGCGAACCGCTCTTCGACATATTGCTCAATCAGCAGGAGTCGGTCAGAACCCAAACGGAATTCCTCACGTTGCTGAAAAGGCGGGACATCAACGCCGCCGAACTAGAACGTGCCGGTCTCGATCCGCTTTTTATTCCGAGGCAACGCCGGGAATTGGAGTACGAAAAAATCCAGATCGAATCGGAAATCCAAATTCAAGAAAACCTGCTCCTCCTTCAAGGCTTATCCGAATCGGACATCGCGGAGTCGCTCAAAAACAACGGCACGATTATCCGCACCGTAACGGTCTATGCTCCCCCCTTTGAGAACGAAGGGAACGTCGCATCCGCAGCCCATGAAGGTGAGGAAGAACACATTTTCACCATTGACGAACTCTACGTTTCGGTCGGACAAAACATTGCTGTCGGCGATGCACTCTGTTTGCTGACCGATTATTGCAAACTTGCCATCAAAGGAAAAGTCTTTGCCGTCAATGAGCGGATGCTCAACGACGCGTTAACTTCACAACGCCGGGTAACGGCAACGTTTGGAGGCAACGGCAACCGCGAAATTATCGAGGGGTTGCGATTACGCTCCATTGACAACAAGATTGACATTGTAAGCGGTACGCTGTTCTGTTACGTCGATTTGCGTAATCGGTTCACCGATTACGAGGTCAATGGCGAGAGCAATCCTCGCCGTTATATCAAATGGCACTTCAAGCCGGGACAGCGTTGTGAACTGCATGTCGAAATCGAACCATTACCGGATTGCATTGTACTGCCGATAGATGCCGTTGCCAAAGATATCAACGAGATGATTGTGTTCGAGTGGGTCGGTAACGAGGATGACAAAAAAATTTGGCGTAAAGTGCCGGTGCATGTGATTCACCGCACGAAGGATGTTGTGGTGATCGCCAACGATGGTTCGCTCTTTCCGGGAGCGCAGGTTGCGGTTCGGGGAGCGGGTTTTATTCTCGCTGCGTTGGATGCGGCTAATCAGCGTGCGCTTGCCGCCGGCGGTTCGCTCGGCTGCGGCGATCCGAGTCATGATCATTAGTTAGCCGTCCCGCCTGTGCGGTGCGCCCCGCAGGCGGGGCGGCTAACATTAAACCCTTAACCAAAGAAAGGAGAATTACCATGAAAACTTTACAAACTTGTCTGTCGATCACATTGTTGGTCGCATTCGCTTCGGTTGCCGTCGCACAAATCGAAACGAAAAACGCTGTCGCTGAACCGAACACACCGAAACACAATCAGGTCATCGTCGAATTTCCGGGACACCAATACTCGCTGGAAATTGCCGTCAAGCCTGTCAAGGAAACAATAGACGGTGTAGAACGGACGGTGCAAACGGTATTTGCTTACGTGTCCAACACCCATTTCGAGCCGCTCAAAATTGAAACGCAAGAGATTCGCTTGAATTTTGTCGTGGACAGAAGACCGAGAAGTTTTGTTTTACTTCCGGCAAAGGTTGATCCCCGACCGGAGGCGGATCGCAAGCCGCAGAGTATATTTGAATTGAAGGACGCTGACCTTGCCAAACTGATAGAAGGCGGTTGGCAGGGCAACGCCACGGCTAATATGCAGGTGCAGGTCGGCAGGAATCGGGTGCCTTATAATGCGAGGTTGATGCAAGCGAAGGATTTCAAACCGCATCGGCATTAAAACACCAAATGTTATCAGAGCCGCAATCTTTAGATTGCGCTATCGTTGCGCAATCTAAAGATTGCGGCTCCGTTGTGTCTGCCTCCTAACCCCTAATTTTCCATGCTCACCACCCTCATCCAACTTTCCCTCAACAATCGAGTCCTCGTCATCGCCCTTGCAACCGTTTTGATGATCATCGGTGCCTATCAGGCAACGCAACTGCCGGTCGATGTGCTGCCGGACTTGAACCGACCCCGTGTCGTCGTCATGGTCGAATGTCCCGGGATGGCACCCGAAGAAATCGTCGCCATCGTTACCGCACCCATCGAAACCTATCTCAATGGTGCAACAGGAGTTACGGCACTGCGCAGCAACACAACTGCCGGACTCGTCGTCATCACTGCCGAGTTCGATTGGAACATGGAAGCAATCCGATGCCGGCAAATCGTTGATGAACGTCTTCGGCTTGCCGTCGAACAGTTGCCGCCCGGCATCGTGCCGCGCATCGCTCCGATGGGCTCCATGATGGGACAAATCATGTATCTGACCATTTGGGACGAAGCCGACGAACTCTCGCCGATGGAAATCCGCACGCTTGCCGACTGGACAGTACGCAAACGGATTCTCGGTTCCGGCGGCGTATCAGAAGTCCTCGTCATCGGCGGCGATCTCAGACAATATCAAGTGCTCGCCCGGATTGATGATATGTTCCGGCACAGCGTAACTTTCGACGATATGCAAGCCGCCCTCGAAGGAAGCAACCGGAATGTTACCGGCGGATTCCTCGTTGACCAAGGTCCGCAAGAAATTTTGGTGCGTTCCATCGGTCGTATTGAAGAACTGGACGAACTGAAAAATCTGGTCGTCAAAGGAGATTCCATTCCGCCGATTCTGCTGCATCAGGTTGCCGACATCACTGCCGCTCCTGCTCCGAAAGTCGGTTCCAGCGGTGTTTATATCAAAAATCCCGACGGCACGACCATCAGCCGACCCGGCGTGGTACTGATCGTCGAAAAACAAGTCGGCAGCGATACTCGGGAAATTACCGAAAGGATTTTACGCATCGGCGAAGAGATTCAACAGTCGATCAACGTGGAGTATCCCAATGTCCGCATTGCCCCGTTGTATCAACAGAGAACGTTTATCGATTTGGCGGTGGCGAACGTCGAAGAGGCACTCTACTTGGGCGCATTCCTCGTGATGTTCACGCTTTTCATCTTTCTGATGGATGTCCGCACGACACTCATTACGGTCATCGCCATCCCGCTTTCGATTTTTACGACGTGTTTGGTCTTTGCATGGTTTGGATTTTCGATCAACACAATGACGCTCGGCGGATTGGTGCTTGCCGTCGGGGAACTCGTCGATAGTGCGATTGTCAATATCGAAAACATCTACCGGCGGCTGCGCGAAAATTTTAGAAAGGCATTGGAAGAACGTTTGGCTAGCGGCACCGTCATCTATCGTGCCGCCAAGGAAGTCTGTAATGCCAATGCGAGTGCATTGTTCACGACGACCGTCGTGGTATTCCCCATCTTTTTCCTCGAAGGGATGGAAGGGAAAATGTTCACGCCGCTGGGCATCGCTTACATCGTATCGCTTCTTGCTTCGCTGACCGTTTCATTGACGCTGACTCCGGTGCTGGCGTATCTTCTCTTGCCGAAGAAAGCCGAGCGGCATCGTGATAAAGAAACGCCGACGATGAAACTGGTGAAATGGTGTGCGGAAAAGGCGATCCGAGTCGGCTTGGCATTTCCCAAGACGGTTTTGACTTGTGCCGTCGCCGCTTTGATTGTTGCCGCCTTTGCATTTATGTCGCTTGATAGAGACTTTATGCCCCCCTTCAATGAAGGAGCACCGCAAGTCAATGTTGCGTTGACTCCGGGTACGTCGCTCAAGACCAGCGAAGCATTCAGTTCACGCATTGCCGAACAACTGTTGCAGATTGAGGGAATCACTGCCGTCGTCCGCCGGACGGGACGTGCAGAACTCGATGAACATGTCATGCCCGTCAGTTTATCCGAAATGATGTGTACGGTCGATTTGAAGTCCGGGCGAAACATTATCGACATTTTTGCGGACATCGACAAAGTCATTGCACCGGAAAACATGTCGGGAGCCGTGGCGTATTATGATCAACCGCTGCAACACTTGATTGCTCATTTACAGACGGGAACGCGGTCGAAAATCACGATTAAAGTCCGTGCCGAAGACCCGATGCAGTTACGCCGACCGGCAGCATTGATTCAACAACTGATTTCCGAAATTCCCGACATCGGCAATCCGCGCATTGATCCTATTCAGATGGACATTCCGCAAATCCGATTCAATCTCAAGCGGGATGAGTTGGCAATCTATGGTCTCATTCCTGAAGAGGTCAATGCGACGATTGAAACGGCAATGCAGGGGATTGTAACTACGCAAATTTTGGAAGGCAAGCGGACGATTGATGTGGTGCTTCGTGCTTCGGATAACTATCGGGAAAACTTGGAGGTGCTTGCTCAAATGCCGTTGCAAACGCCGACGGGACAACTGATTCCGCTCTCGGCGGTGGCGGAAATTGATGCTCATGCCAGCGGGCCGAGCCGAATTGATCACGAGGCAGGACAAACGCAGATCACGATTCAGATGAATCCGCAGACGCGCGGTTCTGTCGATGTGAAGAATGACATTGACAGGGTGTTGGCACCCTATATGGATGAGTTGACTGCCGGCGGTGTCTATCTCGAAATCACGGGATTGTTTCAGAGTGAACAGGAATCGACTCGCCGATTGGTCTTGTTGAGTATGGTATCGCTTGCTTGTATTTTTCTGGTGCTGTATCGGCAGTTCGGTTCGGTCAATATCACGTTGCAAGTGATGTTAGCGGTGCCGTTGGCGTTGGTCGGTGCGGTGGCGGCGATTGTTTTGACGGGACAGGATCGGTCGATTTTGGGACTGATTGGAATGATTTCGCTTTGCGGCATTGTAACGCGTAATGGAATTTTGATTATTGACCATTATTTTTATCTGGTGAAGCATGAGGGGGAATCGTTGACGAAGGAGATGATAGTCCGTGCGGGTCGCAACCGTGCTGCGCCGGTGTTGATGACGGTGATGACGACGATCTTTTCGTTGATTCCGATTACATTAGCACCGGACATGCCGGGTCGGGAGATATTGTATCCGATAGCGACGGTGATCGTCGGCGGTTTGTTGGCTTCGACGTTGGTGGAGTTTTTCGTGCGACCAGCGTTGTTTTGGACGTTTGGACGCAAGACGGCGGAGCGGATTATCGAACGGGAGGCGTTGACGCCTCCGATAATATGCACGGTAAATCCCTTGCAATCGCTACAACCACCTTAAATTATTCGCTAATGTGAAATTTTACCGGATATTACGGTTCCTTCGCTTGACGCACACTTTGGAGTCTCTATGATTTGCCGACAAGTCTTGACTCTAACTAACTTTTCGGCTATGTATTTCTCCAATGTTGCTCATCGCCCCATGCATCATACCGGTCAGATACACCATGCCGCTAATATGCGCGGCACCGCTGCCCCTATGTGGAGCGGTGGTCGAATGATGTCGGGGCAAATGCGCGGTGCTGGACCGATGATGATGGCAGGACAGATGCGCGGTACTGGACCAATGATGATGGCGTGGACGGGACAGACTCAATCGTTGGGAAGAGCGGCTTCGCCATCGACATATGCGAATCCTCAACGGGGTATTCACACGAGTCCTATGATGCTACATAGGGGAACTTCGACGGTGCCTGTATCGCATAATAACCTGCAACAGGCAAACGCTGCCGCCGCCTATCGGAGACAAAGCAACATACCCGGCTATTGGTGAACAAATTCACGAGGCGGGAAAAACGCTGATTGGTGTTGTTGAGTATGGTGTCGCTTGCTTGTATTTTTCTGGTGCTGTATCGGCAGTTCGGTTCGGTCAATATCACGTTGCAAGTGATGTTAGCGGTGCCGTTGGCGTTGGTCGGTGCGGTGGCGGCGATTGTTTTGACAGGACAGGATCGGTCGATTTTGGGACTGATTGG
>Ga0099364_10005302_pt1 | contig 19189 bp, 17 predicted proteins | sample TergutTh196P3_FD_73070 | JGI IMG/M metagenome (GOLD analysis project Ga0099364, IMG submission 73070) | Microcerotermes parvus P3 segment gut microbial communities from Pointe-Noire, Republic of the Congo - Th196 P3 | ecosystem: Host-associated > Arthropoda: Insects > Digestive system > Gut ...
GGCCTTTGATAATATACTGCATACTTCCGGAAATGCCTAGCCATTGGAGGGCAACACTTATAATCTGCAGCAGAATAACCCCTGTAATTATGCCGCTGATTTTCCCTGTGCCCCCTGTAAAGCTTACCCCCCCGATTACGCAGGCAGCTATCGCATCCAGTTCTGCATTTACACCGGTGGTCGGGCCATTAGATCCCACCCTTGCAGCCTCAATGAAGCCTGAGAAGCCGTAGAGAATGCCTCCCACCATGAAAACCAAGATGGTCGTCTTCATTACTGAGATACCTGAAACATTGGCTGCCTCGGCGTTGGCTCCTACCGCATACATGTTCTTTCCCAGAGTGGTTTTATTCCATATGAACCACATTATACCTGCTGCTACTATGGCGTAAAATACATAAAGAGGGATTGAATCCCCTCCGACATCCACAGCGTACTTAACCACATCTTGATACTCTTGGGTAAGACCCGAAATTGGGCCGCCGCCATTTGTTCCAAGCTGAACATATATCAACACGAGGCCAAACACAATCAACTGTGTCGATAGCGTGACGATAAACGGATGCAGTCTGAATTTTGCAGTACAAAAACCGTTAAACACACCAAAGGCACCGCCAACAGCCATTGAAAGAAACAGTACCAAAATGATTGGAGGTGCTATCATATTAGGAAACATCTTTACACTAAATTGCTCAACCGGCATTTGCAAAAGAGACGCACAAATGCAGGCAGTAAGACCCATAACCCTGCCTGCCGAAAGGTCGGTCCCGGTCAATACGATTATTCCACCCACACCCAGTGCCAAAAACAATGCAGAAGCTGCCCGTCTTAGAATGTCTATAATCGATCTAAACGATAAAAACGTATTTGCAAAACCTTGCTGAATGCTGAATACTTGAACATATATTACAACGGCAATAATAATAATGTAGATGGCATTTCGCACAAGGAAGTCAAAGGCCATGGCCATTTTTTCCGCGGAGGAAAGATTTCTAAAGTTTTGCCAGCCGGCCATTATTCCGCCGATGGAATTTGATTGTATGTCTTTATCGCTCATATCCATCCCTCCTTATTATACGCACTTTGCCGCCAGAGCCATGATTTCTTCCTGATTCGTTTGCTTTGCATCCAGCTCCCCTGTCATAAAACCGCCTGACATGACAATAATTCTGTCACATATACCAAGCAGTTCGGGCAGCTCACTTGAGACCATAATAATGGAGTTGCCCTGCTTTGCAAGATTAATCATAAGCTGATATATTTCGTACTTGGCTCCAACATCAATTCCCCTTGTAGGCTCATCAAGAAGCAATATGTCAGGGTTTGTCAGGAGCCATCGTCCAAAGATAACCTTCTGTTGGTTCCCCCCCGACAGGGAGCGAATTAAAGTACGTTGGCTTGGGGTTTTTATTCTCATGGCATCGATTGCCCAATCTGCATCGACACTCATTTTTTTACTGCTTATATAAAGGCCCATTTTTTTATACTTTCTTATATTAGCCACAGTAACATTATCACGAATATTGAGAATACTGAAGATCCCGGTGGCACGCCTTTCTTCTGTGAGCATGGCAAAGCCATGTTTCTTGGCACGCCTGGAATTTCCGGTTTTAATTTCAACGCCATTTTTAATTATCTTGCCCGACTTCAATGTAACAAGTCCGAACAGACCTTCAACCAACTCTGTGCGCCCTGCACCCATAAGACCTGCCACACCCAGAATTTCTCCCTTGCGCAGATCGAATGAAACATCCTTTAAATTATTACGGTACTGGGCTGTAAGTCCTTCAACCTTTAGAACCACATCCCCGGGCACATTGTCCTTTGGCGGAAAAACATTGTCCAATTCGCGCCCTACCATCATTGTGATAATTTTATCTGTGGTAAGCGCAGATGCAGGCAAAGTACCAACCATTTTCCCGTCTCTTAAAACAGAAACATCATCTGAAATACGAAGAATTTCGTTCATGCGATGTGATATATAAATTATTGCGCAGCCGCGCTCCCTTAGATTATTAATAATACGGAAAAGGTGCTCTACCTCAACTTCTGTCAGAGAGGAAGTCGGCTCATCAAGAACGATAATTTTGCTGTCATGTGAAACAGCTTTCGCTATCTCCACCATCTGTCGTTGAGACACAGACAGCGTCCTTATAATGGCTTTTGGGTTTAATTTAATATCAAGTCTTTTAAAGATATCCAGAGTATTCTGATACATTTTTTTATGGCTGACATAAAATGGCGGCAAACCCGGGAAACGCCCAAGCCATATATTTTCCATCACACTGCGTGTATGAACCTGGTTTAACTCCTGATGTACCATAGACACGCCATTCAGCATGGCCTGCCTTGGATTAGCAAAGTTAACCTTTTTCCCATCCAGAATAAACTCACCTGAGTCGGTGGAATATATTCCAAAAAGGCATTTCATAAGGGTGGATTTACCTGCGCCATTCTCCCCCATTAGGGAATGTACAGTCCCGGGCCGGACACTTAGACTAACCTTATCCAGTGCCTTTACACCCGTGAATGCTTTACTAACTTGGTTTATCTGTAAAAGATGCTCTTCCATTAGAATATTTCAAGAGGCACGGAGCTTTATGTAAAGTTCCGCGCCTCTATTAAAGCTCTTACTCGACTATGGCGTAAGGCACACGAATCTTATTGACACCGGGATCAACATTGTATCCGCCGGTGTTGGCAAATACATTCCGGCCATTTGCAACATTCTGTGCCAGCTCTAAAACAACCCTGGCCATTGCCGCGCCGTCTTGCAGAACTGTACCTGTCATTCTGCCTGCCCTGATATTCTCAACGGCTACTGCAGTTGCATCAACACCGAAGACAGGGATATTTGGCGCACCGGCTGTGCCGGTATTAAAGCCCTGTTCCCTCATAGCTTCGATAGCACCAATGGCTGCATCGTCATTATTTGCGATGATCAACTCGATGGCGCCGGTCGTAAGAGAGTGTGCTGTCAGAGCTGTCCTCATTAGATTGGATGCGATGGCAGCAGACCAGTTAGCATAAAGGAAGTAGTTGCTTATACCATCATTTGCATATTGGGTGCCTGTCTCGTTAGCAGGTGAGGGTTCCAGTCTAAGCCTGCCTCCAAGAAGCCTATTTGCTTCGCTCACAGAGTAGTAAGTGCGGCCAAAAGCTTCAGCATTACCATGCTCACCGCGCAGCATGATGTACCTGATCACACCGTCTCCGTCCAAGTCAAAATTGGATCTTGTACCTGTCCAGTTTGCCTGTCTTAGCAGGAAGTTTGCTATTGCCTCTCCCTGCATAACACCGGCTTCGTCTGCGTCTGTACCCACGAAAGCAGCATTTGCATAAGATCGGATAACTGCATCGGAAACTTCACGGTTAAAGAAAATAATCGGTATACCGGCATTCCTCGCCTGATTAACGATGTTCATTGCAGTATCTTCAGAACCGGTAGTAACGATGTTGACAACTAAAAGATTGGTACCTTGAGTGATGGCAGTCTGAATCATCTGCAACTGCAGAGCCTGGTTCTCTGCACTGTCATGATGGGTAATCCTTAGATTGTCCATGCCGGCTTGTTGCTCAAGCATTGCATTGCGCACGCTTGCAAGGAAGGTATCGGCAAATGTATACCAGAAAACATCTACCCTAAAGGTATCGTCTCTCTGTCTACTTCCTCCGGCGAAGGCAAAACTGCCTATAAGAAGCAGAACCAGCAATAATAATACGATTTTCTTCATTGGAAAATCCTCCTAAGTATTTAAGATTCAGTGCATTATATACCCATAGAAAAATTTTGTAAAGCATTATCATTCTATAGACAATGTTTACATTCTATGCTAAGATTAATAATATCAAGATAAATTGAAATTAAAATATTAATAACAAAATCGAGGCTAAGAAATGGCAATTAGAAAGAAAGTATCTGTAAGAATCGGAATTTTTTATGATGGACATTATTTTTATAGGACAAGCAACTACTATAAGTTTGATCACTCAAGGCAGGCACGAATCAGTGTATCCGGCCTTCATGACTTTATTTGCAGTGAAGTAGCCGGAAAACTGAATGTCGATCCCGAAAATTGTAAAGTGGTGGAAGCACATTACTTCAGGGGCAGATCGATTAAAAACGGCAATGAAAAAGCCATAGTAGGAGAAAGATATTTTGAAGATGCCCTGACAAAGGAGGGGGTGAGCCTTAACTACCTGCCCCTTGTAAGAGGGCTTAATAACGAGATGAAGGAAAAGGGCATTGACGTATCCCTTGCCCTTAATGCATATAAAAAAGCTCTTGCAAAGACCTTCGATATATTTGTGTTAATTGCAGGTGACGGCGATTATCTCCCCCTGGTAAGGGAACTCCAAACCATGAACGCACCAATAGATGTAATGCTTATAAGCTGGGATTTTGAAAGCACAAACGGAGAAGTAACAATGACATCTCAAGACCTCCTTGAAGAAGTCAAATATCCCGTGCAAATGGCCAACGTCATTGATGACCGTCTAAACCTGAAAAACCCCCTGATCCTGGGGCTCTTTGAAGCCCGCCAAATCGAACAGACGTTCCCCCTCCCCTCTATTCAGAGCCCCCCAAACCTCTACGATAATATACAGAACCAGCCTCCATTTTTAACCGCAACCCATGTCAGCTCGGCAGCACCCGCATATAATGGAAAAAGAAAAGCTCTTAACGAAGCCGAAATGGCCCAGGAGCGAATTTCCACAATACTTTCACTGGACGGGACAGGCGGATGGATTAGGGACCTCGAGTATAATAATTTTTATTTTTTCTATTCAGATATAGTCAATAGAAAACCCGAAGAACTTACCCCCGGTACAACCCTCCAGTTCAGGCTCAAGTTCGATAAAATAAAGACTGAGCAAAAGGACAATGGGGAACCCAGTTATAGAGCAGTCGGACCAATTTACGCAGTCGATTAGACCGCCTTGACAACACCCCGCTCCCTATCCCACACAAGACCCGAAGCATCAAGGTACTTTCTAAGCCTGTCGCTGTCATTCGAGCTCTTCTTTTCCGATATGGACTTTGAAAAAAGCTTCCTGCTCGCTGCGGCTAAAGACTCACTTTCATCACATACTTTAAGCACATACTCCCTTTGAACCCGGACGAAGGGGTCAAGGCCTTCGGGGATACGCGGGTCAGGGCTTGGTGCATGGCCTACTCCCCATTCCTTTTTAAGGGACTCAATTTCTTCATTAACAATTTCCCTGTCAATATTTACACTCCCCTTGATTTTTGCCTTGGTACAGATCCTCTCAAGGGACTTATTCAGATCACGGTAATTAGCCTTCCATAGGGCACAGGGAGATTTAGCAAAGTCAATATAACAATCCCAGGCATCTCGGTTAAAAGAATAACGAATATGGTTTTTATCATTTTCTTCCTTATCGATTAGCCAGCGATCTTTTATATAAGGACCTATATCTTCCATCCTATCCCTTAACTCGGGCAGCTCAAAGAGCCAAACATTCAGCCTTGCAAGAAGATCCTCCCGAAATTTGCCTGCACTTACATCCTCCGCGAGATTCCGATTAGTTGCACAAATAAGCTGAAAATCGCTCCTTTGAATATCTTTAAAATCCCCGCCAATGGGACGGAACTCCTTATCTTCGATTACCTTAAGCAATTTTGCCTGTGCCTCAAGAGATAAATTACCAATTTCATCGATAAATAAAAGACCCCTATCAGCCTCCTTGATAAGACCCTTGAAATCCCTGATGGCTCCGGTAAAGGCCCCCTTTTTATAACCAAAGAGTTCCCCCTCAAGCAGGGCCTCGGGAATGGCAGTACAGTCCACTTCAACAAGCTTCCCGTCCCCCTCTTCAATCAGGCCTACATTCTTTTTTACCGAGTAGATCCTTCTTGCAAGAAAAGTTTTCCCCGTTCCGGTTTTACCCAGAAGAAGAATCGGAAGTTCACTATTCGCAGCAAACAGCTCAATTTCTTTTATCAGCCTATTATAATTCTCATTTTTAGTGTCTACTCCCGATTTCAAAATATCTTCGTTTTCCGGCTTCTTCTTTCTTAAATTTATGACAGAGGGAGCATTCTCCCCGAGGTTCAGCTCAACAGAGTGGTAGCCTTGCTCAGTCCTGCCCTCAAAAGGATTCGGGCCCCAAGTTTGAAAAATCTTCCCCGGAAACACGTTTGTATAAACCACAAGAAAAATCCCAACCTGCCAAACATGGGTATTAGTAGTTATATGGAAATAATACTCTTCATGCTCCGGCTCGAATTTAATCTCGTTGCAAAACTCATAGAGTTTGGTATAGACCTCCTTGAAGTCGTATAAATCCTTAATATCCATAGGCTCAAGAACAACCTCAGTTTCTGTTGAAAGAGCACCAATCTCAGCCTGAATAAGACTCGAAAGTTTTTTTTCTTCTTCATTAAAAGAATTATAAATAAGATGAAAACGAGAAACCTTGAAATCATCATGCATAAAAATGGACAGGGTCGGCCGCCAGCGATCAGACCTCTGATTAGGCCTATCCCGCCCCCTACCAATATGCCCAAAAACGACATTTTTCTTCATGAGAAAATTATATACATTATTTATAAAATTTTATAGGTGATAATACCCGGATAGGACAAAAAACTATCAAAAAATCGGGAAAAATGCCATTTTATGACAAAAAATGCGTCTAAAAAAGTTGGCACGGTTTTTGCTAGGTATATTATGAATGTCAAAATTTATCAGATAAAACATGATATCTCTTGACAGCAATTTTGCAGCATTTTACTCTAAGGAAGGAATCGGAGGGATTATGATAAATAAATGGGGCGTAAGCAATTTTAAATCAATTATACATGCAGAACTTGACCTGGCTCCACTGACCATAATATCAGGAACGCCCAGCAGCGGGAAGAGCAGTTTTCTCCAATCAATGCTCCTTACAGCACAAAATTTACAAGATAAATCCAGAACAGAGGCAATTCATAGAGAGACTATTGCAATAAATGGTAAGTTTATCGAGCTGGGAAATTTCACAGATGTTTATTCTTTATTGAGTGAACCTGATGATATTACCCCCAAAAAAATAATTATTAAATATCGCCTTTCTCACGAAAAATTTGTTTCCCTGGAGGATTTGAATATTATAGAAGTTCCTGATCTCTGGGATTTTGAAATGGTACACCGTAATGGGCTTTTACCTGAGTGGGGAGTACTGGAAACAGTAAGCGGTGGTTTTTCTTTTGGTACCGTTTCTAATTCCTGGCTTACAAAAGAAATCGAACGAATCCATAAAGAAAATATGAATGAACAAGAAATGTATCCGGAACATGCTATAGGAATTTCTTCATATGAAATAAGAAAGTGCTTACAAACTATCCAAGTTCCCAAACTTCTGGAAACACGACTTGATGCCGTGCTATGGGACGGTAAAAATCGTAGTGACATTTTTATACAATCAAAAGCAAGCCCATTACCATCAGCCGGAGACAGATCATTAGACGATGCCGAGTATTTTTATATCGGGAAAACCAATATTGATGCAAATTCACTGAAACAGATAAATAACAGTGAATTTCATGACACAATCAAGAATCCTGACCGTATTTGCATGAAAACCGATGTCTTTCTTCCGAATGGGCTTTTTTATAATGAAAATGCATATTTAGATAAATGGGGTGGAGACCCCTACTCTTTACTAGCTGCTTTTGATTCTGAAGATAATATGAATAAAAATAAAGGGGAAACCAGGATCTCAAAATATGAATTGTGGAGCTTTTGCAATGGGCTACATGAAATTATCAATTTGGAAGAAATGCTCGAAAATGCGCTACCAGGGCCGGAAATTCCGAATGGAATACAATTGTCTGATTGGTACAAATACTGCAGATCATTACCCAAGGAAAAGCAAGATCTACTGAAAAAAAGATTGAGTATGATGAGTGCACCATGGGTTTACCTTTTATATTACAGCTTATCTCTAAGCCCTCTAAAAAAAGACCTATCAGATCCATGGCAAAAATACCGACATATCGATTTGCCAGGTGAACTAAAAACTGCATCTGAATGTGTAAACCGTTATTTCACTTCTTCGTTTAAATATATTAGACCCCTTAGAGAAGATGCCCGAATACATAATCAGGTTCCACCCACCGGCGATCCTTCTGATATAGGATCAAAAGGAGAATACCTTGAGTATGTTTTCTATAGAAACCTTAACCGATATGTTAAAGCCATTGGCCCTGATTATTATGATGACAATCGATCTGAAATGTATGAAATAAAAAGCCGGAGCTTATCTGATGCTGTAAACAGCTGGGTGAAGTACATAGGTATTGCAAAGCGTATAAATGTCCCTCATTCTCTTGAACTTGGAGACAGCCCCCAAGACTTTACTATGCGGGTATCAGTAACAGGGGAATATTTTTCATCAAATTACCTGACAAATGTGGGAGCAGGCGTAAGCCAAGTACTGCCAATAATAGTTGCATGTTTAATGGCAGGAGAAGGATCCACCATTGTCATTGAGCAGCCGGAACTTCATTTACATGCTAAAATTCAGTCAAAAATGGCTGATTTTTTCCTTGCCATGGCTCTTTCAGGTCGTCAATGCATAATAGAGACTCACAGCGAGCATATTGTAAACAGGCTTCGCTTGCGTATGGCTGAAGCAAAAGACGATTCACTTTGTAGCTTAGGTAAGATTTATTTTGCAGAACTGGATGAAGGAATGACAACATTCAGAGAGGTACAGATAAATAAATACGGCAGCTTTTCAGACTGGCCTGATGATTTTTTTGATGAGAGGACAAGGGCAACTGACGATATTCTTTTTGCAGCGGCTTTAAAAAGGGAGAGAGACGAAGAAGATGATGATTAACCATACCATAGACCTAAGCATCTTTGCAGTTCCAAAAAACCTTTTTCTGGCTGCAAATGATAAGCAACAGAAGATCATGGTAGAAAACGTATATAAAGCGATAGATCATTATCTTTCAATTAAAAAATCTCTTGACTCTCATTTCTTTTTGCCTTTATTCAACAGCAAACAATCATGCAACGAATTAATGAACATTTTAGAGAACAATAATGCCATGAAAACTGAAACCAGCCTAATTATAGAGAAAACTAAAGAGCTTGGTCGTGACTACAAAGAATACCATAACACAATAAATGAACTGAAAAGCATTATAGAAAATCATCGCCAAAAAGTGCCAGGAAATGCCAGCCTTAAGTATAATTCCACAAATAAAATTTCCCCAAAAATAGAAAAACCAGAACTGCATTCTTTTAGAAATCGTTGCTATTTTCAGAATATTGAATTAGACAACTTTACATTATGCTGTACATCCGACAAAGGATCTGGTCTTCCGGAAACCGTTTTGGGCGAAAACATAAAAAAGAGTTTATCTGCCATCGAAATAATGAACCAAGAAGTCTATTTTAGTAAAGATAACCATTTCATTGTAAGTGAACTCTGCAATGATCATGATACTGTGGACTTCGAGGCTGATCTCAAAGAATTGCAATGGGGTCCTTTCGGTAAGGCTTTCCCTTGGGCGGAAAAAATCAAGAGTCTAAATCTTTATCAACAAATAAAAGGCTCTGTACGTATTAAATCCCCCAAGAAACTTGTAAAATATACAAAAAGGAATAACACCCTACAGGAAGCTGTGGAACAAGCAAAAAAAGATTTTGGTAATAATGAGGAATGTTTAAAATTTCAGACAAAAGTGGATATAAGTGTTACCGGTATAAACCCAATGTCAGGACCTCCTGATAAAATTTATCATTATTTAGAGACCTTGAATGAAGTAACAAAGCAAAAAAAAGCAAATCCCGATCTCCCACTGGAATTTCTCTGCCGAATGTATGGTCTTGACCATGATGACGATGAATCTTACGAAACAAAACGCTGTTCATTAGCAATAAGTGAACGCAAATTGAATGACGACGATCCCGATGATATATTTTGGGCTCATCTAAGACCGGAGAAAAATACTCGTATACATTTCAAATGGGACGAAATACAGAAAATTACTCGTGTGGGATGGATTGGGGAACACCTAACTGTATATAAAAGCATCAAAGAAAAACGTGTCAATCCGGCAAACTGTCCAAAGAGCTGTACTACTGTTGATTGTGAACTTTTTTCTTACAATCAGCTTTCATTCAGTAAGACGTAAAGAATTATCACCCATAATCCGATTTGTGATCATTATTCTTCATAGAATATTATATACAGTATATATAATTTTTTATAGATGATGATATACTGTAGTGTAAAAATCAAGCAAAAATCAGAGAAAAAGCTTGTTTTAAGCGATTTTTCTCCAAAAAAGTTGGCACGGTTTTTGCTAGGTATTATACAAGGAGTATTAATGAAAAAATTACCGGCATTAATTCTTTTCTTTGGCTTGGGTCTTCAGATTTTTGCTCAGAGCAATGCTCAGAGCAGCGGCAATACCTCCATCGCAATGCTGAACTATTTGGCAACTGAAGCCCGCAGAATTAATGCCTCCAAAGACAATAGACTAATCCTGGAAACCACATACAGCAAGCTCATCAACAATACAAACCCGCTTACAATAGACGATCTCACCGCCGACTACCTGGAAATTATCCTCGAAGACCTTGAGGGCTTCAGGATGATCAACTTCCAGCGGGAGAGGATTCTCTTCCTCTATGAAAACGAGAAGGCAAGTGCAATCAGGCAGTCAATGCCGAACCCGATGTTCCTGCTTGGCTCTATCAACCTGACTGCTGTTATCGCTCCTAAACTTGCAGCGATAAAACTCCTTGCAACTGCAACTACAATGGCCGTAGATTCGGTTTTTAAGTACCAAAATGCAAAAAATGATGCAAGAATAAACTTCCTGCAGGCAAGCTGGGATCTTGATGACAGAGAATCGGGCATCGTGCATAACCTCAGAGCACGCTCCTTCTTCTATATGCGCGACATTGCAATACGATATGACCTTGCCTTGAGCGACACCCTAAACGAAAACAGCATCGATAATTTTGTCGAAATCTCCCTAATGGAAAATCTGTCAAGAAAGCGACAGGCCCTTGAAAGCAACCAAAGACTCTATGCGCAATATGCTCCCTATTGGCTGGAACTCGCCGACACCTACTATCAACTTAACCTATACACAGAATGCCTTAATGCTATAAATCAATACCTTGCGATTCAAGCGCCGATTTTCCGAGAAGATAAGGACCTCGCCCTGATGCTGCCGAATGCCATTGCAGCAGCATATGCCGTATACGGCAACAGCTCTGCCTATGTCGCACTTGCCTCCGAATACCTGCACCTCCTAATAATCAATACCTCCGAGCAGGACTGGGCCCTTCGCTATTTTGCTTCTCAGACCTACATACACCTTGCTTCCCTTTCAAACAGAATATCCAACTTACAGGCAGCATACGATCTGCTCCTAAATAACGTAAGAATACTCTCATCAGAGCAAGAGAGGCTGCTTGAAGAATACTACTCGCCGATTAATCAAATACCTCAAAGTCTATTGGATGAACTTGAAAATGCAAGAGTAAAACATAGGCAGACAATAGTTAACCTGGAAATGGCAAAGGCAAATAGAAATATGAGGATAGGCAAAGAGACAGAAAGACAAATGGAAAGAGAAATTGCCGAAGCAGCACAGAGAGTAAGCGAATGGGAAGCACGCATAAGCGATTTTAGAGAATACCGTGAAAGGGAGCTGCCCCCGTTTTATAATGCTCTTTGGGTAAACTATAGGTTAATTATAGAGCTAGCAAGAGAGTTAAATAAAAGCACTGCAAGCATACAATTTGTATACGACATTATTGACAGAGCTTTTTGGCCTTTACACGTAATGGAAGACTATTGGAGAGAAACACCGGCCGGCGATTTCAGAAGTGATTTCTATCATTCTATTATATCAAGGAATCGTTCATATACTGTTTTCAGAGCCTTTGCAGACGGCTGGAGATACGGAGACGGTCAGTTCTTCTTGAATATCCCGGATGCACTTCTAACCGCGGTACATTCAATCAATGTCAAGGTTGTCAGAACTTCCGACAACCATGTATTAATCGACGAGGAGAATGTGAATTGGGATGTAAGTTCTTCTTCAATCCGCAATCACTTCAATGACCCCCATATCCTGCTTGCAGAGATTGAGATACATTTAAACTCAAGGCCCGAGTATAAAAGAAACGAAGAATACACAATGGAAGTATTCATTAAAAATATTGATGAAAGGGCTCCCTACAGTAACCGCCTTCACTTCATAAATGCGGCAAGGCAGAACGGGTGGGAGTTCCTTTATGTTGAGTAAAGCATGGCTAAAAAGGGCATTCATAATTATCATATTAATCTCGCAAGCTTCAAGCCTGTTTGCTTTTAAAAGGACTGCTCACGACACCCAAATGCGGCAGATTCTATTTGGGATGCCATATATAATAAGCAGTACTGAGCAGTCAAAAATAGAAATCTTGGAAATGGCTTTATACCTTGCTCTCGATCAATACAATGGAAACAATCTTTACTACCTTGATGACCTAAGAATGTTCGGCATAGAAAACATACCTGCCCCGCACCAAATAGATTTTAGCTCCAATCAGCATCATCAGCGCTATACCCACAGGGGCTGGGACTATATTTACAGTGATGACAGAGCCAACTGGAACATACGCAAACAGCTATTACTTTCGAGTATTGATAAAGTATTTAACTTCATGCCCCATGAAATGATAAAGAGGGAAAGCTTTGCCGCCTTATTATACTATGTCCATGTTTTGGGAGACCACAGCCATGACGGGAAAAGAACCCTACCTGATCGCATGAGAATAAACGGCAGCGTAAGCGGGGGAAACATGGAAAGAGGTGACATAGTTTGGGAACTTGAGTACCACCTCGATCGCCTATTTCGTGAGCAGCAGAACTCCCGAAATTACAGAAATTTACAAAACTTCCTTTCACAGCATAGAAGAAGGCCGGCACTACCCTATTCACAAACAATTTCCGATGAGATGTACGATGAGCTCAAGGGCTTTGCCAACAGGATCCTACAGGAGCTTATGACAAACATACCGCCCCTACTCAGAAACGAGGCCTTCTTTAGGAGTAGCTTCCTACTTCCCGGGCTTTGAGCCAATCAGAGTAAAGCTTAAACTGCACTGGTAACGCTCGGCACTCTCAGGATTTGTAACCTTCTCCGAGGCGAAGAAGCCAACTGACCCTGTAGAAAAATCTTTGCCATGGGCATATATGGTGGACCATACCTTACCCTCGCTGTCCTTTATGGAAATTTCGAGAAACTTAGGCGCTTTGGGATCACGCTTAGCAGGTTCAGGCATATCATCCTCCTCGTTTTATATACTTTCAAAATAGCACATTTATGATATAATGATAAGACCATGACAGCAATAGAATTATTAGCCAGTCTCAATACCCCAAAAACAGACGATCTGTTTTTCAGCCTTTATGGCAGGGACGAAACGGAAGCGGCAAGGCTTAGGTATCGCAGCCTCTTTGAAGACCCATTGTTAAAAGGGGACCTGCGTGTTTTCTCCATTCCGGGCCGAACGGAGCTGGGAGGGAATCATACAGATCATAATAACGGCAAGGTACTCGCTGCTTCCATCCACCTTGATATCGTGGCAGTGGTTGCCTCAAGGAAGGACAAGAAGATCTTCCTTAGATCAAGCGGCCATCGTGATGCATCAATAGATTTGAAAAACCTTGCCCCGAAAGAGGAAGAGAAGGGAAAAACCGAGGCCCTAATCCGTGGAGTTGCCGCAGAATTTGCCGCCCAAGGCACCGAAATAGGCGGCCTTACAATCATCGCAGATTCCTTGGTAATGCCCGGGTCCGGCCTTTCTTCAAGTGCCGTAGTGGAAATAATGCTTGCAAGAATCTTTGACAGCTATTTCGGAGAAGGCAAAAGAAACTCACTTGAACTTGCCATTCTTGGCCAAAGGGCGGAAAACCTTTACTTCGGGAAACCCTGCGGCCTTATGGATCAGATCGCCTGCGCCAACGGCGGCGGCGTATACATTGACTTTGCAGATTCAGAAAACCCTCAAGTCCAGTCAATTGACTTCGATCCTGCCGCTTCAGGAATGGCCCTTTGCATCGTAGACTCTCTTGGCAGTCACTCCGACCTAACCACAGATTACGCCTCAATCCCGGGTGATATGAAAGCCGTCGCATCCTTTTTTAAGAAGAATGTTTTAAGGGAAGTTGATGAGGAGCTCTTTCGCTCAAGTTTTGGCGAGCTAAGAAAAAAGACCGGAGACAGGGCAATACAGAGGGCCCTGCATTTCTTTAATGAAAACCGCAGAGTAGATGCAATGTTTGAAGGTCTTAAGAAAAATAATATTGCCCTTTTCCTTGAGCTGGTAAACGAATCGGGAAGTTCTTCCATGCAGCTTTTGCAGAACATTCACTCGGGAAATAACCCAAAACAGCAGAGCCTTTGCCTTGCCCTGTCTCTAACATCAGATTTCCTAAATCTTGGCGGAGGAAAGACAGCAGGAGCTTGCAGAGTACACGGCGGCGGTTTTGCGGGAACCATCCAGGCATATATTCCCGGCAATAGAATTGAAGAATATCGTAATTTAATGGAAGGTATTTTTGGAGAAGGGACAATGACTGTTCTTAATATACGTCCCTTCGGACCTGTGGAAATCATTTTAAAAGAACTAACTGATAAATAAGGAGCTTATATGCATTTTGATTCACCGGGACCTGAGCATACAAAGGCAACATTAGAGCTTTCAGTTCGTGAAGCTATTAAAAGGAAAATCACTCATATTATTGCTGCATCCAATACAGGGGCGACAGTCCTTGCCCTTGCGGAAGAGGCAAAGAAGCAGGGTTATGACGGACAGCTTCTCTGTGTAACTCACGTTTTCGGCTTTAGCGAAAACGGTAAAAATGAGCTAAGTGATGAGAATAGGGAGAAACTTAACAGCCTTGGGGTAAAGATCTGCACCGCAGCCCATGCCCTAAGCGGGGCCGAGCGCTGCCTAAGCCGCAAGTTCCAGGGAGTTTATCCTGTCGAGATGATAGCCCATACTCTGCGCATGTTTGGTCAGGGTGCCAAGGTCTGTGTGGAAATTGCTGCAATGTGCCTCGACGCAGGCCTTATACCCTGGGAGAAGGAAGTAATCGCCGTTGGCGGAAGCGGCAGGGGAGCAGACACCGCAGCCATCCTGACCGCTGCCTACAGCAGCTCAATTCTATCGACAAAAGTCCACGAGATACTCTGTAAGCCTCGAAGCTTCTAAGAACAGAAACTCGCGATGCCTGATACAGCGGGAATCATCGAACTAAAAAAAATCAGCGCCACTCTTGCGTCAAGGTGCAAGACCCTCCGATTCTCGGGGAAGGTCAAGGCTATTTACAATCCCCTTGATTATGCAAAACGCCCCCACAATAAATACCTTGAACTCGCAGGGGCAAACCAAAAGAAAGTGATTTTCCTCGGCATGAACCCGGGCCCCTGGGGGATGGCTCAGACCGGCGTTCCCTTCGGAGAGATTCCGGCAGTCAGGGATTGGCTTGGCATAAATGAAAAGGTTGATAAACCGACTCAGGAGCATCCGAAAAGGCTGATAGAAGGCTTTAACTGCGAAAGAAGTGAAGTTTCCGGTAAACGCCTCTGGGGTTTTTTCTCAGACAGGTACAAAACCCCGAAAGATTTTTTTAAAGACCATTATGTTGCAAACTATTGCCCCCTCATTTTTATGGACGAGAACGGCGCAAACATTACCCCCGATAAACTAATTCACGGTGAGAAAATAACCTTGTTTGAATTCTGCGACAGGGCACTTGAGCAAACAATCATTTTACTAAAACCAAAATGGGTAATAGGGATCGGGGGCTTTGCGAAAATGAGAATCGATACTGTTTGCGATAAAATGCGAGAAGAAAACCGGGACAGCTTTTTTAAGAGCATAAAAACGGGACAGATACTTCACCCAAGCCCTGCAAACCCAAGAGCAAATAAGGGATGGGAAGAGGAGGTACTTAAAAAACTAAAAGACCTTGGGGTATGGCCCTAATCGAATGGTCGAATTCAAATTTTAAGAGTGCCGCCCGAGCCCCAGGCCTCAAACTCAAGGATGTTCAGATACATATTTTCCGGCTTTAAACCAAGTTCCCCTTGAAGAAATTTAAATAACGTTTCGACAAACTTTTTCTTGTCTTCAAACTCGGCCTTCCGCCAAAGACGCAGCTCTATCATGGCACCGTCAACCTTTTCGCCCGCCTTGAAAATCGTCCTGCATTCACAGAAATCTACCATTGTATTTGCTTCTGTCTTCCCCGGGATGATTGTAATAAGCTTGCCTACTTCGGTTTTGATTTTTTCTTTTTGGGCATCCGAAATTTCGATACTTGTATTAATTGCAATATAGGGCATGTCATACCTCGCTTTAATCTGATATAATGCAATAGTATACAAGTTCTATACTTTTTGCCAGACCTCGGGGGATTCCATGCGTGAATTTAACGTAAACAGTACATTTTTATTTATGGTGGCAGCTCTTATCATTGGAGTTGTAATATCGCAATCGGTATTTTTTCTTATTAAGGCCCTGCGGCGTGCAAGGGAACTGGGCATGAGCAAAATTACCGTAAACCGCATTGTCGCATCAAGCGCCTTGTTCACCATCGCACCTGCAGTCGCAATCCTCCTTGGTGTAATCACCCTAAGCCATGCCCTCGGACTTCCCCTGCCATGGCTCCGTCTAAGCGTCCTCGGCGCCCTCACCTACGAACTGCCTGCTGCCGAAATGGCAGTTTCGGCAGCAGGCGTAAGCCTTGCAGAAACAATAACAAACCCGCAAATCCTTGCAACAGTTGCCTGGGTAATGACCCTCGGGATTATACCGGGTATTTTCATAGTCCTATTTTTCACTAAGAAGATACAAAGCGGAGTAGTCAGCCTCGGCGGAAAGGATAAGAGATGGGGCGAAATCTTCATGTCAGCTCTGTTTTTAGGAATGGTATCGGCCTTCCTTGGAATGATCTTTGCGAATGTCCGCACAGGCCTTGAAGGATGGATACCCGTTTTTATCATGGTATTCTCTTCGATAGTGATGGCAGCCCTTGGCTATCTGTATAAGAAGAAAAATATAACATGGCTCGAAAATTATGCACTTCCGCTTTCCATGTTATCCGCAATGGCATTCGCTATCCCGGTTACAAACTGGATAAGGTAGGGGGAATACAATGAAAAACAATGATTATATGGAAAGCATACATAGATCAGGCCGCATCTGGGTCGCTATTGGAATTATTGCAATGCTGATGATGCCCATCGCAATATCGGTTTACTATGATGCATGGCCGGCATTTGCCGTGTTTATGGTAGGCCTATTGGGAATTGCCCCCACCTTCTGGACAGTAGGAATTATCGAAGTTTTCACCTATGTCCCAATGCTCGGAGCAGGGGGCTCCTACCTTGGTTTTATCACAGGCAACCTAACAAACCTTAAGGTGCCCTGCGCCATCAATGCAATGGAAGCAGCCAAAGTAAAGTCAGGCACCGAAGAAGGCGAAGTAGCTTCGACAATCGCAATTGCAATAAGCTCCATTGTTACGACTTCAATAATCGCACTCGGTGTATTTCTGCTTACCTTTATCAGGCCCCTCCTTGAGTCCCCCGTCCTTGCACCCGCCTTCGCGAATATCCTCCCAGCCTTATTCGGTGCCCTTGCAGTAGTTCTTATAAGCAGGAATTGGAAGGTGGCCATTGCCCCGATCCTGTTCATGCTTATCCTGTTCATGTTCGTGCCGGCCCTTGCAGGCGTAGGAGCAGTGCTTGTCCCTGTGGGAGTACTGGTTGCAGTAGCAGCAGCACGAATAATGTATAAAAAGGGGGTTTTATCCTAGTAGGCAGAATAGTGCATACCCAGCCCTAAAATGGTAGACATGCGATACTCTACCCCCAACTCATTCAACTCTTTATAGATTTCATCTTGGGATCTAAAATAGTTTCTAAGTTCCCTGAAAAGAAAAGTTATTTTCTTACGCATTTTGAACTCCTTTGAACAAATTGTTTTAAACTCTGTTCATACTAGAATATATAGAAATTCATGTTCAAATGGTGTGAGTTTATTATGAAAAAGTGTTTTTTATTTTGATGGCTAGCATTGGAGATTTTGGAGTTTATATCTCCTAATCCCAAGTAAGCCCGTTAGAATGCCGGCAACACTGAAAAATACTCTGCTTAAAATGAACAAGGCCGGCAATGAAAACTCAGGCTCACCGTCAGGGCCTAAAGGTAAAGTCACCGGATGTGTACTATAAAAACTTGCTCCGTAAAAATCGAAAGCAGGCAGGAAGCCTAACAACAGGGCTGCTATCATCAAAACATACAAGGTATTCAAATGTATACTGCCCAACAGTAAACCTGCTCCAAGGATAAACAACATGCACGGAATTATAGTTATTACGATAGGAATAATAAAACTGATATAATAGGTAAAACGAAATAGTATGGCGAAAAATGTTATGCCAAGTGTAATAACGAATAACGTCATTATAAGGAAACCTGCTATTATACTTGCACACTTGATAAAGTAAAGCTTAAAAGGTTCGATAGAGGCAGCGAATGTTAAATGCCTTATACGTCTTTCATTATCAGAATACATAAGGGTAAGAAAAAAAAGCAGGCATATCATTAGTAATGGCAGGACATTCGCGAGGTAGGCAGCAAAACTCCAAGGCGAGAATGGGGCGGTAAAGGCAATTCCGAGGATTATCTCCCTTTCCAAGATCATATAAGAATATATGCCTGTTATTATAAGGAGTGCAAAAAACATCCTATTGAAAATAATTCTTTTTAGCTCATAAGAAAAAATTCGGAGCATTAAAATAGGTCCTCCGGATTCAACCCACATACATCCAGAAACTCCCGGAATGTCAGAACCTCATAGTTATTTGTTTGCGAGAGAGTGTATAGTATCTCGTCCATTGCTGCTTCCCCACCCACAAGCTCCGCTGCCCTGTGTATCAAAAACGGCATATAGCTATACCTTAAAACACCCTGTTCGCCCACATTTATAATGTCCCTATAATATTGGGGCAGTATACCAAGATATTCAGGGTTTCGACGGTAGAAGTTCCGGTTCATCTCTTCAACAGCTTGTTCCCATCTTTCTACATATTTGATCCTGCCATATTCTTCACCGTATTTTTCTTTGTATAATCGATATGTCGAATA
>Ga0099364_10005303_pt1 | contig 19187 bp, 11 predicted proteins | sample TergutTh196P3_FD_73070 | JGI IMG/M metagenome (GOLD analysis project Ga0099364, IMG submission 73070) | Microcerotermes parvus P3 segment gut microbial communities from Pointe-Noire, Republic of the Congo - Th196 P3 | ecosystem: Host-associated > Arthropoda: Insects > Digestive system > Gut ...
CCAAGTAAATCGAGTTTTATTCGGGCAATAGTTAAGGCAAATAAACCGGCGCTCACGAAAAATATGACTGAAGCAGACGCCCTGATTTGCTTCAAAAAGTTTCCCGCATTATTAATCTTCACGCAAACAGCACAAGGCTCTCCACCATAATCATGATCCGCAATACAATCGTGACCCACATGGGTTGAAATAAATAATGCTTCTAAAGGGGAAATGACAACCACGCAGAACAGAAGCGACAAAACGATGAGCCTTTTATACAGCCCTTTGATTTTATCTATCCGTGATATAAAGCTCATTATAGTCATCCCCTCGTGGAGATTGCATTACGGTCGTCAACACTCAAACTACGTATTAATCATTATATAATAATAATGTTCCTGATTTAAGTAAAATTACTGGTAAAATATATAGTCTGCGAGGGGGATTTAAGTGAGTTCAGGCAGGGCCGTAAAACCACTGACACTTCTCAAAATAACGCAACTGGGAAATCTGCTTGGGGTCGCTGCCGAAGGAGAGAATCTGACGGTGCTTGTGAAACGCGGACTATGCAACGCGGCGTTGCGCGTCGGATATATCGTCGTTCCTCATATATTGCCCGAGTACGTTTCGGTATCCGGCGACGACGTGGTGACTCTGATCAGGCAGGACTACGGCGAGGCTTTGTCGGGTTTGTATCCGACGGCGCACCTGCTGATAGAGCTCGGCATGTCGATTGTGATGGGCAACGGCCAATATGAGCTTTCGGAAATACGGCAGCTTTCATATGTGATGGAGCGTAATTTTAATCTTTCCGACCTTGAAGTGCGCGCGCTCACTGCTCTCAAAGCTCTTTCGTCCATATACCCCCCCGATATGGACAGGGTAACCTCAATGCTGACAGAGGCGCTGCATATTGACGACTGCCGCAGAGTCGCCCGCATGATGGTTACCGTAGGATCCGCCGGATCAATAGACAGCGGCAAAGTTATCGCCTTGCGCAAGTTATATGCCGCGCTTGGCCTTGATGAGAGAGATCTGTACCAGTTGATGATGAATTTTCGCTATTCCGAATCGGGTATAATCGAGATTGAACCCGTGTTCGGGGTTACAGTGCCAGGCAGTGACAGGATGTCCGATTCGGCGGTAAGGCTCGATCTCGAACTTGTCGCGGAGAAGAAAAGGGAGACTGAGTTCGTGGGAATGATACTGTCCGGGATTTTCGCGGGAGAGGAATGAGCATGCATACGCAGGAAATGCCGCCGCTTACGATCATGATAAAACCACGCGAACGGAACGCCATCATTAAGTCGCTTGCCGCAGGCGTGGTGCCCACGATTGGCCTTCATCATATCCAGGTGGACAGAAAAGACGAAATAATGGCGATGATCGGGGATCTGGAGCGCATTAAAGAGGGCGGCGCTTCATTCCGCCTCGTAATAGGAAGGTTCGGCGCCGGAAAGAGTTTCTTCCTGAATCTCGCAAAAACAGTTGCGTTAGCCGAAAAATTTGTCGTCTTGCAGGCCGACTTTACGCAAAAACATCGTCTGGTCTCGACGACCGGGTATGCCCGCAATCTTTACGCGGCGCTGCTGGGGAGCATGTCGACTAAGGCCCGCCCGGAGGGCGGCGCCGTGGATGTCGTGCTGGAGAAATGGGCGTCGGCCCTTCGCGAGAAATACGGCGTTACCTTCGATGCAAAGGCAGCGGTACGCGAAGAATTGAAGCAGTTGCAGGATATGGTGGGAGGATTTCACTTTACTCAGGCAATGACGGAGTATTGCGAAGCGCGCCTGTCCGGCAACGAAGACGGCCTCCGTTCGTCAAAAAAATGGCTCATGGGCGGTTACGATAAAGTGACGGCGGCCAGGGGCGAGATAGCTATAGATTCGTACATTGGCGACAAGGATTTTTACGACTACCTCAAACTCTGGGGCATGTTCGTGCGTATCGCCGGCTACTCCGGTCTCCTGATACTCCTGGACGAGATGGGCGCGCTGGCGTTAGCTAATAACGCGACCCGTACCGGCAACTATGAGGTTATTCTCCAGATTCTGAACGACTGCCTGCAGGGCAGAGCGTCCGGGGTCGGTTTCATGCTGGCGGGGGTGGATTACTTCCTGGATGATCCCAAGAATGGTCTGCTGAGTCACGGCGCTCTTGCCAGCCGCCTTGCCCCAAATCCATTCGCAAGAGACGGGCTTAAGGATTTTACGACTCCGATCATGCGGCTCGGCGATTTTTCACCGGAGGATTTGTACCTGTTGTTCGAGAACATCAGAGAAATCTTTGCTCTGGGAGACAAGTCGAAATACCTTATCCCGGACGAAGCGATACCTTCGTTTATGAATCTCTGCGCCTGGTCGCTTGGGCCGGATTTTTACAAGACGCCCCGCGACGCAGTGAAACTTTTTACGGGATTTTTGTCCGTACTTGAGCAGAATTCGCATGTAGATTGGCGGAAGCTGCTCAACGAAACCGTTATTGAGAGCATTAGGGGTGATGCTGAAACAGATCCCTGGCAAAACGACGATATCTCGCCGTTGCATGTCGATACCGAGGAAGCCGGCGAGATAATAATACCAACATCCGAAATCCATACGGAACAAATCGGGACGGAAGAAATCCTCGCGGACGTTTTCCCTGTTTCGGAGTTGGAGTATGAGGCGGAGAGCCTCTCCTTTCAGGAACCGGATAGCGCGCCGGCCGAGCCCGAACCGGAGTTGGAGCGGACAGCGTTAACTCCCGGGTTTGACTCCGACGCGGAGAAAGCAGGTTCCGATTTTGAGCCGCCCGAACCTGCGGCTGAGAATAACCCGCAGCTTGGATTCGAGCATACGCCCGGGCCGGGGTTGTACGTAGTCGAGGCGGGCCCAAGCCTTTACGATCCGGATATATTGTACATAATGCCCGACACCGGTTCGCCGCCCGAGACTTCGTTGCAGCTCTCCGAAGCTGAACACCCAAAAGAGACAACCGTGCCTGCCGTACCGGAGGCGCTGGAAACCTCATACCTTGCCTCCCTGGATGAAACCGAAACACTTGAGGAGGACATGCGCGAAGGGCGTATACTTTACGGAAATGATAACGATCTCAAAGTTTTCCTGCCGAATCTGATATCGAGGAATCCACTCATCGGCATGGAGCGGATTTCTGCCGGCATCCACAACGATCTTGTCAGAATGACGCGAAAGATATTGATGAACGCGCACAAAAATTTTCTGCCCAACAGTTACGAGAAGATGTTGCTCACGGTAGCGCTTATCAATATCGCCAAGAGCTTTCCCTATGACGACGAAGATGCCTTCTGGGGTTTTATTTCTCGTCAGCTCGGTTTCGAGAAGGATGCTTTCGAGACGATCCGCAGTACGGCGCACAGCGCGATCTATGAGACTTTGAGTTACTATTGCAGATTCTTCTCCAAGGATTCGAAGACTAGCAGGAAAGATTTTTACTCTACTATAATGGCTCACGCATTGTCGTCCCGTGAGAGCATGTTTGACTGGTTTGACTTCCTCATGGACTTCTACAGGGAAAACCTGCGCGGCGTCATCATTATCAACGACCTGGCAGTGAGAGGAATGACCGGCGTTCTGAGAGGCATATTTGAGGGCGCGCCCGACCCGGGTGGTATTGTGTTGAAGGGACGCCGCTTCGCGTTACAAACCGGGATCGTTACTCTGCTGATGAAACGCCCCGCTTACTTTAATAAATTAACGCGCGAAATCCTGATGAGGATAGATCGCCTCGCTTCAGGTTTAAGGTTGGAGAATTGTACGTATCTCGACGAACTTCTGGTTTGTTGGTTCGAAAAAAAATCCCCGACGCAAATTACGCGCGCCGAACCGCTCGCGAGATCATCCTGCCCGATAGCCGCATCGCATGATGCCATGCGTCCGCTATACGAAGCGGAGGGCACGAATTCGGTCGTGCTGGTGATACCTTCCATGCGCGTCAGAGAGAGGATACGTGATTGCCGCGAGGCGTTCGTCGATATCCAATGCGGGGACGACCATATGCGGGAGGGGCTTGATATGTTCGGCGACGAGTTTGGCTGGACCATCTCGGAGACCAGAATACCCCTTTCCCGCATGTCCGGTTTGGAGTCCGCGCGTGATTTGAGGATAAGGGTAAGGATTTTGATTGAGGAACGAATTATATACGACTCCCGCACATCGCTGTACAGGGATATAATAATTTTCCGAGGTGAACGCGAGATTCCGGCAAATGAGGTAACTGTTGGACTATACAGCGTATTTGCTCCGAGTGAGACTGAGATAATCTTCGATCCCACAGCCGACGACCGGATCATACCTGCGGCCGCCGGGCAGATGCGCGCCGTTAAATTCGAAACAGGATGCCGCATCACGGTGAATGGGCGCATCGTGTGCTCAGACTACAGGGATGAAACCTTGCGCATAATAGAGTCATCCGAGCCTCGTCCCGACCTCTCATTTGTCTTGCGGGGCGATGTTTACGGTGTATGGACGGGCAATTTAAGCGTCAGAGTCCGTATCCCTTCCGGACGCGATATCAGCGCTTATTTTCTAAAGGCAGGGGACATAATGTACCCGCTGAATCAGTGCGATATGCGAAACGACTGCGGCGTCATAGAGTGCCAGCTAAGCGTGACAGGGGATATGCTCACCGACCACGTGTTCGATGTTGCGCTGATGGAGAGGGGACTCTACGACCGCGAACTGTACAGGCGCGGCTTCTGCGTATTGAACGAGATTAATGTCGCGTTCGACAAACCATACTACTTGGGAGACATCGGCGGCGGAACGATGAGTATTGAATTGGGAACGGGAAAAAAGGAGATCGGCTTGGGCAAGGAAGAGTACGTGTTTGTTCCTCTCGGCGAGGGGTATATAAGGGCGAAGGTACCCATAGTTTCATGGCGGCTCGAACCACCGGCGGCCGGGATCGATTCCGCCGACGGAATAAAAGCTGTCTGGAAGGAAGATATCACCGCCGATTGTAAAGTGATAGTAACCTGCCCTGACGGGGTCGCCTGCAAGCTGAGAATAGGCGAGAGCGCCGTCCCTAGCGAGCAGTGGGGCAGCGAGACGGCGTTCGCTGCGGGAGCCGCGTTGAACGACGAATCGTTAGGGCTGAAAGAAGACGTCGTCTACGCGGAACTTATCCTGGAGAATACAGAAGCGAATTCGAGCCATATTCTCTTCCTCGTATACAATCGCGAGACATTCAAAGAACCTCCGAGATTCGAGATGCAGGACGGTCATCTCATCCTCAAAAACTCTTGGGCTTTCGCGGGTCCCGGTGGTGTGATGCTGGAATATGCTTTCAAAGGCAAGACCGGCAAATCGTACATCGTCGAAGCAGGTGAGCGCATCATCTCCGAGAATTGCGGCTTGCCGCACGGTCGCTACGATTACCGGATTTTCTCGCTCCCGGAGATCGAATTGTGGCGAAGGAAATATGTGATCGCCGCCGGCTCATGTACATTGGGGGACTCGAACGCATTCCATTTCGACAACAAGCTTATTGAGATAAGGCGCGTCCGATCCGGGTTCAGCGAATTCTTCATCCTTCCCGTTTACGTGGAGAATCTCAACTTCGTTGAAATGAGGGCGGAATATGACGACAATGTGCCCTACCCGATGTACTCCGGCACGTGCTACTACCTCAATCGGGACGACGAAAAAGTTTACTTCCGGGAGGACTTCAATCCCGTTCTGGTGGCAATCATCAATGGGCGCGACATATGCCTGTACAGGAAGGACGGAGAAAAACCGTATCTGATCTTCGAGTCGCGCCACAAGCTGGCCTCCTCCAAACCTGACGAAAATAGCGGGATCACTTACTGTATCCCGGACTTCTTTGAATATGCCGTGCTCGATGGCGATGTCAATACGATTTCCGCAAATTGATTTCCGGCGTCTTCTATGTCGAGTAAGCCAGGTTACGGTAAAGGGGATGTAGATTTACGTTATGTCCTTTGATGAAAGTAAACGCGCCGCCCTTATAGAATCATACGGAAAAATGATTACGATTGAACGATACGTTTGCCGCGTGTTCGCGGTCATGTGTATTCCAATGACCTTGACAAATATTACCCGTTTATTGAACGAGATCGGTTCGCGTTGGGTACCGAGAGCGAACAAATGGGATTCCGGTTTTCTGCGCGAACTGCTGAACAAACTCGTCTCCTCCGGGATGCTTGGGAAGACTTCCTTCAGCGTTTCCGATCAATGGTTTTGTAACAGGGTTGTCCTGGAACTTCTTGCCAGAGAATCGGCGCGCTCCGGCGAATTTGAGGGCATAATAAAAGCCGCTTACAAGGTAAACGGCAAAAAATTCGGGCAAACATATAACTCTCATGAATTTACCTACGACAACAGGTTTCACCTTTCAAGGGAACTGAGAAGGGCAATCTACAAAAGAGAAAACAAACGCGCCCAACTCCTGTTTGAAAACGGCAGGTATATGACGCACCCCGAAATGGATTCGGCGGTTTACGGCGGGCAAGAAAGGTACCCGTTATTGCTTGAAATATTATTTAACCCGCCGCACGAGGGTTTGATTTTAAACTTGCCTGAAAAGCTATTGACACACGCGCTTCACATGTCGAGATATTTCGCCGGCGAGTTACCGGACGGAGCATCCGTCATAAACCGTATTCTGGGAAAGGCTATACTAAATCATCCCGAAAATAACGAATTCAAAATCTTGTCGGCTGATTTATCTGTGGACAGAGGGGCGTTCGACGAAGTCGAATCGACCATTCGCGGGGAGGTGGCGGATCATTACAGCAGCGGAAAAGAGTTGCTCGCGATAGTAAATATAGCCGGAGGCGATTATTCTGCGGCGTTCGATAATTTCAACGAAGCGATTGGCATAATAAAACGCGTGACCAAGAAACGCAAGACAGCGCTCACAACCTGGTATGGAGCGTTCTATCCGATACTAATGACGCGATTTGCAGTCCCTTTCAAAAAAATCAAAGAATACTGTGAATTTGCTTCGAAAACAGTTCGAGAATCGGCGATCATATACAGCCTTATCGAAAAATACGCGGATAAGGCAAACAGAAACGGGGTGTTCGACGAGGATATAGTGAGTAAGTTGAAGTACGAGAAAAAACCGCTGGACGTTTTTTTCTTCATGCTGCTTGCGAATTGGACTAATCCGTCCAAAGCGGCGAAGCATGTTAAAATGGCTCTTGATGCCTATAACGCAATGACGAAATCAGGCAGGACATTCCCCGCTGTTGACCTTGCGAGCATCATAAAGCAAGTTGCGCCTGACTCATCCGATTCTAAATCTCTCAATGAAATTCCCGAACCCGAACATCCGCTCAGGAACATGTTGGGGCGTTCCGAAATGTGGCGGGATCTGCTGTCGGCCCTCGCTGAGATTGCGGACGGAACAGGCCCCGACGCTCCATCGAAAAAGAAGCGCCTTGCGTGGAAAATCGACTGGCATAAAAAACCGAACCGCAGGGCTGAGATGTTTGATTTCACGCCGGTCGAACAGACGCTTGGCACGCTCGGGTGGAGTTCCGGCAGAAATGTGGCGTTAACAAGGCTCAAAGAAAATCCGGAAAGTGTTGCGGGAATCTCGGAGCAGGATAAGCAGGCGCTGGATGCAATACAGTTATCTATGGATGATTGGGATCGGGAGTATGAGATCGATGATATTCGGATGTTGGAACGCCTGGCGGGACATCCGTTTCTGTTCAAGACCGAGCCGGACGATAAGGTGGAGATTCGGCGCGACGAGCCGGTATTGTCGGCAACGGATTCGAAAGGAACTTACCTTATAAAACTCCAGCCTTACCCTGACGAAGATGATATGGAGCAGGGGGCGGTCGTGGTCGAAGATACCGAAAACAGTCTCCGCGTCGTGCGTTTTGACGACAGGCACAAGAGAATAGCGGATATACTCGGCCGCAAAGGTCTGTCCGTTCCGGCGGGCGGACTTGACGACGCGATGAAAATCGTCGGCCGTCTTGCCTCGGTGCTCACAGTTCACTCGGATATTTCGGGGATAGAGTCCGATATCGAAACCGTGCAGGCGGACGACAGGCTTTATATTCAGATTCAGCCGTATGGAGACGGGCTGGAAGCTGAAGCGGTCACCAGACCGTTGGGTGAAGGAACCTCTCAATGCAAGCCGGGCGCCGGAGGAAACAACGTGTTCGGAATAAAAGAAGGACGCCGCGTTCAAACCACGCGCGATATGAATCATGAGACGCAGTCCCTTGACGGTTTCATCTCGTCGTGCAGAGCATTGTCCGAAGCCGAACAGCTATCCGAAAATCGCTGGCGGCTCGACGACGTAGGGTTGTCTCTGGAATTCATACTTCAACTGCAGGAACTGGAAGGGTTGGTTGTGACGGAGTGGCCCAAAGGCTCTCCGATGACAGTGAGGCGGCTTGACCCCTCGCGGATAAATTTATCGATCCGCGGAGCAGGGGATTGGTTTTCCCTGTCCGGCAAATTTCCGGTCGACGAGGATCTCGTGATCAACATGAAGGAAATGTTGAAGTTGCTGGCATCGGCAACAGGAAGATTTATCCCGATAGGCAAAAACAGATTTGCCGCCCTGACTGAGGAATTCAAAAAGCGCATGGACGATCTTGCCGCGTTCGGCGAGGAAAGAGGAGGCGAGCTGAGGCTTCATCCGCTGGCTTCGGCAGCGCTGAAACCAATATCAGAGGAAGTCGGTTCGCTAAGAGGTGAAGTCTGGGAAGCGAGGATCGGCACGATAGAGGAGGCGGATCGCCTGACCTTTCTCCTACCGCCCGATTTCAGAGGGGAACTGAGGGAGTATCAAACCGAGGGATACAAGTGGATGATGCGTCTTGCGCACTGGGGGGCGGGCGCGTGCCTTGCCGACGATATGGGATTGGGAAAGACAATACAGGCCCTCGCCGTCCTTCTGAATCGCGCGCCCGGAGGCCCGGCGCTGGTAGTGGCCCCTACTTCCGTATGCTCGAACTGGATTGCGGAAGCTTCCAGATTTGTCCCGTCGCTTAACTTTGCCGAATTACGAAGCGGGGACAGGGAGACGCTTGTGGCGTCCGTCGGCCCGATGAGCGTGCTCGTAACAACATACGGCCTTCTGCAGAACGAGCAGGAGCTTTTAACAGGCGTTAGATGGCATACAATAGTACTCGACGAAGCCCAGGCCATCAAAAACATGGGCACGAAACGCAGCGCGGCTGCCATGAAACTCGAAGCGGATTTCAAAGTGGTGACGACCGGAACTCCGGTGGAGAATAATCTCTCCGAACTGTGGAACATATTTCGTTTCATCAATCCGGGTTATCTCGGCTCGCTGGAAAGTTTCACACGAAAATTCGCCGTTCCCATAGAACGTGACGGGAACGCGACCGCCAAGAAACGCCTCAAAAGGCTTATTTCTCCCTTCATTTTAAGGCGTCTTAAGGCGTCCGTTCTGTCCGAGCTGCCTCCTAAAACGGAGATGACGCTGAACGTCGAGCTCAAAGAAGGAGAGCGCGCCGTATATGAAGCGATCCGCCTGAACGCCTTGGAGGAACTCGAAATGAAGGATTCGCAGGACAAACGCTTTGTCGTGTTCGCCCAACTTGTGAAGATGAGAAGGGCTTGCTGCAATTCGTCACTTGTAAAAGACATGCCGGGGATGTTCGAATCGGCAAAGTTGGAAGCGTTTTCCGAACTTATCGGTGAGATAAAATCGGGAGGACACAAGGCTTTGGTGTTCAGCCAGTTCGTGGATCATCTCACGATTTTGAGGAACAGGCTGGATGAAATGGAGATAAGCTATCAGTATCTTGACGGTTCGACGCCTCCGGCGGAACGCGAGTCAAGGGTGAAAAAATTCCAGTCCGGCGAGGGCGACTGTTTTCTCATAAGCCTGAGGGCCGGAGGAACCGGCCTCAACCTCACCGCCGCCGATTACGTGATTCACATGGATCCTTGGTGGAATCCCGCCGTCGAGGAACAGGCGTCCGACCGCACCCACAGGATAGGCCAGGAACGCCCGGTGACGGTTTACAGAGTTGTGGCGAAAGACACGATAGAAGAAAAGATAACCAGCCTTCATGCCTGGAAGAAAGACCTCGCGGAAAGCCTGTTGGACGAATCCTCCGCCCCGTCGCGCATCTCAACGGAGGAGTTGATTGGTATAATCAGGGGGGATACGGATTGATCCGCGTGCGTCACTCCGCACGGCGTTATCTGGTCAATATTTCCACACTTTTCGAGACTCCCTTAACTTCCTGTCAGTTATTGCGGCGTGGATCCCGCGAGCCGGCAATAGTCAACAAGTCAGCCGAATCATTGATAAGTCTTCATTTCAGCCATTATTTCTTCCAGCGGTTTGATCGCGTCGCTTGCGCCCAGACCGGACAGGCTGTACGCTGCAATTGCCCCAGCTGTTTGCAGCGATTTACGTAAATCCCATCCGTTATACGCGCCGTAGAGTATTCCGCCGGCAAACGCGTCGCCCGCGCCCACCGATGAACGTTTAAACCCCGGCGGTATTTTCCAGGACGGCTCAATGAAATATTCATCGCCGCGCGAATCATAGCCGCATGACATTTCAGGCATATGAATAACCGCCCATTTTGCCACTCCCAAGTCCGCGAGCTTTCGCAGACACGGCAACAGATTTTCCTCAAACACCGCATCGCCGTCACGAAGCTCTATACCTGTCGTACGGGCAGCTTCAATCTCGTTTATGATGCAATAATCGGCATAACGCAAGGCAGGCGCGACAATAGCGCTGAACCTGTCGCTGTCCTCGCTGACCACATCGACAGACGTCTGGATTCCATGCGCTTTCGCTTTGTCCAACACGCGGCACATCGCCGTGGGATAATTCTCATCCGGCGAGTCCAGGCAGTCCAACAGCAGGATATAGCCTATGTGCAGTATATCCGCCTCAAGCGTACTGAAATCAAAGTGCTCCGGACCGAGTAACGCGTTAGTACCCCGAAAATGGAAAAAGGTCCGGTTTCCGTCGCTCTGGGTTATAACATCGGTATACGAGGTGCTGCCTTCACGCAGGACGCCGGATGCGTCAATATTCGGATATTGGCTCAATTGACGTAATATTAAATCTCCCGCCTCATCATCACCCGCAATGCCGATCACTTTCAGAGGAATGGATGAATCCAGCCTTGCCATATCTAGCGCGCAGTTACAGACCAGACCGCCTATTGCCCGAGTCATCTCCGTAATGGTGGTTAATGTTCCGGGGGCCGGATATGTCTCGATAAATTTTATTTGATCGACAATCATGTTTCCCGCGAATGCTATGCCTTTTTTCATCTGTTGTTCCCTCGCATATTCCTTACATGATTCTGTCCGCCGTGAACAGTTTAATACGGTAAATTATAGCAAAGTATTCACCCGTAGGAATTCCTCCATGTCCTCGCGTGAACGTTCGGCGTACATTGCGGTTCGTTCCGGTTTTGACAGGCGTTTTTTTGCTCCCGTTCCAAACCTGCCCGTTTCAATCTTGGGGAAGATGCCGAGGTTTACGTTCATTGGCTGAAAGGTGGCGGGTTCGGCTTCCCTAAGGTATCGCAGCAGCGAACCGATTGCGGTCGTCTCCGGGAAACGCGGGGGCTCGCGGCCCGTTATCCGCGCTTCCGCAAATATCGCGGCGACGAGTCCCATCGCGGCGCTTTCGACGTAACCTTCCACGCCCGTTATCTGCCCCGCGAGAAACAGATCATCCCTCGCCGTGACGCCGTCGCGCGACGGACGGAGGTATTCATCCAGCGCCAATGGAGCGCAGACGAACGAGTTCCTGTGCATTACGCCTCTCCGCACGAACTCAGCCGCTTCCAACGCCGGTATCATCCTGAACACCCTGTCCTGTTCCGGCCATTTTAGATTCGTCTGAAAACCGACCAGATTGTAAAGCGTGTCCTCCACGTTGTCCCGCCTCAGTTGAACGACGGCGTAAGGCGTTTTGTCCGTAGCCGGGTCGGGCAGTCCAACGGGGCGCATCGGGCCGAAACGCAGCGTGTCAATGCCGCGCTCCGCCATTACTTCTATTGGAAGACATCCCTCGAAATATTTCGTTGTCCGCTCGAAATCGCGAACCTCAGCCCTCTCCGCCGACACGAGCTCACGCCAAAACGCCTCGTACTGCTCCTTATCCATCGGGCAATTTATGTAATCCCCGCTGCCTGAGCCATATCTGTCGGCGCGATACGCGCGCGTCATATCAATAGATTCGTATGTCACGATTGGAGCGGCGGCGTCATAAAATGACAGGTAGTTCCCGACGATTTCCCGCAGTTCGTCGGCCAGGTCTCCCGACATCAACGGGCCGGCTGCAATAATCACCGTGCCGTCCGGTATGCGGCGCGCCTCCTCGCGAATAACTGTGAAGTTCGCACAACTCTCCAGAGATTCCGTAACAAGACGTGAAAAAACGGAGCGATCCACCGCGAGGGCTTTCCCCGCCGGAATTTTCGCTCCGTCCGCGCATTTTATAACAATACTTTGAAGCATCCGAAGCTCCTGCTTCAGAATGCCCGCCGGGGTCTGCGGCAAATCGGCGCCCAGCGAATTGCTGCAAACCAATTCAGCCAAGTCTCCTGTCGAATGAGCGGGGGTGTTTTTTTTCGGCCTCATCTCGTACAGGAGAACCCTGATACCTCGCCTCGCCAGACGGTACGCGGCCTCACACCCCGCAAGCCCGCCTCCGATTATTGTGATGCCGTTTCCGTTCATTGGTTACGACGACATGACGGCTCCGTCGTCAATTTCCATATCGCCGTTATCGAAAGCCGATTCCTCATCGTCGTTTGTCGTTGACTTTTTCCCGGCTGTTTTTGCCGGTTTTTTCCAGCTCACGAAATCACAGTCCGGATACTTTGTACACCCGTAGAACGAGCGTCCCTTTACTTTCCCTTTCGACGCCCTGCGCTGGATAAGCTCGCCCTCGCCGCACTTCGGACATTTTATTCCCGTGGTCTTTACTATTTTGCGAGTATACTTGCAATCGGGATAACCGGTACACGCGATAAACTCGCCGAACCGGCCGTTCTTTATCACAAGCGGTTTGCCGCATTCCGGGCAATCCTCCCCGATCGGCGTCGGCTCTATCCTCATGTGCTCCGCCGTCGCTGAGACGTCATCCAGAACCGGTTTGAACGTCTCCCAAAAATTCCGCACAACGGACACCCAATTCTCGCTGCCCGATTCCACCGAGTCGAGGTCAGTCTCCATCATTGCCGTGAATTCCATGTTTATCAGCTTCGGAAAATATTTCACGAGAAAGGTATTAACGAGCCTTCCCAACTTCGTCGGCACGAGTTTCCTGTCGTCGTCTCTTTCTATATAGTTTCTGTCCGCAATCGTCTCGACTATCGAGGCGTAAGTCGAGGGACGGCCGATTCCTTTCTCCTCCAGAACTTTTACGAGCCCCGCGTCAGTATATCTGGCAGGCGGTTGCGTAAATTTCTGCTCGCGTTTGATTTCGTCCAAAAGAAGATTCTCACCGACCTCGGCGGGAGGGATAACGGTGGCCTTAACGCCCAGCGGCCAAATCTTCCCCCAACCGTCGAATATGACGACAATGCCTTCCTGCTTCATGCCGTACTCGCCGGCGGACGCCTCAATGGTCGTTCTTGAAACGCGGGCGGGGGACATCTGGCTCGCCACAAAGCGTCTCCAGATCAAGTCGTACAATTTGAACTGATCCGGAGTGAGGTGCGGCTTCATCGCGTCGGGAGTCAGGAAAGGATTTGTGGCGCGTATAGCCTCATGCGCGTCCTGCGCCCTGCCCTTAGGCGAGAAGACATTCGGACGCTCGGGCAGAAAATCCGCCCCGATATTTTTCTCGATATATTTTCGTGACGAGTCCAGCGCCTCCGGTGAAAGACGCAGACTGTCGGTGCGCATGTAAGTAATGAGTCCCACGGGACCGCGTCCCGGTATTTCGACGCCCTCGTAAAGAGACTGGGCTATCCTCATCGTGCGGCGGGGGGAGAAGCCGAGCCGCCTTGACGCCTCCTGCTGCAGCATGCTCGTCTTGAACGGCGGCAGGGAGGATCGCTTGCTCTCCTTCACGCGGAAATTTTCGACTTTTATTGGATTATTTCTTATCACCTCATCGGCTTCAAGCGATTCCGCGAGATTCCCGGGAACAAACTTTTTGCTTTTTTTCTTATCGACCCGCATCGTGTAGGTTCTTGCGCCGTTCGAAGCGACAACGTCCAGAAGCCAGTATTCTTCGGGAATGAAAGCCTCTATCTCATCCTCGCGCTCACATATGATGCGGAGCGCGACGGACTGCACGCGTCCGGCGGACAGTCCGCGACGAACCTTGAACCAGAGCAATGGACTGAGGTTATACCCGACGAGCCTGTCCAGCACGCGGCGCGACTGTTGCGCTTCCACGAGGTTCATGTCTATATGATCAGGGTTCGCAACTGCGTTTTTGACGCCGTGTTCAGTTATTTCATGCATTTTTATCCGGCAGTCGGAGGATGGATCAATATTGAGAAGGGTCGCAAGGTGCCAGGCAATAGCCTCTCCCTCACGATCAGGGTCGGACGCGAGAAGAGTCCGCTTGCTAATCTCCGAAGCCGCCTTCAGGGATTTTATTAATTCGGCTTTACCTCTTACGTTTATGTACTCCGGCTCGAAATTATTTTCGACGTCGACCGCTATCCTCCCCTTCGGAAGGTCGCGAATGTGTCCAATACTTGACCTCACGTGATACGAACGCCCCAGAATTTTTTCAAGAGTACGGGCTTTTGCCGGAGATTCGACGATGACAAGGATTTTTCCCGCCGTCGCCTCGGCGCTCGCCGCGATATTTTTCGCGCCGGCGGACTTCGTCGCCGATTTTTCAGCGGTCGTTGACTTTTTCGTACCCGCGGTTTTTTTCGCGGCGGATTTCACTGCCGGTTTTTTCTTTTTCTTTACCGCGCCTGACTCAGATGTAACTTCGGGGACGGACAGTTTATCAGCTTTGGTTTTCTTCGCCAATTCGCTGCCACCTCGACGTCGCCTGCTCGTCCGGCACGGGGGAGAGAAACGGGACGCCCTCATACTCGGCGATTTTTTCTATCAGGAAGGTCAGCGTCGTCGCGTCGACCAGGCATTGGTTCAGCTTGGAAACAACAATAGCGTGAAGCAATGTTTTTTCGATTATCTCAGCAGGGCAATAATTTCCGTTCAGATATTTATAGATCAATTCCATAGCGCCCGGCGACAACGCTTCCTGTTCTTCCCTTGACAACACTCTGGTACTCACTACGGCCACCTCCCTCGTTCCTCTCAATCGTTAGCGCTATAACGTCCCGGGCCTGATAAAAAAACGAGACCCTTCGCTGACATCAAAGATATAATTTTAAAAACTTCAGCGGCGCTCATTTTAGCTTCATTAGCCAAGTTGTCAATAGTTTTTTCGCCATGAATCGAAAGAATTGACATTATTTTCTTTTCCTCCGGCGACGGATTCCTCGGCTCCGGCTTCGCGCAAAGCTCGTTGTCATCGTTGAACAGCGACTGTTCGGCGTATCCTGATTTACTTTCGAAAAACGATTCCAGGTTTACGAGAGGCATTGCCCCGTCGAAGATAAGTCTGTTCGTTCCCTCGCTCCGCGCGTCGTCAATACGGCCGGGGACAGCCCAGACTTCCCGCCCCTCTTCCGCCGCATGCGTCGCCGTTATCATTGCTCCGCTTTTAGCAGGAGCCTCCACGACGATAATCTTTGAAGCAAGCCCCGCGATAATCCTGTTGCGCTTTGGAAAATGCCACGGTTCTCCCTTTGCGCCGAGAGGATACTCGGAATAGATTACGCCGCGCTCGATAATACGCTCGAACAGCGCCTTGTGTTCCGGGGGATATACGACGTCAGCCCCGGTTCCCAGTACGGCGGCGGTGAGGCCGCCATCCTCCGCGCAGCCAAAGTGCGCGGCGCCGTCGATCCCCTTCGCTCCGCCGCTTACCACATTCCACCCGGCATTTGCCGCGCGGCGTCCTATTTCCCTTGCGACCTTATAACCGTATGAGCTGCATCTTCTCGTGCCGACCACAGCGATAGTCCGCGCTTCTTCAGGCAGCATGTTTCCCTTTATATACAGTAAAATCGGAGCTTTACCGGTCTTGGCGAGCGAGTGCGGATACTCCGCGTCCCTGCACGTGACAATACGAATTCCATGACGGCCGCACGCGTCAAGTTCACGTTCCACCCAATTCGACGCAAGGGCTTTCCCCATAATAGTCCTGTTGCGCTCCGTTATCTCAAGCTTTTCCCACACAACCGGGGCATCCTCGATAAAAGCCTCCGGCGGCAACTCCATCGCCTCGAATTTCTCCCACATTCTCATGTCGTATGACACGCACATATTGAGCAGCATCATCGCTCGCAGCATACGTTCAACCTCTTTTCCAACCATTTTTCAATCCGTAATTTCCAAACGCCAGCTCTTCGCGATATGACAGACTCTCGGCAACGTGCCTTACCGCTATCCTCTCGGAGCCCTCAAGATCCGCCACTGTGCGGGCTACTTTTAACGTTCGTGAATATCCTCTTCCGGAAAGACGCGCCCTTTTCATGGTATCAGCCAGAAACGTCCTGACGTCGTCCTCCATGTTCAGGTTGCGCCGCAGAACTCGCTCCGGGAGCTCCGCGTTGCATTGATATCCCATGTCGCGCCATCTCTCCTGCTGCATTTTCCTCGCGGCCTCCACCCGGCCGCGCACCGCCGCGCTGGGCTCGCCTCCGCCTTCAAGAGAAACGAGTTCCTCAGGGGAAAGGCGCGGCACTGTTACATGCAAATCAATTCTGTCGAGTATCGGGCCGGATAATTTTCTCCTGTACCTGTCCAAATCTCCGTGCGTGCATCTGCAATGTTCCATCGGGTCGCCGTGAAAGCCGCAGGGACAGGGATTACACGCCGTCACAAGCAACACATTCGCCGGATAGGCGACGCTGCCCGCCGCGCGGCTTATCGTTATCGTCCCATCCTGCAGCGGCTCGCGCAGGGCTTCCAGTACGTCTCTTGAGAACTCGGGAAACTCGTCGAGAAACAAAACCCCTCTGTCCGCCAGTGATACCTCGCCCGGTTTCATGGATGCTCCGCCGCCGCATATGGCGACCGAACTCGCCGTGTGATGAACGGAGCGAAACGGTCGCGCGCGTCCCGGTTTGAACTGCAAACCGGCCGTACTGTGGACCAGCAGGACTTCCATCATCTCCGAATCCGACATCGGAGGCATAATACCCCTCATCGCGCGGGCGAGGAGCGTCTTGCCGGAACCGGGCGAACCGGTCATCAGGAGGTTATGATGGCCCGCCGCCGCTATTTCGAGGGCTCGTTTCGCGGCGAACTGGCCCTTTATATCCTCGAAATCCGTGTCTGTTTCAAAGACCTCATCCTTTGGGAGCCGCCTCTCTATTCTGGGAATACAGAGCTCACCTCTCAGGTGCAGCAAGAGGGAGAGCAGATTTTCCACGGCATATGCCTCCACCCCCTCGACCAGCGCAACCTCCGTCTCGTTCTCCCTCGGAACGAACAGGGGCACGTTCATTTCGCGCGCGAGTATCGCCGCCGGAACGGCCCCACGGACCCACCGCAGCCTTCCGTCCAGCGCCAGCTCTCCCAGGAATATTGACTTTCCCCCCACCTTCACTCTGCCCGCCGCCGCCGCAAGCCCGACTGCCATCGGAAGGTCCAGCAGGGCTCCTTCCTTCGGCAGGTCTGCGGGAGCCAGGTTTATGGCAATTCGCCCCTTGAGCGCTACGCCGATTCCTCTAAGCGCGGCGCGAACCCTCTCTCTCGCTTCTTTCACAGCCGTGTCGGGAAGTCCTACCACAGTAATGGAAAACAGTCCTCCGGTTATCTCCACCTCGATCTCAACGGTGAGGGCTCTCGTACCCCGGAGGGCTATTCCACATATTTCGCTCATACCATGTAACCGCCTTTCATACCCATCGTAATATCTTTGAACATCTCGACGCTGTACGCGCCGTTTTCGTCCATCGTCACAGCGGCAATGTCTATGCGCCAGAAGCCGTCGTAGGACAAAATCCTCTCCACGTATGTTCTCGCGCATTTAAGAATCGATTTCAACTTTTTGGGACCCACTGTGGTTTCCGAAGGAGAGATTTTTCCTATTCTTCGTGTGCGGACTTCCACTATCACCAATTCATCCCCGTCGATTGCTACTATGTCGAGTTCCCCTCTGCCAACCCTGACGTTTCTGCCGGTTATCCTCCATCCGATACTCTCTAAGTGCTCCGCCGCAAGCCGTTCCCCAATGATTCCAAATTCGAGATGGTTCAAGGATATGCCCGTCCCTCCGTGCGGCGTCCGTCGAGATCGTGCAGGAATGCCAGAATTTTCGCGACCGACCGATAGAGTTCGACCGGAATCTCCTCGCCCAACTCCAGCATCAGGAGAGAGCTGACGAGCGCGGCATCCTCAACTATAGGTATCTCCGCCTCTGCGGCCTTCTCTATTATCCTGTCGGCGATCCTGCCGCGCCCTGCGGCGACCACTCTGGGAGCGGCGTCTTTATTTTCGTCATACATCAGGGCTGCCGCTTTTTTAACTGCCATTACTATATCTCCATGTCCAAACTATAATAATCCTCCGTGGATTCGCCCCCCTTGACGGCGGTTACGACGCCAAGATACTGCAATATTAGCGGCGCCGAGGAAAGCTCCCGCCTCAGATCGGGAAGGGCTTGCCTAACGCGCCCGGCTTGTGTTTCATCTTCGAGCTTAATGCTCACCGACATCGCCCTCTCATTAGCCAGGAGTCCGCCGTGAACCGGACCAAGCGAACGCCCCTCGTAATCGAAGGATACTCGCCATACTCCGCGCCCATCGTGAATCTCGCGGGCAAAAGCCACCCGGGCCATAGCCGGTTCCACACCGGCATCAACGGGCCACCAGGCGGGCGCCAGAAGTGACGCGGGATCGAGTCCGCCCTTCGCAGGACGCCCGGCCAGCGCGTGTGCGGAAAGAAACTTCGCGGCTTCGGCGTCATCGTCCTCGCGCAGTGCGGCAAGCAATTCCTTTGGTGACGAAAATTTCCTGCTTCGGAGGCGTTCCCTGATCTTATTCCATATCCGCGCCACGTATTCCCCCGAAAGTCCCATGTACCAGACGAGAAGATCGACATTGCGTTCGGTCATCGCTTCACCGCGCGCCCATAATTCCGCAAGAGCTCCGAGCTGTGAAGGATCCCCGCCGTTTTTCATCCACAGCCTGC